>MAAB01029730.1_pt1 | contig 19459 bp, 17 predicted proteins | sample 1115991 | NCBI WGS metagenome assembly MAAB01 (sample SAMN04961124, study PRJNA320927) | seawater metagenome | isolation source: sample BD02T18 sea water enriched with oil for 18 days | place: USA:Gulf of Mexico | collected 2013-07-27
TGAAAGGGCGGTGTCCTAGGCCTCTAGACGATAGGGACACAAATTAGTGCGTATATTATAAATAATATTAACAAACCAATTAAACTATCTATTTTTTACAGATAAAAACTCAAGAGTTTAACATCAATAAAAAACCTAATATGGTGGAGCTATGCGGGATCGAACCGCAGACCTCTTCGCTGCCAGCGAAGCGCTCTCCCAGCTGAGCTATAGCCCCGAAATATTCGAGTCGTTTAATAACTGGCCTAATAGCTATCAAACATGCTCTCAACCAGTGGACCTAACACTTGCTGAAAACGAGGCGCATTCTAAGCAGCAGCTAAGAAACTGTCAACACTTATTTGTAAAAAAAGGCATTTAATTAGAAAGAAATGCATTAACTGATCGCTTAATAACCATCATGCTTATTTATTATCTAATTTAGACTAACTCTCTGTAATGTTAGTGTAATTATTAGACAGCAATAAAAGCATGTCATCTGTCGCTAGCATCTTAATTGTTCTGTTCATTAATTAAATTCACTGAATGTTATCTGATTTAGCGCATTTAATAATATTCACTCGAAAAATATCATTTAATCTTGATGAATCCCTCTACTCAAATTAAAGGTATTCACTATGTCAACTTTACTAACTAGCTAAGATATAACATGCAAGCTTCAAAAATGGCTTTTAAGGCACCCTCCCCTTCACTTTATAAGCTAAAGCAACGAAGTATATTATGCTCCTTACGCTTAGTTACTTTATCTTTCTGCTATTTAACGGTATGGTTTGTCTAACTTAGCCATACAATAATAAAAGCAGTAAACCGTATGCAGCTCAAAAAACTTAATATTGTCGCCATTGGCGGCGGACACGGGTTAGGCCGTGTGCTTTGCACCCTATCTTTTATGGGTAACAAACTTACTGGCATTGTCACAACTACAGACAATGGTGGATCAACAGGTAGATTAAGAAAAAGAAGTAGTACAATTGCTTGGGGCGACTTGCGCAATTGTTTAACTCAATTAGTTGATCAAAATTCAATTGGAAGCCAGCTATTCAATTTTCGTTTTGAAGGTAATGATGAGCTTGGTGGGCATAACCTTGGCAATTTAATTCTATACGGTCTAGGAAGAGTACAATCGAGCCCTATGGATTCGATTAAACTTGTACGTCGAATATTACGCGTTAAAACCCAAGTATTGCCCATGTCAGAAACGCCAACAGACTTAATGGCCTTCTACCCTGAAGGACGTTGCCGTTTAGGTGAACTTTCTGTCGATGAAATGCCAATAATGCCAACCGATTTAATGCTGGCACCGCTAGTTAAATCGGTTAAGCCCTGCATTAGAGCTATCGAAAATGCAGATCTTATTATTCTGGGCCCCGGTAGTTTTTTAACAAGTGTAGTGCCACCCCTTTTAGTTAGGGATATCACTAAAGCGTTGGACAAACGTAAAGGGCATTGTGTTTTTATCGACAATATTGTTGCTGAACAAAGCCCTGCAGCAAAATTAACATTAGATGAAAAGCTTAACTGGATTGAAAGAAATATCGGTTGTATGCCGATTGATAGCGTTATTTGCCAAGATGAGAAAATTAGCTCAGATCGAGTAAATATCATTTGCCAAGACTTGACTCACAATAAAGTGCCGCATCATCACGATACTGAAAAACTTATTCATGCGCTAGAAACTTGCGTAAACAAAATTTCTAGCCCTACTAAAATAGAAATAGCGAGTTAAACTCGCTATTTCTATTTTAAAACCTTCATAACAATTTGCGTTATGCTTTCTCGTCCTGACTGATACGACTGGCCACAGCACCTTTTTGATCTCTATATTTAGCATCTTCGCGTTTATTATAAGGACGTGCAGCGCTTGATGACATAGTTTCAAAGTTTAACGCAGCTATTTTCATTTTAGGTCGTAGTGCTAACGGAAGTTTGCCACTATTAAAGAATTCTAATACTATTTGACCAGACCAACCGGGATCAATACGGTGTGCAGTAACATGAACCATTAAACCCAAACGCGCTAATGATGAGCGCCCATCTAACCAACCAACAATATCATCAGGCAATGTCACTGACTCATAAGTTACTGCCAATGCAAGCTCACCTGGGTGCAAAAAGAAAGCCTCCCCATCAGCGATGAAGACTTCATCACTCATAATTGAGTTCATGGCTTCTTGCACTTCACCTTTTGGAGCACTTAAATCAATGTAAGGGGCAGTATGATCTTGAAAAACTCTAAATTCATTACCTAATCTAATATCAACACTAACACCTGAGATCATTGAAGTGTCAGGTTTTGGCTCGATAACGATCTTCTCATTATCAAGGTATTGCTCTATATCTTTATCACATAATCTCATAATGACTAATCTTTACCTTAGTTGCGCTTAAGTGCGCGTTGTTATTGTTGCTGTTAACGGGCTTGCAGTGTCACACTGTAAAAACAATTGCGCCGAAATATTTCGGGCTATTTTACGATAATGATTGGCTATTTCACCAGCGCTATTTTCAATAATGTCAGATTCACCAAAATCAGCATCCTGTCTAATAGCAATATCTAAGGGTAATTGACCCAATAAATGCGTTGCATGGTCTTGTGCCATATGTTCACCACCAGCTTCACCAAAAATATGACTTTGATGACCACAATTTTCACAAAGGTGATAGCTCATATTTTCAACGATACCTAAAACAGGTACTTTAACTTTGTCGAACATGGCAATACCTTTAACGGCATCAATTAGGGCAATATCTTGTGGTGTTGTCACTATAACTGCGGCCGCAACAGGAACTTTTTGCGCCAAGGTTAATTGAATATCTCCTGTACCCGGCGGCATATCAATCAGTAAGTAATCAAGCTCAGGCCAAGCTGTTTCATTCAATAATTGGTTAAAAGCAGAACTCGCCATAGGGCCGCGCCAAACAGTGGCATCAGCTTCATCAACGAGAAAACCAATAGACATAGCGCTCAACCCTTTGGCATCTAATGGGGTCATCAATTTGCCATCACTAGAGCTTGGCTTTTCATTTTTTAGACCTAGCATGGAAGGAATGGATGGGCCATATATATCCGCATCTAAAATCCCTACTCTAGCCCCTTCACACATTAAGGCATAGGCTAGATTTACCGTCGTGGTTGACTTACCCACTCCACCTTTTCCAGAGGCAATGGCAATTATATTAGCAACATTACCCTGCCCAGCTTTATCTTTATCATTACCCAATGAAAATTGACGCACAGGTTTTATCGCTAAGTCTATTTCAAAGATAACATTACGCGCTAAATGCTCACTTAAGGTTTGCGCGATCAAATCTAATTCACCTTGACAGACAAATGGCATAAGTAACTTGATGATGATTTTTTTCTTTTGGCTGATGCTCAGTTCCTGACAAACAGATAGAACACCTTGCGGAAAATTATCAGATATATAGTGCGATAATGTGTCTTTAATAAACTGTTCAATTTCAGAGGGATTAAGTGTTTCACCGTTTGATTTAACGTCAGTTTTAGGCGTTTTTTTTGAAAAAATTTTACCAAACATTGTCATTTGGAGACCTTTATAAGAGAAATAGCGAAATTAGTTGCATTCAACTAATGAAAATCATCCGTAAATTCTGTACTATTGCCGACATTATTACCATCAAAAACAACTATTTTTCATGTCTGACACTACATTATCTGAATCTGCATCAAACTCAGCTTCGCGCTCTTTACAAGAAAAGCGCAAAATTCTAGTCACTTGTGCCCTACCTTATGCTAATGGTTCTATCCATTTAGGTCACTTACTTGAACATATTCAAACTGACATTTGGGTACGTTTTCAACGTATGCGCGGTCATGAAACGTATTTTGTTTGTGCTGATGATGCGCACGGTACGCCTATCATGCTTAAAGCCCAAGAATTAGGCATTACACCAGAAGAAATGATCAATGGCGTCCGCGAAGAGCATATGGCTGATTTCGCTGATTTCCATATCAGCTTTGATAATTACCACACAACGCATTGTGAAGAAAACCAAGCATTATCAAGCGATATTTATAATAAATTACATGCAAAAGGCCATATTAAAACGCGTGTTATTTCTCAGCTATATGATCCTGAGAAAGGTATGTTTTTACCTGATCGTTTTGTTAAAGGCACTTGCCCAAAATGTAAAAGTGAAGATGAAAATGGTGATAGCTGTGACAATTGTGGCGCAACCTATTCTCCGACAGAAGTTATTAACCCTAGATCGGTAGTATCCGGTGCTACGCCAGTATTGAAAGATTCTGAGCATTACTTTTTTGACTTACCTGCCTTTGAAGGCATGTTAAAAGAGTGGATCCGCAGTGGTGCTTTACAAGAAGAAATGGCGAATAAACTCAGCGAATGGTTTGAGCAAGGTTTAAAGCAATGGGACATTAGCCGTGACGCGCCTTATTTTGGTTTTGAAATACCTAATGCGCCAGGTAAATTTTTCTACGTTTGGTTAGATGCTCCTATTGGTTACATGGGGAGCTTTAAAAACCTTTGTAATAAAGATAGCAGCATAGATTTTGATAGCTTCTGGAAAGACGGCTCTGACGCTGAGCTTTATCACTTTATTGGTAAAGACATTATTTATTTCCACAGCTTGTTCTGGCCTGCAGTTCTTGAAGGCGCAGGATACCGTAAACCGACTTCAGTTTTTGCTCACGGTTTTGTTACCGTTAACGGCGCTAAAATGTCTAAGTCTAAAGGGACATTCATCAAAGGCCGTACTTATTTAGAGCATTTAAACCCTGAATACTTACGTTATTACTATGCAGCTAAATTAACCAGCCGTATTGATGATTTAGACTTAAACCTTGAAGATTTTGCACAACGTGTGAATTCTGACTTAGTGGGTAAAGTTGTTAACATCGCTTCACGTTGCGCAAGTTTCATTACTAAGCGTTTTGATGGCATGTTATCGACTAACATCGATAACCAAGCGCTCGCCGATGAAGTAATGGCTGCTGGTGATAGTATTGCTGCCCATTATGAATCTCGTGATTTTGGTCGAGGTATGCGTGAAATCATGGCACTTGCTGATAAAGTAAATGAATATATTGCGATAAAAGAACCATGGCAGTTAGTGAAAGATGAGACCAAGCAACAAGAAGTACAAGATATTTGTTCCCTTGGCATCAACATGTTCCGTACTTTAGTGATCTATTTAAAACCTGTATTACCAGTGCTTGCTGATAGCACGGCTGCTTTCTTAAACGACGAGTTGGTTTGGGATGGACATAAAACCTTATTAACAGATCATAAAATCAATAAGTTTAAAGCCCTATTACAACGTGTTGACATGGACAAAGTTAATGCAATGACTGAGGCATCTAAAGACAGCTTAGGTGCGCCGGCTGAGGAGAAAAAACCAGCCAAGAAAAAGAAAGCCGCTAAAGTAGTTGATAACTCTGCCGCATTGGCTGATCCTTTGGCTGCAGATCCTGTCTCAGACGAAATTGAATTTGATGATTTTGCTAAAATCGACTTGCGAATTGTTAAAATTATTAATGCTGAGCATGTTGAAAAAGCGGACAAGTTAATACAACTAACGTTAGCGCTTAATGAAGAAGGCACTGAAACTCGTCAAGTTTTCGCAGGTATTAAGTCAGCCTACAAGCCTGAAGATTTAATCGGAAAGCACACTGTCATGGTTGCAAACTTAGCACCGCGTAAGATGCGTTTTGGAATGTCTGAAGGCATGGTACTTGCCGCTGGCCCCGGTGATAAAGACTTATGGATATTAAATCCAGACGATGGCGCTAAAGCAGGTATGCGAGTTAAGTAAATTTGAAGTAATATTCTTGCTTAAATAGTAAAAAAGGTATGGTGCTTCACTATGCCTTTTTTACTATCTACACCCATGATATGTTGTCTTGTAAATAAAGGAAATTGTATGAGCTTGCTCTCTACTTACAAAAAAACAGTAAAAGTAGCACTAACGACCAGCCTCTTCACAGCACTACTTGTAGGTTGTAGCGGCAATTATACTTTTGAAAGTAATGTGAAAGCCGATAATGCAAAAGAATACTTTAGTGCCAGTAAAGTTAAAATTTATACTGATGAGCAAGAGTTTGGTGAAAGTTATCAATATGTTGGTTTAGTTGAAGGTGAAGATTGTCAAAAAGAGCAACATCTTGCTGCACCAGATCCGATAAATGCGCGTACACAAGCAAGACGAAGCGCTTACCTACAAAAAGCTAACGCCATTATTTTTACCAGCTGTGTCGATATAGAAACCAAACATTGCGTCGCCCAAGTTGTTTGTTACGGTAAAGCATATCGCGTTGCTTCTCCTAACGAGCATGCAGAACAATAGCATGTCAAAAACAAGCCAAAGCGCTGATGATGTGCAAAGTTTTAAGTTTGATGCCATAGGCGTCGTTGAGTCGCCTTATCAAGAGAAGTTTGCGATTCCTCGACAGCCCAATTTAGTCAGTGCGGCAAAAGGCAGAATTATTTTGACTGGCTTAGCTAATAATAGTGAGCTGGTTAGAGATATTGAACAATTTAGCCATCTATGGATCCTATTTGTCTTTCATGGCACGCAAGCTCAAGGATGGAAACCTTTAGTACGCCCCCCTCGTCTTGGTGGTAATGTGAAGACGGGAGTATTGGCCACTCGCTCTACTTTTCGACCAAATCCCATTGGCATGTCCGTGGTGAAACTTGATAATGTTGTTTCTAATAAACAGCAAACCATTTTACATATCTCTGGTTTGGACCTATTAAATGGCACACCCATTGTCGATATTAAGCCTTATGTGCCCTATTCTGACGCCATTACTGATGCCAATGCTGGGTTTGCACAAGAGCAACCTGATACATCGTTAACGGTAATATTTAGTGAACAAATGCAAGCAGATCTCATCAAGTATGAACAAGATGATTGTGATCTTGCATTACTCATTGAGCAAGTGTTAAAACAAGACCCCAGACCAGCATATAAACGCGGAAGAGCAGATGATAAAGTTTATGGTATGAGTTTATATAACTTGAATATCCAATGGCAAGTAATTGCATTAGATACCATATTAGTCCTTAACATGACACAAGTAGATAAGTAGTCTTGTGCAATTAAACAATAAATTAAGCAGCAACTTAAGCTGCTGGTTTTATTGCTCGACAGTCGCTCAGTTAACGCCAGTGAAAGAGATAATCATGACACAATATATTATTCAAAAAGCGCTACCTATCGAACAATCAGTACCTACAAACAATGCTGACTCAGACGAAAAAATCGACAGTTTTAGCCTTAATTGGGATGCTATAGATGCTTTAGAAATTAATGATTACCCCTGGTATAAAACGGGTAGAAAACAAAATACACAAGTTAAACTAAGCGCGAATAGTGAAACATTATTCATGCAAATTATTGCTCAAGACCATTACAGTTTCGCCAAACAGACCGAACTTAACCATATGCTTATCTGTGAAGACTCTTGTGTGGAGTTCTTTTTTAGCCCTTCAGGAGTGCTCGGCAGTAGCTACGTTAACTTAGAAGTCAATTGCTGTGGCACACTTCATCTTGCTTATGGTGTAGGACGTGAAAACCGTCAATACATCAGCCTTGCAGCCGCAAATTTGATTCAATGTAAAAGCAGTATTAGCTCCCCAGCTAAAATAGAAAGTGAAGACGATAAAACGTGGTGTATTGAAATAGCCCTCCCCTTTAAAGTCATTGAACAACTGACTGGCAAAAGCGTGAATAAAGATAAATGGTTTGCGAACTTCTACCGGTGTGGCGGCAGAACCGAACCACAATACGCAGTATGGAACCATATTGAAGTCTCTGAGCCTGATTATCATAGACCTGAATACTTTGGCGAGTTAGTGTTTACCTAACGCCTCTATTGCCCCTATTTCACTTTGCTACAAAAAATATATAAAAAGCAAAAGTTACTAAGGGCTCCTTCCCGTAATGGTTTTATTAAAGCGGTGGTTTTACTAAAACAAGGGTTTCCTTGCAATGATCTGGGCAATCGCTTGTTTTCCTGAACCATTATTAGCCTCAGCGTTTTTTGCATCAATGACGCCTTCAAAGCTATGGATAATATGCCAATCAGCAAACAGTTCAGCTAACTCTCCATGCTTTAACAAAAAATCAGGATTTTTAGGTCGGCCAAATTGTGGCTGATCTACGGTAAAGGTTTCATAAACCACATAACCACCAGGGATAACAGCTTGTTTTATTTGTTCAAATAGAGGTCGATGTAAATAACGAAAAACGATAATCGCTGAAAATGACTTAGCCACCAATGGTTTTACATCATCTTGTTCAAAATCTATTTGCCAAAAATTCGCCATCGATTTTTCCTCGCAATGATGACGAGTTATTGCATTTTCAACCTGCTCTAGCGCCGACTCTTTTATATCAGCAAAGACCACAGGGATATTTTGATTTACCAAGTAGAGCCCATTTCTGCCATTGCCACAGGCAAGATCAAGCACTGGCGCTTGCCTATTTGCTTCATGTAATAGCTTAATAGTTTTTTCTAATAACGGGGAATGACTCAAGTGAAGCTATCCTTTGGTATCGTTTAGTGAGGTAATTTTTCTACCATGAATAAATGAATAATAACGCACCGAACTCGGTGCATGAGAGATCATGCCTGAGATAATAATTATCGCAACTAAGCAATGCCAAGCATATTCATCAAAAAAGAAAACACAGGTAAGCAGGGCCAATTTAATGTACAGAGCAAGCGCCCTGATTTGTACAAACCAGACAAAATTAGATAATGCTTCAAGGCTCAATAAACCTAAGCCACTGACAATAGTAATGCCCCAATAAACATCTTGTTCTGTTGCCGTTAAAATTGAAGCAAAAACCCCTGCAAAGCCAACTAAGTGGGCTGTACGTAAGGATATTTTTAACCAGCGTTTACCGGTAAAGTTAGCAATAATAGACAAAGGCACTTCACATTTTAAAGAAAGATTCAAACTGTACAATAACTTATTATAACTAGCTGTTATACCCATTTCATTAAGTTGAATTAAGATGTAATTGTATGAAATTTTCAGGTGAAATAATAATGGCTATTACTTTAAACGCCCATCTTTACCTTAAGAGAGTTAATAAAATCAAAAAAGCGCTAAGTAGTTTAATGACTTAGCGCTTTATATTTAGTCTTTATTCAGCCAAAAAAACGGCTTATAAATAGTGTACGTTAGACTAGTGATCGTGACCACAGCTGCTATCAGCGCTGTGCACATGTCCGTGTTTTACTTCTTCTTCAGTTGCTTCACGTACATCAACGATTTCAATATCAAACGTTAATACTTTACCTGCTAATGGTGGGTTAATATCAACAGTCACCATGAATTTACCTACTTTTACAACGGTAACTTGACGTTGCCCTGCATCCGTTTGTACTGCCGCGGTCATGCCTTTTTTCCATTTAGCATTTTTGCTCACTAAACCCTGTAAGTGCTTAACTGGTACACGTTGCTCTAAGCCTTCCTGATATTCACCGTAAGCTTCTTCCGGTTGTAAAGTTACCGAAAATTTTTCACCTCTTTCTTTACCGACTAACGCTTTTTCTAAACCTGGTAAGGTATTGTTAGCGCCATGTAAATAAGCTAAAGGCTCATGACCGTCTGATGATTCTATTTCTTCACCCGCTTCATTTTTAAGGGTGTAGTGAAAGTGGGCAACGGTTTTATCAGCAATTTTCATAGTAATCTCTTCTCTAATACTTTTGTTAATATTTAAGTGAATACTCAAGGTAGAACTTGAATTGAAACTTAAATTAAATACTTGCGGTGTAAAAATAATATTTAATATTATGGTGAGCAGTGTACCTTGCTTGACTGAGTAATCAAGTCAATTTAATACCCTACTGCTATGACTCAACTTTATGACCACAGTAGTAAGATCACGACACTTAGCACAATCAGAAACATACCTAGGTATTCCTTTAAGGTAATCGTTTCTTTAAACACACGATAAGTTAATGCCAAAGTAATAAAAAACTCCACTTGCCCTAATGCTTTTACATAGGCAGCGTTTTGATAACTCGCGCCAGTAAACCAACCTATTGACCCTAATACACTAGTAATGCCAACAAATAAACATAATCGCCAGTGCTTCAGCATAAGCGGTAATTGCGATTTATCTTGAAGATAGACGTAGAGTAGTGAAATAAGTGATTGCACTGTGATCATAAACACTAAGGTGACTGCAGCGCTGACCATCAAATCGGTATTTAATGCCAGACTTGATTCTCTAATAAGCAAGGTGGTTATAGCCAAACCAAGACCAGCTGCTAAGCCGTATCCCATACCAATGAGTCCTTGGGAGTCAGCCAAGATATCTCTTAAATTAAAGCGCACTTTAGACACTAAAAAGACACCCACAACACCGATTACAACACTAAACCAACCTAAGCCAGACAATGTAACACCAAAAACTAAAGCGCCAACAATCGCCACCTGGATCGCTTCTGTTTTTGCTAAACTCGTGGCAACGGCAAAGTTACGATAGCGAAAGGCAGCAACCAAACAAGCAGTGCCCAATATTTGCATCACACAAGCAATTAAAGCATATTGTAAAAAATCATTATTGAGCGCTGGTACCGTTATCTGTCTAAAATCAAGCATCCACCACAAATAGGCCCATGCAAAGGGTAAAGCAAATAAATAGCGTACCCCTGTAGTAGCCATTGAATTGAGCTTTCCCGATAATTGCTTTTGTCCTGCGGTTCTTACGGCCTGCATTGTTGCGGCTAGTAAAGTGAAATAAATCCAAACGTCCAAAAATGTATCCTTATACCTAAATATTTTTAGCTAACGCTCTCAGCATGAAATTCATATTGTTTATCTAAACTACTAATGCCAAGCCCGCTAAGTTTTTTCACTTTAATTTGCACGCCAATACGTTCTTTTAAGGCATCAACATGACTGATCACACCAATCATTTTGCCACTCGCATTTAGGTTATCGAGCGCATCAAGAGCGACCTCAAGGGTATTATTATCCAAAGTACCAAAACCTTCATCGAGAAAAAGAGAATCAATACTGGTTTTATTACTAACTAAATCTGATAAAGCTAAGGCGAGTGCCAAACTTATTAAAAAGCTTTCACCGCCAGATAAGGTTTTAATATCACGTGCAGTATCCCCCTGCCAAGTATCGAGCACTTCTAATGCTAAGCTATCATTTTGTTGACATTGAAGCTGGTATCGACCAAAGAGACGTTCTAATTGTGCATTGGCGAGATGGACTAAATTAGCGAGTGTTAAGCCTTGGGCAAACTTTCTAAATTTAGCGCCTGTGGCTGAGCCAATCAACTCATTAAGGTGGCTAAGATCATCCAAAGAATCTTTTGCTAATTTAATTTCTTCTAACAAGGTTTTCTGTCGACTTCTGTTATTATTATCCTGTTTGATTTGTTGGCTAAACTGTCCGATATTTTGCTGACATTGTTTCAACAAATCGGACAAATTCATCAAGGATTCTGACACTGAACTTTCAACAAAATCAACAACCCCTTCTTCAGTCAATTTATCCTTTTGAGCATTCAATTCAAGCGCTACTTTTTCACTTTGTTCCAGCAAGATTTTTGCTTGTTTTTTACTGTCATCAATGTCATTAGCAAGCTGAGTTAAATACTGTTTTTTCTCGCTGCTCAACAGTGCTAATAAAAACTGTTCTTCATCAGAAAACACACTGTCAGAAAGTAATGTTAACCAGTCTTTATTTGCCTTGTCATTTTTCGGAATGACACTATCCAATAAAGCCTTAGACGTGGTTAATTGCCCTTTATAAAGCTGTTGAGTTGATTTTTTCGTATTATGCTGCTGCTCAGCTGCAGTAAGCTCAGCCTCACTCAACTCTCGTTGGGTTTTTATGCTTTCTTTCAATAAAACAAGGTCTTGCATATGTTTATCTGTAATACCGAGTTCAATAAAACTAGTAACGCGTAACGCTAAAGACTGCGATAACTCGCTCTCTTGTTGCGTTAATTGGCTTTGCATCTGGTTAACTTGATTTTGTTGCTGAACAACTTGCTGATTTAACAGCCCTAGTTCATTTACCAGACTATCAAGTTGAGTTTTAGCTGCTTGATGAGTCGTTATAGTTTGCTGATAATCAGCGTTCTGAGTCGTCAATAATTCAAGCCAATTCTCATCGATACATATGTCTAGCTTCTGCGCTTTTTCTTGTTGCAGTATTTGTTCATGCTCTTGCTCAGTACTAGCATTCAATGGCAGTGTAATTTCAGTCGTTACAATGTCTGTTGATAACTGAGTATTTAGTGTCAAAAACGTTTGCTGTTGCAGGCGTAAATCTTCGCTGAGTTTATCTTTTGAATCTTGTTGATTCTTACATTGCTCTTGCAATAGTTGTAGCTGATTAAACAGCGTCGACAACTGCTTTTCACCTTGGCTAATTTGCTCATTATTTTGGTGTTGGCCTTGACTGTTTTCTTGCAAGGAGCTCTGCAATAAAAGCAACTCTTCAAGCTGGCCAAATACCAGGGTTAATTGATGATTAATCAACTGCTCAACATCAGCATTTTGTAATGAAAGTGACTGTTCATTTTGGTTTGATAAAACGTGCTGATTAATATCTAACGATTGCCAACTTTGCCCTATACTGCTTTGTTCGCTTGTTATGCCTTGCAAACGATTTGCCTGCATTTCAAGTTGCGCAGTTAAGTTCGCATGCACGCTATTAAGCTCTTTACCTTGTTTTTCAAGTTGTGCTCGCTCACGTGTTAATTGACTTAAACGCTGTTGATGTTCATCACTATCAAGTGCTTGGTATTCATTAATCGCAGGGTGCTCTGTGGAACCACACAAGGGGCAAGACTCTTCCGGCTGAAGTTTTGCTCTATGTTCACTCAGCGCCATAATGGTTTGCTGCTGAGCAAGTAAGGTTTCTACATCTTTTTTCTGCTGTTGCGTAGCGCTATACCGTTGACGAAGTTGAACAAGATCTTGCCCAGTGATGATCAGTTGTTGATTATCTTGGCTCTGCTGGGCAGATATCACCTGTTGTTCTTGTGTAAGCACATGAAAACGTTGTGCCAACTGTTGTGCTTGTTTTAGCGCGAGTTGTTGATTTTGGCGATCTAGGATCGCTTGGTTGAGCATGCCGCTTGTTAACTCAGAGGCTGTGCCATCACTTTTATCATTACTTTTTTCAACGTTCGAGAGTATAGCTTGAGCGACATGGCTATTTTGTATCAATTGCTGTGTTTTTTCAGCCATTAGCTGTCTATGGCTATTGAGTTGTTTTAATTCACCTTCACTTTGACTGATCTGCAGTTGTTGCTCTTGCTGACTATTTTTTATGGTTAATAAGGTTTTTTCAGTGTTATCTTGCTCGTTGATTAGTGCCACAACATTAGCTTGCAGTTGACTTAACTGCTGGTATTGGTTTTTCCATAAAGGCAATTTTTCTGGTAGTTTTGCTAACGCCTGACCTTTCGATAAAAACGCTTGTTGCTGTTGAACTGTCTCTATTGCTTTTTTATGCTCTGTTTCTAAGGCAATCAGCGCATTAGTATTCACACCAAGTGTTTTGCTTTGTTCAGCTATAGTGTTTTTTGTTTCGGTTAATGCATTTTGTTGGTGGCTAATGCTATGGTCAAGTGGCTGTACTTTGTCATGTAATACTTGCTCAATAACCTTACGTTGTGTTTCAGCCTCCCCATGGCGACTTTTTAGTAGCGTTAACGCTTCATCACTCACGACAATATCTTGCTCGAGTATCGACAATTGCTCTGTTTGACTGGTTACTTGTTGTAAGGTTTGCTGATATTGCTCACGATAATGCACCATTTTTTCATACGGTGCTTTAATCGGCTCAGCTAAAGACGACAACGTCAGTAAATCAAGGTCTGCTTTTGCAGCTAATTCTTTCTTTTCTATTTCAAGCAGTTGTGTTTTCGCTGCTTGCTGGTTTTGTTCATTAACTGAAAAACTTGAGCACCAAGCTTTAACTTGTTGCGTTTTTTGTAGTTGTGCATTTAGTGCTTTCTCTTGTTCAGTTGTTTCTGTCAGTTGTTGCTCAAGCATTTTTACTTGTTCATCATCAAGTAAGGTGACACCCTCGCTTCTACTTTGTAGCATTTTTAAATCTACACTTGCACTACGATGATTATCAAAAACCTGCTTAGATATATCACCGTATATTTCTGTACCGGTAAGCTGCTCTAATAATTCTGCACGATCATCCGGACGGGCATTTAAAAACGCAGCAAAATCACCCTGAGACAACATCATAGATTTGGTAAAGCGTGAGAAATCAAGCCCAGTTAATTCGCTTATATCACTGCGTACCGTTCTAAGTTTGTCTGACACTATGGTGCCATCAAGTTTAGCTAACTCTGCAACAGGCTCTAATAAATTACCATCAAGCTTGTTACGGGCGCGTTTTTGGCTCCAAAATGCTCTATATCCTTGGCCTTTAACTTCAAATTCAACCTCACTCATGCAATGACTTGTGTGGCGAGTCATTAATTCATTTTGCTTCTTAGAGACACTTAAACGTGGCGTTTCATGATATAGCGCTAAACAAATGGCATCGAGTATGGTGGTTTTACCAGCGCCAGTCGGTCCAGTAATCGCGAATAAACTATTATTATCAAAAGGGGCTTCACTAAAGTCTATTTTCCAACTGCCTTTGAGTGAATTGATGTTCTCAAAGCGTAAACTTAATATTCTCATAAATTTGATTGCTCTAACGATTCAGGCGTAATACTGTCTTTTTCGGTGATAACACTGTCTTTTTCAGCGATAATAGGTTCTTTGTCAGCATTTGTGCTCTCTTCTTCAGCTAAACCGCTTTGCGTTGTTGCCTCTTTCTCGGCTGAGGTACTAGTCTCTTGCCCTTTATTCGTATCACTTTTTTCATTCGAAAAAGCAGTCGCTTGTTTCCGCTTTAAGGATAATTCAACCGATAGTTCGGCAAATAGCTGTGTTAAGCGTGTTTTGCGGGCAACTTCTTCATCCGTTTGCCACTCGAGTTGTGATAAGCGAGAATCGAAGACTTCCGTTAACGATAATTCATTCAAGGTGCTATTATCTTGCCGTGATAATTGCGCTTGTCGTCGTTGACGCGCTTTTTTACAACGTCGAACCAATAACACTTCAAGAGGCATATCAACGGCTATTTCACTAACCCGCTGTGATAAATCACTCAAGTGATCGCCATTATCAATTTCAATATCAAGCCAAGCTTTCATATCCTTAGGCAAACTTTCCGCCGCTTGGCGCTTTTCAAAAGCGATCAGGGTTTCTTGTAGTGAAGCTTCAAGCTCATCTACTGATGTTTTCACCATATATAATGGTTGAAAACACGGCACAATAACATCTTCTACTTGACTTAGTTTCCCAGAAGTAAACTCCACCATCAGCACACGTTTATCTTGCTTGGCTTCATCAAAACTTAGCGCAATAGGCGAGCCACAATAACGAATATGCTCTGATTTCGCCACCTGTTGTGCTCGATGAATATGGCCAAGCGCTATGTAATCTGCCGGAGGAAAAGCACTGGCTGGAAAGGCTTCTAACGATCCAATATAAATATCTCGAACGGAATCACTTTTACTGTCATTTAGTGAAACGCCAAGCGCCGTTAAATGGCCGGTCGCTATAATGGGTACAGCAATGCCCTCAGCTTTTTCAAAAGCGTCAGCTTGCTTTCGCGCCTGTTGATATAAATACTGATAATGATCGCTAATGGCTTGTTGTAAACTCTGCTGCTTATCACCTGCCGATTGTCCTGCTCTACTTCTAATCACATCGCGCGGACGAACAAAAGGAATAGCGCACATAATCGCGGTGATCTTACCTTGAGTATCATGTAAAGGGAAAACTTGCTGGCAAAGTGCTTTATCATCAAGTTCACCTTCACTAAGTGCCGCCGGAATTACCTGAGTAATAACTCGAGTAGACAAACTTGCCAATACGGTTTGTGACTCAGACAACATAGCCACAGAGTCATGATTACCAGCTAAGACAATCAGTTGGCAATTGCTCCCTTGTAATCTTGCGATAAAATCAAAATACATTTCGCGGGCATAACTTGGCGGTGTTGAGGTATCAAAAATATCACCTGCGACAATAATCGCATCAATATTATGTATGGTAACTTGCGTTAATAACCAGCTAAGAAATTGTTGATGCTCATTGGCGCGGCTTTTGCCGTAAAAATATTGGCCAAGATGCCAATCTGAGGTATGAATAATGCGCATAAAAACGGTAAGAGACTGTGCAATGGATAATTATTCATTAGTTTACCTGAACAGGTAAACTAAGTGTAGTAACGGATATTTAATCTGTTGTAGAAGTTAGTTTCAACCCGCATGTGAGCAGCTTAATTGGCTTTAAACTCACTATCATATTCGTTAACAAATTCAAGAAATGCCCTATCTGCAAGCGATAAATAGCCATTTTTCCGCCATGCCATCGCTATATTAAGATGAACAGGCTGTTCAAATGGTATAGCTATGACGCCTTTTTCATGCTGAGTCACTAGCTCAAGTAATGCTGAGATTGAAAAGTCATGTCGCACTATATTTAACATCATCGGCAATAAATTTGTTTCAAAGGATATCTTTGGCGTGAAGTGGTATTTTTCGCAGATTTCGTCAATAAACTCTCGATGGAAATATCCCGCTTTAAACATGACAAGGTCTTCTTTAAAAAAATCTTCAAATTTTATGCTTGTCTGTGAGGCTAAAGGATGTTGTTCGCTAACCACGGCCACCATTTGAGAAGTAACTAAGTGCTCAGTTTCAAGACGCTGAGGCACATCTTCGTTATGTATAACGCCTAAATCTAATTCGTCATCTAACAACATTTGTCGAATAGACTGCGTACCTGCCTCAATAATGGTGAGCTTCAGATTAGGGTATTTTCTTTTAAATGCCATTAATATCTCAGGAAAAAAGTATGAGCCGAGCATGCTAGGCACGCCAAGTTTTACTTCACCTTTTTCAAAGCCTTTTAATTCAGCCATAGCAATGTTGGCATCCTTTATTTGCTGAAGAATATGGCGAGCATGCTCAAGCAAAACCTCACCTTCATGGGTTAATGTCACTTTGCGCTCATTACGATGAAACAATGGCAGGTCTAATTGCTGCTCTAGCTTTTTGATAGCAACACTTAATGCCGGCTGTGCAATATGTAACTGTTCAGCAGCGCGAGTAAAATTCTCTGTTTCAACAAGTTTGACAAAGTATGTTAACAACCGTGTATTCATAGCTATAACCTTTAGTTATCGTAGTGATAGTTATTATATACTTTAATTATCAAATTAATATTGCTACTGTTTTATTTATTCAGCTAATCGTCCTACTTTCTGAGCGCGTCATCATGATTGAAATAAAAACCGCCGCTTATCGCCGTGCAAGCTTTGCGTTAGCGTTAGGCTCTTTCCTGGTATTTTGTAACTTGTACATGTTTCAGCCTATGTTGCCATTGATGGCTGAAAAGTTTAACGCCAGTGCTATTGAAATTAACTGGTTACTTGCATCATGTACATTTACCTTAGCGTTGACATTGGTGCCATGGGCTATCGGTTCAGAAATGTTTGGCCGTAGAAATGTAATGATGCTGAGTTTGTTCTTATTGCCATTTGCTGGCTTGGCAATGTTGCTAACCGATTCATTACTGATGTTAACCTTAGTGCGCGGAGTTATGGGCATCTCAATTGCAGGCTTTGCTGCCGTTGCTGTGGCCTACATGGCTGAAGAGTTTACTCCAAAAGCGTTAATGCTTGCTGTGGGCAGTTATATTGGTGCCAACTCTTTAGGTGGCATCACTGGTCGTTTATACGGGGGGTTTACGACTGAATATTGGGGGTGGGAAATTGCTGTGGTTGGTATGGCTGTTGCTAGTTTTTTAGGTGCCATCTTAGTGAACAGATTGTTGCCTGAGCAGCAATACTTCACGCAAAAAAAAGGACAATTCCGTCATCTTAACAAACAGGTGATCGGTCATTTAAAACAGCGTAATTTATGGCTAGCTATGCTTATCGGCGGGATTAATTTCGCCCTTTTCGTTAACCTCTACACAGTAATGGGATTTCGCCTTGTCGCACCGCCCTATTCTTTATCAATCAGCTTAGCATCAATGATATTTTTGTGTTATCTCAGCGGCACCATTACAGCAAAACTAAGTGGTCGATGGAGCCAAGTATACAGTCCGATCAAAGGCATGTTTCTAGGTACCACCGTCAGTGCCATTGGTATGTGGGTAGCAGCATATGATTCACTTTATACTATGCTAATTGCACTATTACTTATCAGCTCTGGCGCTTTTTTCACTCACTCACTTGCCTATGCATGGGTGAGTCAAAAAGCCAAAACGGCTAAAGCAACAGCAACTGCATTATATCTTGTGCACTATTACGTTGGCGGTAGTCTGGGAGGTTTTTACTTAATTGCTTGTTGGCAATATGGTACATGGCATGGCGTACTTACAGGTGGCATGGTGCTATATGGTTTGATTTATCTGCTGTGTTGGCATTTGCAACGTTGTGCCGTGCCTCAACTCAAAGAAGATGAAATAGCAGCATTAAAAGAAACACACCCTGTCATTTAATTAAGTTTGGTACTGATTTATTCATAAAAAAAGAGGATAACATTATATGTTATTCTCTCTTTTATATACTTTATAACATTATGAATAATTAACGAATTTCGATATCAGGTAACCAACGTTGTACACGTTCTATTTCATCACGTAAGTCTTCAGAATAAAAAGGTGTATTTAAATCTTCAGGCGGTGCTGCAAGTAAATTAAGATCTATTGCTTGTGCTTCTCCCACAATAACACCATCTCTTATCGTTAATGAATAATAAACACCATTCCAGAAGTTGGCCCCAAACTCATTACTTTTCTTGAACATAAAAAGCAAGTCATGCTCTAACCAACGTAAATCGACTGGTGTTATGGTACGAGGCTGTGGATAGGGATATCTGATATGACACCACAACTCAGGCCCTTCTAAACATTTCATCTCTTTCATCGATAAAAAGTAATCTTTAAAACGAGTGTGATCCATATCTAACTGATACTTAACTTTGTCAACGAGAGGTAAAAACTCGAGAGTACCAATCGCTATACGCTGACCATCTTTAGCGATTAAATTTATTGTTTTTGTGCCACTTAAGGCAGAAGCGCTATAACTGGTGGGTGAAATGAACATAGCCAGTATCAATACACTCGTTACAAAAATTTTAATGATTGTGAACATCTTAATACTCCTCGTTATTATACTATTAGCTTAACGACTAGAAAAATTAAGTCCATGACACTTAAGTAGGGTTTTTATTCACGATAATTAAATGCTTTCTCGCTGTACTGGGGTTATGAGTTAGAAAAATACTTTTAACAAGGCAAAAATACTCATGCCAAAGATGACAACAGCCAGAGTATTTTTTATCAATAAACTAAATATCACCGTCGCTACACCTGCGATTAAAAAAGGAC
>MAAB01030419.1_pt1 | contig 19456 bp, 15 predicted proteins | sample 1115991 | NCBI WGS metagenome assembly MAAB01 (sample SAMN04961124, study PRJNA320927) | seawater metagenome | isolation source: sample BD02T18 sea water enriched with oil for 18 days | place: USA:Gulf of Mexico | collected 2013-07-27
ATTAACTTATTGATTTTATATGCTATTTATTATTGGCATTGCTCTTGTAAAGGATAATACAAATAAGCTTATTTCATTAATATAAAATTCAATTAGAGAAGGGAATAGTATGAAAACATTAATTGCTACCGCACTAATCTTAGCAAGCAGCAGTACTTTTGCTTATGAAACATCATTTTCAAATGATTCATGTGATGCAGACATCTCCGGAGGAATTAAAATAACGCCTTCTGCTATCGAGTTCTCAAAAGGTAATAAACAACTCTATAAAATTGTTGATAATGAAGCATTACTCGTTGATGGCGAACAAATTGATTTATCCTATAACCAACAGTCATTGGTAACTGAATACTCAACAAGTATACGAGCGGTTGTACCGCAAGTTAAAGATATCGCTTTAGATGCTATTGATCTTGCAAGTGATGGCGTGAACTTAGCGTTTAATGAGTTATTAGGTGATGGTAATGATGTTGGTGCAGAAATTACTGCACAACTTGCTGAGATTAGAGCCGAGGTTGATTTGGGCTTTACCAGCGATAAGGACATTTATTTTGACCAAGATGGTTTTTCTGGAGATGATTTCTTTAGTAAAGACTTCGAGCAACGTATTGAAACTGCAGTAGAAAGCACAGTACAAAACTCTATTGGTAGCTTAATGATTGCAGTAGGACAGCAAATGCTATTTTCTGGCGGTGACGGTGATGCATTTGAAACACGTATGGAAAATTTTGGTGAAAGAATAGAGCATGAAATGGAAGCACGTGGTGAAAAAATTGAAAAGCGTGGTGAAGCACTTTGTCAGTCTGTCGTTGCCATTGATGCATTGGAAGACCAATTAGCTAATGAAGTTGATGAATTAGAGGGTATTGATTTATTGACGACTAGTATCTCATCTAAAACTAATAAAGACCTTATGTAATAAGCCGTAAGTAAAAGGCAGGATTTCTCTAGAATTATTTATAGTTCTTGTTCCCAACCAATTTCTATAAATAAAAAAGCGAGCCAGATTATAAATCTTGCTCGCTTTTGTTTTTTATTCTACTAAATAAAAGCATTACTTAATGAGATTGATAAAATATAGGGATTAACTATTTGCCATTTGTGATTGTTCATCGGCCCAAGCCAGCGCTTCATTATAATCTTTAATAACCTTGTCTTTATCGATACCTAGTTTATCCATAACAATAGCGGTTTTATCCCACTCGGCACGCTCAATTAGCTCTAATAATTTTATTAAGACAGCTAGAACGCCTTTTTTAGTGAGTAGAGGTTCTTTAATTTCTTGAGCAAGTGGTAGTTTTTCTAATACAGTTTCAAGCTTTTCATCTAAAATAGCATCAATTAATGATAATAGACCGGTCAAAAAAGCAATAGATTCATCGACAGGGGCACTAATATCTTGAGCGACCAGCTCACAGAATTTAGCCCGGGCCATAGCCGAGTTTATTAACTCTGAAGGTTTATCAGGATTTACATTAACGGCAAACATTAAACCTAAAAAGCGTTTTAATTCACCTGAACCTAAAGTAACCAATGCTTGTTTAATCGACGATATTTCGTTTCTTCTTCTAAAAACAGGCGAATTTGCATACCTTAAAAGTTTATAAGATAGGGTGACATCACGTTCAAATACCGAGGTTATGTTAACTAAATCTAATTCAGGTTTAGATGTTTCATAAAGTAATTCAGCCATAGCTATCTGCGAAGGCGATAAGCTTTTCGTTTTAACCATTTCTGGTTTGGCAAAGAAAAACCCCTGGAAAAGTTCAAAGCCTAATTCAACCGCTTGGTTATATTCTTCGTATGTCTCAACTTTTTCAGCCAATAGCTTAATTTCTGGAAAATTTGAAATCGCTTCTTTAACTTCTTTTATGTCTTCTAGGCTGGAAATTTTCCAGTCTATTTTTATAATTTTGATGAAAGGATAAAAATGTGTCCAAACTTTTTTATGTACGTAATCATCAAGCGCCAGAGTGTAACCTTGATCATAAAGATCTTTACAAATAGCTAGGAGTTTCTTCCCCGGTTTAACCGTTTCTAGTATTTCAACGACGACTTCGTCGGTAGATAACATTTCTGCATAACCAAGGCTAAGTGTTTCAAGGGTAAAATTAATAAATGCGGGTTTGTTCGCGGTAAACTCACCAATACCCAGATTAAATTTACTGGCTTCGATCATTTTTGTTGTGGCTTCATCACCATCAATTTCAGGAAAAACATTATCAATGCTGTCTCTAAATAACAATTCATAGGCAAAGAGGTTTTTGTCTTTGTCTAGAATGGGCTGCCTGGCGGCATAAAAATACATAAAATTTCCTGATCACATCGTTATTACATTGAATATATTGGAAAAAGCATCAATTAGCATCACTTATTTTTGTATATTCGCAACTGGCATAAAAACATTACGTTTGATAACTTATTTATTATAGATGAAAACGAGAAAAGTATAGTAATAAGCCAATATATAGTCATAATATTCCGTACTTATTTTCTACCCGGTTACATTTGCTAATATATTATTTTTGTTGATGTAATTAATAATTTTTGGAGGTTAATTTGGCATTTGGAACCATGGTTTCTTTAGCATTATATTTTATTGCTATGATCGGTATAGGGTTATACGCCTATAAAAAATCTACTAGTGACGCCGCTGGCTATATGTTGGGGGGACGTAGTTTAAGTCCGTCTGTTACTGCGCTTTCAGCTGGTGCTTCCGACATGAGTGGTTGGATGTTAATGGGGTTGCCTGGCGCAATGTATGTTACGGGGTTAAGTAGTATTTGGATAGCTATAGGCTTAGTGATTGGCGCATATTTTAACTACCTCATTGTAGCCCCTCGTCTTAGGACTTATACGGAAGTTGCCAATGACTCGATAACCTTGCCTGACTTTTTTGAGCATCGTTTTAAAGATGATCGCCATCTTTTACGTATAGTGTCGTCAATTGTGATTATATTGTTTTTCACGCTATATACTTCATCAGGTATTGTTGCGGGCGGAAAATTATTTGAAAGTTCATTTGGTTTGAACTATGAAATTGGGCTTTATGTTACTGCTGGCGTCGTTGTACTTTACACTATGTTTGGTGGTTTTTTAGCGGTAAGTTTAACCGACTTTGTTCAAGGTTGTATTATGTTTATCGCCCTTGTGTTGGTACCTTTTGTGGTCATCAGTGATATTGGTGGTTTGTCTGTAATGCATGAAACGATTAACTCCCTTGATGCAGATAAATTTAATATGTTCCAAGGTGTAAGTGCCTTAGCTATTATTTCTGCTATGGCATGGGGGTTAGGTTACTTTGGTCAACCTCATATCATTGTTCGTTTTATGGCTATTCGTTCCACTAAAGATTTACCTATAGCACGCCGCATTGGTATGACTTGGATGATTGTTGCCGTTTGTGGCGCTACGGCAACTGGTTTTGCTGGTATAGCTTATGTAGCAAAAACAGGCGTGGCATTGGGGGATCCTGAGACGATTTTTATCCTACTTTCACAGGTTTTATTCCACCCTTTAATTGCTGGTTTTTTATTAGCAGCAATTTTGGCGGCAATTATGAGTACTATTTCTTCGCAACTATTAGTGACATCAAGTTCATTAACGGGGGACTTTTATCAAGCTTTCCTTAATAAAGGAGCGACGGATAAACAACTTGTGCTTGTTGGTCGTTTGTCTGTACTTCTCGTTGCTATTGTTTCGGTATTTTTAGCATACGATCGTAACAGTTCAATCTTAAGCTTAGTGAGTAATGCTTGGGCTGGTTTCGGTGCCGCCTTTGGTCCATTAGTTATCTTGAGTCTTCATTGGAAGAAAATGAATAAACAAGGTGCATTAGCAGGTATGTTAACAGGCGCATTTACTGTGTTGTTCTGGATCTATGCACCTATCACTATTGGTGGCCAATCCCTGAGTTCATTGATGTATGAAATTGTACCAGGCTTTATCTTGGCGACAGTTGCTATCGTTGTCGTAAGTAAAATAACTGCTCCGCCTGAAGCATCGGTTGAGAAGATGTTTGACGATATGGTTGAGCAACATAATAACGGTTAATGAGCTTATCGAAGTTAAAAATTGAATAAGAAAAGCCTGGTATTGGTATTGGTATTCAATAGCAGGCTTTTATGTTCAGGATGAACGGTATGTCACGATGCCATGGATGGCAAAGAGTGACGATGTTCAGGATGAACGGTATGTCACGATGCCATGGCAGTTCCTAGGCATCCATGCCTACACTGCATTAGTGCTTCCATGCACGTCGATGGCAAAGAGTGATGATACTAATCAGATAAATAGCAAATGACTAAATTGACCAACGCACATTTTCACCAATTGTTTTTTGCCACTTCTGCAACGGCTCATTTTTGTCGCCAACTACAATAATATTGCTGTTTTTAAACTGTTGAGATTTACCAATAAGTTCTTCATTAGAAAAATTAGCACTATATTCAAGTTCTTCATTACGAGGAACAACAAAAACAGTAACTGTACTCGTTTCTCCTTGGAAAACTAAATGCAGGCTTTTCATACCGTCAAAACGACAAAAATCAGCAAAAAGTAATTTTCCGACATCTTCAGTAAAAGTGCCATTAAAAGCGGCCATTTTTGTGTTTAACGAGCTGAGACTGACATTTGCTGATGCGGTATTAGAAAAATAATCTTTTTCATGATTAACATGAGCGATCGCATAATCACCTAAGTTACTATAAGCAGTAGAAACTTGCATAAAATTAAAAGTTAATCCCATAGCAAAAGCGACAGATGCTGCAAATGCTAAACGCACTCGGCCCTTACGTTTTTGCTGTTGATGGCTTGCTAACGTTTGGCGTAAAATTAATTTGTCACTGAGATCGTCAGGAACTTCAACATTCATTGCTTTAAAAAGTCGACTGTCTAAATCTTCTAATTCGTGGGTAAATTTTTGCTTTGCGGGATCTTCTTTCATCGCAGCAAGCATATCTTCTTCACGTGTATTTGGATCTGCATAAATACGACGTCTAAACTGCAAATCATCCATTGTTCTGGCCTCTAACTTTGGGTTCATCATCTAAAGCTTCTTTTAACTGATTACGGGCTCTAAACAATCTTGTCATTACGGTATTTTTATTTAACTCGAGTAACTTGGCTATTTCTTCACCTGAAAATCCACCGATAACTTGTAATACTAAAGGTTCGCGATATTCCTCAGGCATTTTGGCTATTTTTTCACGTAGCCATTGGTTTTCTATCTCTTGTTCGTTACTCGTAGAGTGAGTATCCGTGATCGCGCCTTCGTCATATTCACTCATATCAAAGCGTTTTCGTTCGAATCGACGAGCATTCTCTCGACGAAGAATCGTGATCAACCATGACTTAGCTGCTTTTTCATCTTTCAATGAATCTAGTGCCCGCCATGCCCGTAAAAATGTTTCTTGCACCAAATCTTCCGCGACGTGTTTGTCGTGACAAAGCCAATAAGCATATCGAAATAAATCGCCATGCAAAGCTTTGACTAATGCTTCATATCTAACTTGTTTTGTTGCCATGTTGTAAGAGACCTGAGCGGACATTATTTTATTTCGCTATTGGTAAATTTATTTTAATTTTATGGATTCAACGTTATTAAAGCTGGTTGATCTTGCTTATTACTTTTCAACTTGGTTGCGGAAATACCTTGTTTGTTTAGTCTTTGAATAATTATCAACAATTGACTTCCTTGCCATTCTTTTTGACTTTTTCCATAATAGCATTCTTGCAAAACATTTATTTCTTGTGTCAGTTCTTTATCAGCAACACTACTTAATGCTTCATCAAGTGTAGCTGTTTGTGGTATTCCTGCTTGCACTTGTAAATGATCCAACCAAAGTGGCATTAACGATAAGGCGGTTAAACCTTTGCTTTTCTTACAAGCAGCCATTAACGCAAGATAAGCGTCAGTGGAATTTTGTGGTTTATTTTCTGATGTTTTAGCAGGTGTACTTTTCAATTTTGAACTAATAAACCAAGCTAAAGCTGTTAATAGCCATAACGCTAAAAATAACCACTGCAACCAAGACGATTTGGTAACAATAATAGTTTCAGCTGGTATTATTTCTTTTGTTTGTTCATTTGATGCAATTACGGGAGCTACTTCTAAATCAGGATTTGGCAAAACTGTGATTGTTTGTGCAGCAATCGTGGCAACTTGATAGCGGTTGGTAACGGTATTCCACCATGGAATATTTATCTCAGGTAATTGATACTCTCCGGATTTACTGGCAACAATGGCAAAATTTCTGACTTTCTGGCTAACTAAGTGACCGCTACTCATACCTGTATGTAGCTGAGCTTGATCAGGATAAACTTTTAAGCCTTTTGGTACCGTCATTTCCAGTACGGGTAATTGTTCTTCCGATAGTCCCGCAGCTGTTAAAGTAATTGAGCGAGTTATGGGTTCACCTACTTTGAATGTAGTGACGTCTGGTTGCCAGTTCTGATGAATGGCCAATAAGTTACTCGGTAACCAAGTTCCTTGAAAAGTATTAGGTATAGGCTTGACTGTTAATGGTAGTTCATCACCAATAACACTGACAGGTTTCGTTTCTGAAAAACTAAACATGTTATTTCTACGTGTTGAAGGTACTAATATTTCACCGGAAAAAATAGGCGATTTCAAAATAAACTCACCACTCTTTTGAGGACTAATCGCGTAGGTTCTTTCAATAACACGGTAACGACGACCATTGATAATAGTATCGCTTTCTTTATCTTTGCCTATTTGAGTGATAGTTGCTTCATTTAAAGTTGGTTCAGTTAAGCTGCCACGCTTTAACTCTGCGGCAAAGTGCAGTTTAACGGTAAGGGTTAACTGTTGTTGCACATAAACTTCGCTTGCTGAAATATCAGAAGTTATAAAAAGATCTTGTTGTTTATCTGCTTGAGGATCATTTTCGGCTAACACTTTAACATTGATAGCTTGGGTTGATATTCCTTCAATGGTTAGTGGAGGAATAACAAAGTCTCCAGCCGATTTGGCAATAATCAAGGTACTCCATGTGGTGGTACGTTTTGTTTTAAAATTTACCATGCTCGTTTGTGAGCTAACGGACGTTCTACCAACAATAAAATCTTTTAACAATGCCGATGTATTCAGGGCATTTGTGTTTACATCATCATCAATAGTTATTTTCAAAATAAATGATTCGTTCACTACAACAGGGTTTTTGTCTATGGTGGCGCTAATTTGACTAGCAGCAAAAGTATTACCTGCAATAGCGATATTACAAAAGAGTATGGCTAGTAATTTTGTTATTTTTTTCATCGATATTATTACCACTGTTTTGTTCCTTTTGCACTGCTTCGGTTATGGCGGCGCTTTTGATATTCAAGCTGCATTTTATTTCTAAGTAACATATAAGGATCGTCGGTTACTTTATTAAGAAGCTGCTGATGTTTTTGTTTTGTTTCTTCGGCTAGTTTTTCTGCGGCGCGAAGTTGTTCAGGTGTTTTTTCGGGCTGACTTTCATCACCTTTATCATCTTTATTGGCTTCGTCTTCTTGTGCTTGTTTTTCTTTTTCCTCTTGTTCTTTTTGTTCTTGTTCTTTCTCTTGTTGAGACTTTTCTTGCTCAGACTCTTCGTTTTCAGTTTCGTCTTGTTCAGAGGGATTTTGCTGAGATTGATCGTCACTTTTTTGCTGTTTTTTATTTTGGTCTGTATTTTCTTGGTCTTTGTTTTCTTGTTTTTGTTGATCGTTATTTTCGTCGTCGCTCTGTTCTTGATTGTTATCTTGTTTTTGCTGCTCTTGTTGTTTTTTCATCTCTTCAAGATAAGTTTTATTCGCTTGTGCATCGCTGTGTTGAGGATTTTTTTCCAATACTTGGCTATAAGCTTCAATGGCTTCATCATAGCGTGCTAACTTTGCTAGGGCATTACCTTGATTATATAAGGCTTCGGGAGTTTCTTGTTGCTGAAAAGCTTGCAGTGCTTGTTCATAATCTCCTGCACGGTAGTGGGCAGAGCCTTGCCATAATTTATTTTCAAAGTTACCCGCGGCTTGTTGGTAGGCTTCATTATTAAATTGCTTTTGAGCTTGCTGGTCTTTGGTTTTCCATAAATCCTGCCATGTATCTTGGAAATATGAACGCTCAGTAACCTCCGTATTCGCAGTAATAACTTCTTGTGCATAGCTTTTATCAATAGGTGATAAAAATAGGCATAAAGGCAAAATTGCTAATAAACGTCCGCGGCGGAAATAGGGTAATAATAAAGGTAACAGCAGCAGTAACAAATAAGGACCTACTTCTTGCCATTGATCGCCGGTATTTGCGGATTCTTTTTTCTGTTGATCTTCAATATCCAGAGGGTGTTTTAATAGGTGCTCAACATCGTCATTGTTGTTAGTAATGGTCGAGTAAAAGCCCCTTCCTCTTTTAGCTGAGCCTTTAAGTGCTGAAATTGACAATTTTGGGACGATAATTGCCCCGCTGTTATCTTTCATTAATTCACCATTATTAAGCTTGATTGGCGCGCCCGTTTTACTGCCAATACCTAAAATATTTAAGCGATGATTATTACTTCTGCTCCAATCAGTAATGTCTTGAATATCACTATTGTCGATGCCATCAGTAAACCAATAGATATCACCTTTTGCATGGCCAGCATTAGTCAACATGTCATGAGCGAGATAAAGTGCAGCATAAGGATTACTACCATGCTCAGGCATTAGCTCAGGGGTTAATGAGGGCAGTAATAATTTTATATTATTGATGTCGTCAGTTAATGGACTAATGGTAAATGCGTCACCCGCATAGGCAATAAGTCCTATTTCACCTTCGTTAAGCTGCTCGAGTAAATCAATGGCTTTAAAACGAGAGCGAGTTAACCGATTAGGTGATACGTCAGTTGAATACATAGAATATGACATATCCATAATAAGTACTGAGCCACGTGCAATCTGATAAACAGGTTGTGGTAACTTTTTCCAAGTAGGCCCTGCTAAAGCGGTTATAGCGAGTAAACCGATAATAAAAGGTAAGGAGAGTGACAATGATTGTCGCTGTTGCTGGCCATCAACTAAAACGTTGGCTAAATGTTTAGGTAATAATTGCTGCCAGCCTGATTGGCTTAAACGGTATTTTTTAAGCAAATGTAACGCAAATACTAATGCCAGAATAGCTAACAACCACCATGGACGAATAAAATGAAAATCACTCATATTACGACTTCGCTCCCTTTAACGTGATGCTGGGTAAATTGACAAATAGTAAATAAGCAAAAGCTAAGAATAATGAGATAGCGAGTGGCCAATGAAAAAGTGCAGTAAGAGGGCGCATTTGTTGTTGGTCTTGTTCTATGGGTTCTAATTCGTCAAGTAACTGATATATTTCATTCATGTCACTGCTGCTTTTTGCACGAAAATAATGGCCATTGGTCTCGGTTGCTAACCGTTGTAATGACTCTTCGTCTAATTCACTTGAGGGGTTAATACGGCGCTTACCAAATAACGAATTTTGAATCATTACATCCGCGCCAATACCGACAGAGTAAATCGTAATGCCTTTAACTACAGCCAGCTCTAGTGCTTGTTCTGGTGTTATTTTACCTGCAGTATTTTGTCCATCGGTTAATAATAATAAAACACGATTTGATTTTTTCTTTTCGTCAAACCGTTTTACCGCTAGAGCAATAGCATCGCCAATAGCGGTTTGTTTGCCTACTAATCCAAGTACAGTTTCATCAAGCATTTGCTGAACCGTTTTTCTATCGAAGGTCATAGGAGTTTGCATATAGGCGTCATCGCCAAATAGGATTAGCCCTAATCGGTCACCTGTGCGGCGCTCAATAAAGTCGCCTAAAACTTCTTTCAACATATCTAAGCGATTAACAGAACTCCCATTTAATTGCATATCTTCAACTTGCATACTGCCAGATAAATCAACCGCAATCATCATTTCGCGGCCCTCGGTAGGTACGTTTACCGCTTCTCCTAACCATTGTGGTTGCGTGGCTGAAATAACGAGTAAGATCCAAATGAATAGAAAAAGAAGACGTGGAGCTTTTTTACTTTTTGCTGAAAATTTCTCTACCGCTCCACCTTTAATTAAATGAGGCATTTTTAATGCAGAAGCTTGATTTTGGTTTTTCGCAGGTAACCAATACATTAATAGTGGTAAGGGTAATGCAAGTAAGACCCATGGCAATACAAGGTTGATCATCACAGAGCTCCTTGTTCATGTTGAGTCGGATTTTTTAGTAATTTCGGTGGTAAAGCCTGACTAAGCCAAAGTTGTGCTGCCTGTTTCAATGTACTGTTTGACTCTACATCTTCAGTGGCTTGGTATTTACTATTAAGCTGTTCGGCACACAATGTTTGAAATTTTTCTCGATGTTTGTGGTTTAATTGCTCTTTCAAAAAATCAATGAGTTGTTTGCCATGCAGTGATGCGATTTCTTGACGAGGAAAATACTGAAAGGCGGCCCATTTTATCAGTGTCACTATTTGATCCGCATTGTCTGTATTTTTTAACTGCCTTAAGGCCAATTGTTTTGCTTTAGATAAACGACGGCGTTTCTGCCATTTTACCACTATAACAATAATTATTATTAATAAACTGGCAAGTAATAACCACCACCCCAAGGCTATTGGATAATTGTGTACAGGTTCAGGTAAGTGAATGTCTTTCAACTGAGCTAAAGGTTGGTTTAACGCTCCCATGAGGCTACTCCTTCAGTAAGTTGTTGTTCAAGCGTTTGGCTCGCAGAATAATGGAGAATTCTTGCTCCGGCTTTACTTAATTGTGCTTCTTTATGCTGATTATAAGCTTGGGCTTGCTGATGATATTTTGCAGAAGAGGTGGAGTCACCAATTAATAAATTTTGTCGAGATTGACCATCGGTTACAGCAACACTCATTTTTTGCTTACTGGTCGGTAAATTGTGCTCCAAAGGATCGCTTATTAAACAAACGACTAATTCACAATGACGACTGATGTGAGATAAATGACGAATAGACTCTTGGTTAACGTGATCGCCATCGGTAATTAAATAAACTAAGCTGCCTGGCCTTGACAGCTTTCTTAGACGTGCACAATTTTCTTCAAAAGCGGTATATATTTTCTGTTGAGCATCGTCGTTAGTAGAGCCCTCAGAGGATGTGTTATTTTCAAGCTCTAACGTATGTTGGTGGGTTGCGACTAAGTTATGTAAATAGTGTAAAACGCCTTCTTTGCGGCTTCGGGGTTTTAGTTCGCTGTGTTTGTGTTGATTAAATACAATACCGCCGATCCTATCTCCTCGGCCTTTAGCGTGCCAAGTGACTAATGCAGCTAAGTGGGCAGCTTGAACGGACTTAAATAAAAGCTGGCTACCAAAAATCATTGAATGACTTAAATCAGTAGCCACTAATACCGGGCGTTCAACTTCTTCACGAAAAAGTTTGGTATGTGTTTTACCCGTTCTAGCTGTTACTCGCCAATCTATAGCCCTAATGTCATCACCATTTTGGTAATGACGTACTTCGTCAAACTCCATACCTCTGCCTTTGCTGCGAGAAAGGTAATTACCTGACATTTGCCCTTGCTGGTTTTTACGCGCAGCAAGGTTAATCAAGCTCGCTTTATTCTGATAGAGAATTAATTCATCAATAGTTAATTCAATACCATTACTGGCAATGCTATCAAGTACCTTGGTTACGTCTCGTTGAGGTTGTTCGTTTTTCTTACTAAGCCACATAAAACTTCTTACAATTCTGAACGTTATTATTGATTTTACTTAATACTACTTAAGCAACTGCTACTAAGCTTAATAAGTGATCAAGCAACTGATTACTACTAATACCTTCAGCTTCTGCTTGGTAAGTGAGTAAAATACGATGGCGTAATACGTTATGAAAAACGGCTTGTACATCTTCAGGGCTAACAAAATCTCGATTATGTAACCAAGCTCGGGCGCGAGAACATCGGTCAAGTGCTATGGTTGCTCGTGGACTAGCACCGTACGCAAGCCACTTTTTCAACTTATCATCATATTTCTCAGGTTGTCTGGTTGCCATAATCAAATCAACAATATAATTCTCGATGGCTGGCGCCATATGAATTTCCATGACTTGATCGCGAGCAGAAAAAATATCACTTTGTGAAATTTCTTCAACGGGCTTTGGATTTTCGTTCTTGTGTTGTAATGCTTCACCACGGTTAAGTTTTAAAATGGCTAACTCACTAGCTGCATCTGGGTAGTTAATTTCAACATGCATTAAAAATCGATCTAATTGTGCTTCGGGTAATGGATACGTTCCCTCTTGCTCAATCGGATTTTGGGTCGCCATGACTAAAAACAAATCTGGTAATGGGTAGGTATTTCGGCCGACGGTAATTTGTCCTTCGCCCATTGCTTCTAATAGTGCTGATTGCACTTTGGCTGGTGCACGGTTTATTTCATCGGCTAACACTAAATTTCTAAAAAGTGGTCCCGGTTGGAAAACGAAGCTACCGTCTTCTGGGCGGTAAATATCAGTACCGGTTAAATCGGCCGGTAATAAATCAGGGGTAAATTGAATACGATGAAAGTCGGCTTCAATACCATCAGCAAGTGCATTAACCGCACGAGTTTTTGCTAAGCCCGGAGGGCCTTCTACAATTAAATGGCCATTAGCAAGTAATGCGATAAGTAAATTTTCAACAAGGGCATGTTGACCAATAATTTGTTGAGATAAGTATTCTTTTAATGATGAAAAATGTTCAATTGCCATGCTAGCTACCACGTACTTATTTTTATTATGAAACCTGTGCGTATATATATAAGGTTCAACTATCATAAAACAAGCTGTTTTTGCGATTTGACATGATTTTTAACAATTTTAGTGTGAGGAATAGCAGACATTATTGTTGGGAGTTGTATTTATTTCATTTGTCGTTAGAATAAAGCAATAAGTAAGTGGTCAGACCTCTAGGGTTTGAAGACGAAACAATTAGATATTGACGATAGAAGGTATAAACATGACAAAGATGAATTTAACGACTCGTAATGGAGAACGCATAGCGGTAGTTGCAGGTTTGCGTACTCCTTTTGCAAAACAAGCAACAGCATTCCATGGTGTACCAGCGGTAGATTTAGGGAAAATTGTCGTCAATGAATTACTTAAAAAGCATGATGTCGATCCCGCCATTATAGATCAACTCGTTTTTGGACAAGTGGTACAAATGCCAGAAGCGCCAAATATTGCTCGTGAAATAGTACTGGGCACTGGCATGAATGTGCATACCGATGCTTATAGTGTTTCAAGAGCTTGTGCGACGAGTTTTCAATCTACGGTAAACGTTACTGAAGCTATTATGGCCGGTTATGTTGATGTAGGTATTGCTGGTGGCGCTGATTCGTCGTCTGTTGCGCCTATTGGAGTTTCTAAGAAGTTTGCCAGAATCTTACTAGATTTAAGTAAGGCACGCAGCTTAGGACAAAAGATATCGCTCATTCGTCAGCTCGGTTTAAAAGATATTTTACCGGTTGCCCCAGCTGTTTCTGAGTATTCAACGGGAATTTCGATGGGACAAACTGCGGAGCAAATGGCTAAAACTCATAATATTTCTCGTGAAGCGCAAGATGAGCTCGCGCATCGCTCACATACTTTAGCCACAAAAAGCTGGCAAGAAGGTAAGTTGGCGGGTGAAGTAATGACGGCCCATAGCGAACCTTATAATAGTTTTATCGACAAAGATAATTGTATTCGAGAAAATTCAGAATTAGCCAGCTATAAAAAATTACGTCCTTGTTTTGACAGAAAACATGGAACAGTCACTGCGGCAACCAGTACGCCATTAACAGATGGCGCATCTGCCATTATTTTAATGCGAGAAGGGCGCGCAAAAGAATTAGGGTACCAACCCTTAGGTTATATCAAAAGTTATGCTTTTGCTGCCATAGATGTTTGGCAAGATATGTTAATGGGACCAAGCTATGCAACACCATTAGCACTGCAACGTGCGGGTATGGAATTAAAAGACTTAGATTTAATTGAAATGCATGAAGCGTTTGCTGCACAAGCACTCGCGAATATGAAAATGTTTGCCAGTACTAAGTTTGCTCGTGAGCAATTAGGCCGTGATAAAGCCATCGGTGAAATTGATATGGCCAAATTTAACGTAATGGGCGGCTCTTTAGCTTACGGACATCCATTTGCTGCAACGGGTACTCGCTTAATTGTGCAAACCCTGAATGAATTGAACCGTCGTGGTGGTGGTACAGGTTTAACAACAGCATGTGCTGCTGGCGGCCTTGGCGCGGCAATGATTGTGGAGACTGACTAATGACTTCACACGAAGATAACAATCAAGCTAATGTAAAAGAGACTAACCAAGAGAGTAACAATATGAGCACCTTTACCTTAATTCGCCAAGAAAATGGCATTGCTCATCTGATCATGGATGTAGTTGGCGAAACAATGAATACCCTAAAAGCTGAGTTTTCTGAGCAAATTGATGAGGTATTAAAAGAAATACGAAACGATAGTACGATTAAAGGTGTGGTGTTACTCAGTGGTAAAGCAGACTCTTTTGTTGCTGGGGCAGATATTAATATGCTCGCAAGCTGTAAAAATTCTGATGAAGCCATGGCTCTTTCTCAAAAAGGGCAAATGATATTTGATCAAATTGAAAATCTTTCTATTCCCGTAATAGCGGCAATTAATGGTGCTTGTTTAGGTGGTGGGCTTGAGCTTGCTATGGCATGTCATGCGCGTATTTGTAGCGACAATGTTAAAACCGCATTAGGTTTACCAGAAGTGCAGTTAGGCTTGTTGCCTGGCAGTGGTGGCACACAACGTTTACCTAAGTTAGTAGGAATTCAAAAAGCATTAGATATGATGTTAACCGGCAAACAGTTACGTGCCAAGCAAGCATTAAAAATGGGCTTAGTGGTTGATGTTGTGCCTAATAGTATTTTAATTTCAGCTGCTGAAAATTTGGCATTATCTGCACAAGGCAATGCAAATAAAGTTAAACAGAGTCAACGAAAAATTAGTACGTTAGATAAAGCGTTAGAGGGTAACGTTATTGGCCGTAATATTATTTTCAAGCAAGCGACTAAATCAGTACTAGCTAAAACTAAAGGTAATTATCCATCCCCCTTAAAAATTATTGACTGTGTTCGTGTTGGTATTGAAAAATCGTCATCTCGAGGTTACCAAACTGAAGCCAAACATTTTGGTGAGTTAGTGATGACTGCTGAGTCAGCGCAATTAAGGCAAATTTTCTTCGCGACAACTGACATGAAAAAAGAGCAAGGCATTGAAGGTGTTGATGCTGCCCCTATAAACAGTGTAGGTGTCTTAGGCGGCGGTTTAATGGGCGGTGGTATTGCTTTTGTTAGTGCGACTAAAGCAAATGTTGATGTACGTATTAAAGATATCGCTCCGCAAGGTATTAGTCATGCAATGAAATATGGTTATGATTTATTGAATAAAAAAGTTAAGCGTCGTTTCATGTTAAAAAGTGAAATGCAAAAGCAATTAGCGATGATCACCGGCTGTGTGGATTACAGTGGTTTTAAAAATGTTGATATGGTTATTGAAGCTGTCTTTGAAGATTTATCATTAAAACAAAAAATGGTTGATGACATGGAGAGCCAATGTTCTGAGCAAACTATTTTTGCCAGTAATACGTCAAGCTTACCTATAGGTAAAATTGCCGAGAAAGCTTTACGTCCTGAAAACGTTATTGGTTTACATTATTTTTCTCCTGTAGATAAAATGCCATTAGCTGAAATAATTGCCCATGCTAAAACGTCCGATCAAACCATTTCAACTACCGTTGCTTTCGCTAAGAAACAAGGTAAAACCCCTATTGTTGTTAAAGACAAAGCTGGTTTTTACGTCAACCGTATTTTAGCGCCATATATGAACGAAGCCGCCTTAATCTTACTTGAAGGCGAGTCTATTGGTAAGTTAGATAAAGCATTGGTTAATTTTGGATTTCCTGTCGGCCCAATGCAATTACTTGATGAAGTCGGTATTGACGTAGGTGCTAAGATTGGGCCAATTTTGCAGGCTGAACTTGGCGACCGCTTTGCACCACCAGAAGCTTTTAATAAGCTTATTTCTGATAAGCGCTTAGGTAAAAAAGTACAAAAAGGCTTTTATCTTTATAAGGATAAAAAGGGTAAGAAGGTTACTAAAAAGATTGTCGATGAATCTGTTTATTCTTTATTGAACATTAGCGTTAAAGATAAAAAAACCAATACTGAATTGGTGCAACGTTGTTTATATATGATGTTAAACGAAGCGGCAAGGTGCTTAGACGAAGGTATAATTCGTAATGCTAGAGATGGCGATATTGGCGCTATATTTGGTATTGGCTTCCCGCCATTCTTAGGTGGACCATTTCACTATATAGATACTTTGGGTGCAAAAACACTGGTGACTCAGCTAAATCAGTGGAGTAATGAATTAGGCGAACGCTTTAAGCCTTGCCAAGCATTAATTGCCATGGCTGAGAGTGGCGATACATATTACGACTAAGTGGCAAGTAATCGCCACGTAAAGGGCAAATAAATGAATAAAAGAGGCAATTTATCGCCTCTTTTTTTATTGCTCGTTTTCTCGTCTAAAAAAGTTGAATAAATACTCTAAATTGGTTATATTGCGCCGATAAATTTTCAAGTGTTTTTTCTCGTCATTTAAGCGGTATGTATTATGTTGTTACTTATAGGGTTTGTTAGTGTAGTTTGTTCAATGTTTTTTTATTGTCAGGCACTGCAAAGTGGCTTAGGTTTAAAGCGTTGGGCCTGTGCAGGATTAGTTTTTGGACCCTTTATTTGGCCAATGTTTTGTATGAAGAAACGTATGAAAGTGAATAAGTTGTTTGGCTTTACAGGTTTGATTTTAAGAGCTTAAGTGAATTTAGATATTTTGACATGGCATTGTTTGATAAATAAGACAGCTACAATCCGTGTAGCTATTTATTGTCTTTGTTTAATAAACTATTGAAAAATAGTTAATTAATAATAATTATTACTTCCACCAAACACTTGCAGGCATTTCTTTAATTTCAATATTAACTGCAATAGGGTTTGCTTTCGTTTTTGTTACGAATAAAGTTTTAAATAAGTTAATCATAGTTGACTCCTAGATACGAACACCCGATTTAGATCTACCAATACGAACACCTGATTTAGATCTGCCAATGCGAACTTCTGCTTTTGAGCTGTCAATACGAACACCTGATTTAGATCTGCCAATGCGAACCTGATTTAGATCTGCCAATGCGAACTTCTGCTTTTGAGCTGTCAATACGAACACCTGATTTAGATCTGCCAATGCGAACACCTGATTTAGATCTGCCAATTTCATTAATCATTAATGAATCCGACTCAATAACTGGTGCAGGTGCAGTTGACATTACTAGAGATAAAATAAGTGAGCTAAACATTCATATTTCCTTTATTTGTTATTATTAGATTTCATGAATGTTATTGCAGGGAGTGTGCCAAAAAAGTGAGGCCTTATGAAATAAGGCCTTAAAGCGTATTTTATTCTGATTGTTTAGCTAGTCAAAAAATTGGCATCCGTAATATAGTTTGATGAACTTATATTAGGAAAAGTGACATTAACGTGACGTTTTACCAAAATTTGTGGATTCAGTGGTAATTTGGTGTGAAAGCAAATACTTTTGAAAGTCAGTCTCTGGCAGTGGTTTACTGTATAAGTAGCCTTGTAATTGCTCACAACGTAAGCCTGAAAGGAAACTGAGTTGTTGATTAGTTTCTACGCCCTCAGCCACTACTTGCATGCCTAAGTTATGGGCAATGGTTACTATCGTGGCAACCATATTACGGCCTTGTTCAGACTCTTCAATGTCGTCAACGAAAGCTTTATCTATTTTCAAGGTATTAAGCGGGAATTTTTTTAAGTAAGCGAGTGACGAATAACCCGTGCCAAAATCATCTAGCGATAAATGAATCCCCATAGCACGAATTTGTAGCATAATATCAATGGCTTTTTGAGGTGAGTCCATAACAGTTCCTTCTGTTATCTCTAACTCTAAGTATTTAGCTGGTAACTGACTTTCTTTTAAAATGTCAGCAATCATGCCCACTAAATTTGGCTGCGTAAACTGTACTGCTGACAAGTTAACAGCGATACGGCCGTTAAATAGCCCGGCATCAACCCATTTTTTAGTGGCATAACAAGACTTCCTTAAAACAACTTCTCCAATATCAATAATCTGACCCGTTTCCTCGGATACAGGAATAAAGGTTATCGGGCTGATAATCCCATTTGATGGCGTTTCAAAGCGAACTAATGCTTCCATACCTGCCACTTTACCTGTGGCTATTTCAATTTTGGGTTGATAGAAAACAGAGAAAGAGTCTTCTTTTAAGCCATAACGAATTAAATTCTCAATTTGTAGTCGTTTTACGGCGGCTTTATTCATCGAGTCACTGAAAAATTGGTACTTGTTACCGCCATTATTTTTAGCGTGATACATAGCCGTGTCGGCATTTTTCAATAGTTCTTGTGATGACGCGCCATCTTCAGGGTAAAGCACAATACCTAAACTGCTAAATAAAACGACCTCTTGGCTTTTTAACCTGAGTGGTTGTGCAATGGTGGTTAATACTTCCGTGGCTATGGTTGTGATCGTGTGTATATCATTGGTGTTTTCAATGATAATACTAAATTCATCACCACCTAAGCGATATACCGTATCTTTCTTACGGCCTACAGCGCGCATACGTTTTGCGACTTGACATAATAAAACGTCACCGACTTCATGTCCCATGGAATCATTGATTTTTTTAAAATTATCTAAATCAAAAACAAGCAAAGCATGTGGCACCTTTTTATTGACTAATAACGTTTGATTCGCCTGAAAATAAGAACGATTAGGTAAGCCTGTTAATGTATCACTATTCGCTAACTTCCGAAGTTCTGCTTCGGTTTCTTTACGCTTAGTAATATCTGAGAATACACCTACGAAATGAGAGATACTTTTATTTTCATCACGAATAATGTCAATATTTAAATCGGTTAAATAAATTTCGCCGTTGTCACGAGCGCTTTCAATTTCGCCGTGCCAACTGCCTTTAGTAATAAGGTGCTTTTTAACATCCTGAGTAAATACTTCTGGGTATTGAGCAAAGGTTAAGTTTTTACCTATCATCTGCTTTTTAGATTTTTGAGTAATGCGTTGAAAAGCCTTATTCACATCAACAATATTAAATTTTCGATCGTAGATAATCACAGCGTCTGAGATGTTTTCAATACATTTTGCAAATAACTTTAAACGTTCATCGGCTTTTTTAATGCGGCTGATATCTTTCAGGGTTCCGGTCATCCGTGTAGGAGTGCCTTTTTCATCGCGTTCAACTATTTTTCCGCGATCGAGTACCCAAATCCATTTGTCGTCTTTATTTTTAACACGATAGGTTGCTTCAAAATGATCGGTTTTATCATCAAAGTGTTCATTAATTGCATCTCGAACACGGCTTATGTCATGTTCATGGAT
>MAAB01001512.1_pt1 | contig 19453 bp, 20 predicted proteins | sample 1115991 | NCBI WGS metagenome assembly MAAB01 (sample SAMN04961124, study PRJNA320927) | seawater metagenome | isolation source: sample BD02T18 sea water enriched with oil for 18 days | place: USA:Gulf of Mexico | collected 2013-07-27
GGATAGAGCACTGGGTTTCGGCCCCGGCGGTTACAGGTTCGACTCCTGTCAGGCGTACCATTAAGAAGCCAGATACAATCACTTGTTTGAGTGTTTGTGTCTGGCTTTTTTTATGTCTGAAAAAAATTGATTCCCCACATATTTCCCATATAAATTAAAGTTCTGGCTTTTTCCCAATATAATTTGGATAATTTAGAACTGTCTCATAATGATTGATTAGCACATAACACTCTAACATTGAAAGATGATATTCTATATAATTAACCAAATTTTTCTTTTTAAAGTATTCATAAAGTTTTTCATCTTCATTTTTAATTCTTTCTAGAAGATACTTTTTAGAATTAACGATGGTATAGAGTTCTTTATTCTTAGATAACTCTTTTACAATTCTCGTAAGTAATCCTTTTGAGACAAACTCTGAAACCAAGTTTAATAGACTACTGTCTGTTCTATATTGTAATTTATTTCTTAATTGATAAATTGTATTATCAATAACAACTTCGCTTATTTCGGATAATTGATTATTCTCGCTTTTTGTATGTTCGAATCTTTTAATTTCTCCATTATGCAAGAGCTCCTCTAATTCTTCTTTTGACAATGAATGCAAGAATTTAATAATAGGATAGCTCTCTTTTACGTATTTATAATATGTGGTTTTCCCAATATGCAAAATTTTACAGATTAATTCTATCAAGTTGTTCCTTTGGTATTAATATGAACTATTTGTATTATTATACCAAATATATTACTAAAGTGAACTATAATAAACAAAATTAAACTATATTTAAGTATTTATTCATAATAATACCATAGTTGTATCAATGCGTATTTATTGGTATCAAAATGAACAAGTCTAAAAAAGGAAAATCATGAATCAAGAAGAACTGTTAGAGTACAACATAAAATTTGTTGAATCGGCAATTCCTGGAATTGAAAAAAAATGTGGAGCAACAAAACCTCAATTAGCGAAGTTTTTAGATGCATCAATCCCGACCGTAAATAGAGCAATGAAAAGTGGTAGTAATGAAATTCCTGATTGGATTAAGGGAAAGGGAACTAACAGCAGAGTTTATTGGCCACTCATAAATATTGCATTATGGATGACAAATAATACATTCACGTCAAATATGGGGACATGATTATGTCTCTAAATCCAAAGGATGATTTCAAATCCATATTGTTAATTAAATATTTAGGAAAAGGAAGCGCATGATGAATCCGTTAAGTCATTTAGATGATTTTGATGATAGTCAATTATTATCACTTGTTAATAATACCATCATCAGCAAAACAGAGTTTGAAGTGAAAGACTATACCGGAGGTTCTCTTCAAATTACTAGTACAAATAACCATACAATTACAAATTTCAAAGTAAGCCTTTTCTTTGGATATAAAAGTAAAAAACCAATATCTAGGACAATTACTATTAGTAAAGAATTATTTTATATTTGGGCTAAGGCATTACTTCTTAAAACACTCAGTATTAAGAATGATAACTTGGGTATGAAATATAGTGAGTTAAATAAACTAATGAATAGTGACATGTCCTCCAATAGTAATAAAGTAAAGAATAGTATAGTAGGGGTAGACCTACCAGTAGACCTACCCGAAAATGATGATTGGGATTTACTCAACGAAAAACTACTTAACAAACAAATTTTTAAAGATAAACAAAACCAAAAATATCAAGAATTACATGATGCAAAAGAAATTAAATTTTAAAAAAAGGGAAGAATATAAAATGGAAAAAATCAAGAAATTAAAACTAGAAAAGAAGAGACTAATCAAACTAGTGTTGGCTTATAAAAAAGCTTATGATGAACTTGCAAATTCATATTGTGAGAAATAGGGAGAGGATATAAATATGAAAGAATATACTGTGTCTAAAATCAAGCAGGTTGATATTTGTACAAAACTAGGGTGTGAGATTCCAATTGTTTATCCAAACCCAAAATATTTTAAAAAAGTGAAAACTGTATTTGAACATTATGGAATATTAATTGAGACACTTTCCAATTCAAATTATGTAGTTGAGGATTTTCTTGAAAATATGATTAAGAATTCTTTGATGTGCATCTTTTATGTAGAAAGAGATTTTGAAATTAATGTATCAAATCGTAATTTTCGAAGACTTCCAGAATCAGAACTTATTATGAATAAAAAAGGGGAGAAATTATTTCAAACTATTTATAAAAACGAATATTATCAAATAGAAGATAAGTTAGAAGATATAAGACTAAATTGTGTTTTATTTATTGATATAAACAAAATAAAAATCTATATCAATAACATGCTGTGTTACGTTCTTGATGATAATACAAATAGAAAGTATTGTCTGTATTTTGGATAAATAAAAAAGGAATAAAATGGATTTTTCAACTGCAATTAAAAAATTTAATGAAAAAGAAAAAGAAGTTAAATATTTAGAATGGCTTTATAAAAAAGCGAAAAATGAATACATCGAACTCTCTTGTATTTGTTCAGAAATGATTGATGATGAGTATTCATTAGACACTGAAATACTAATTGAAAGTAAATCTAGCAATGTTTGATATCTTAGATGAACTTGCAACGTTAAAACTTCTTATTATTTTATCGTTTGTTTTAGTGCGTGTACTTTATTACTTGTAAAGTAAAAAATTAAAGGATTTTGATTTGACTAATTTATATAAAACTATACATGGCTTATTTGATGAGTCAACAAGAACAATTATAGAAGGTATTCGGGAAGGAGCAGGTGATATTTTCAACTCAACTTTTTATAATAGCACTTTATCTCTTGCCCTTGTAGGCTTTGGATTTCTTATTGCATTTAGAAAAATTGATGCTGAAGAAACAGCGAGAAAATTTCTATGGGCACTGTTTATGTTCTCTCTTTCAAGTTTACTAATGGTCAATGATGATTATTACGATTACTTTATTAGTCTTGTAAATATTCCTCGTGATGTCTTTATTGAAGTGGTCAGTAAAATGGTTGTTGATATGAACTCAAGTGCAGGACTAGAGGATATCATTGATAAGTTACAATATTCAGTCTATCTAGTAACCAATTCTTTATTTGATAAAGGTAGCATGACAAACTTAGTTCCATATATTTATGGAGGAATAGTGTGGTTGAGTGGTAGTTTTCTTATACTAGTCACATTATTGAATACTGTATTCTCAATATTTCTTTCAAATATTATAATCTCTTTATTACCCTTTGTTATTCCAACTTTGGTCTTTAAAAAAACAGAAAGCGTATTTTTTGCATGGATTAAATTATATATATCAATATCTTTATATGCTCCATTTACTATTCTATTTGGTTTAGTCTCTGTACACGTTGCAACTTATACAATGTCGGTTGCTCCTGCAATACAAAATGATTTTGGAGCAAACGTGGGAGAAATCATTGGATTGGTAATTGCTCAATGTTTAATTGCTATTGGGGTCTTTAAAATTCCAAATATTGTGAACCAGTTAATTGGTTCATCAAATGAAGGTGGCTCTTTAACTTCAGGTGTGGGAACAGTTTCAGCAGGTGGAGCAATAATGTCAACATTTGCTAAATTTACAGGATTAAATATTTTAGGAAAAGGTGCTGCTAAAGGACTAACAAATTACGCAAAGAATATGAATGGTTCTTCAATAAGGAAATCTGGAATTGATAGCGTAAAGTTCTCTTAAATTAGGAAGGAATAATAAACTCTCCCTTTTTTAGCTTTTACCCTTGTGGTATAAAAGTGCGCCTATCAATATGACGGAGTCAATTGGATAGTGCGCACTATCCAATTGAAATTGAAATAATGCTTTTATTCTACCACAAGGCCAGAATAATCCAAGCCTAAAGCGGCTTAAAAAAAAGGGAGAAAACAATGCCCAATGAATATGAAATAGAAGACAAATTAAAAGGAACACCCAAACAAAACGGTGGGAAAATTTATAAATCTAAAACTAGTTCTGATAATTCAACTAGTTCAACTTTTACAAAGCAAAGCTCAAAAAAAGTATCAAAATCATCTATCAATTTTAAAAAAGTAACCATACATTCTTTCAAACATAATGCACGTGAAGAAGAGAAAAAAGCCAATACGATATTTGAAGAGTTTACTAAAGATAATGAATTTGATGTGAGTTCAAAAGTAGCCCTGGACAAATACAATTCTTTATATAAAAATGCAAAAGAAAAAAGACTTAAAAATGGAAAGAATAAAACAGCTGATAAGAAAAATACTTTATGGGAAGCAATCGTAAATTTGAAATCTTCCCATACTTTAAAAGATGTTCAAGAATTAGCAAAGAAGATTGAAAAAGAAACAGGTTTTATTACCATTCAAGTTGCAGTTCATAAAGATGAAGGTCAAGAGAAGGAAGGTAAGTTAATTAGAAAAAATCATCATGCCCATATTTCTTTTTTTACTTTAGCTAAAAATGATGGACAACAAATGTATCGACGTGAACATATGAATAGAACGAAGCTTATTAATCTTCAAGATATCACAGCTGATCATTTAGGTATGGAAAGAGGTGTACGAGGTAGTAAGGCTAAGAGATTAGACCATAAGACGTATAAAGCTGTTGCAAAAGAAAGAGAAGAGCAAAAAGAGAAAGAACAACTGCTAAAAAATGAGATATCAAAAGTTAGAGCACTCTTACAAGAACAACAGGCAACAAGACCAGACTATGCGAAACTTGAACAAGCCAACAAAGAATTAAAAGAACAGATTCATTCAAAGACCTTTAGCTTAAATGACTTAGAACAAACTATTAAAGAAAAACTTGTAACTATTAATTATCAAAATAAATTGATGGATAAAAAGAATCAAGTGATTCAGAACTATAAAGATACTGATAACAAACGGAGCTTGTATATAAATGGAAATATTACAAAGGAAAGAATTAAAATTAAAGACTCTTTGTTTAAGAGTAGTGAGGTGATAATTTACAGAAAAGAAAGTGTAGAGAAGTTTGTAGAAGATTCAATAAAAGAAAAAGAAGTGCTTAGCAAAGAAATTACAAGATTAGAAAAGAGTATTGAATTTATTAAAGAAAGTACAAAAGAATTAGAAAGTTTAAGAGCATTTGTTAGAGGACACTTTCACACTCTTGACTTAGAGAAAGTAAGAAATATTATTCGTGGAAGTATACCTAAGGTTGAAAAGACAGCTGAAAGAGGAAAAAATAAAGGGATTGATAAAGAGAGATGAATTATCTTGAATATAATATTTTACTGCAGTGGATTTACATAAAACTGAAAAGAAAGAGAAGAAAAATTACATAATAAACACAATTATTAGTAAATAGAAATGAATATTGAGTTTCTTTAAAAAGTTCTATAGTATATAAAAAGGAAGCTAGTTTATTCAATTGTAGACTATCTAAGAGCTTACTCAGAGTAATATCTTTACTTTTTAATATTTAGGGGTTATTTTTAGATATACGTCTTTTTTAGTACCGTATTGCTTCTTAGGTTAGCTTAAAATATACTAAAAAAAGCTAAAAAATTGTATAGATTTTGTGAAAAAAAGGGCAATATTCGCTCCTAAAGTAGCTTAAAATATACTAAAAAAAGCTAAAAAACTGTATAACTTTTAACTTTCTAAAAACTATTACAAATAATGAAAAATATTTCGAAAACTAAACAAATTTTTTGTCTTTTTTTGATAGCATACAATATATATAGAAAAAGCTATTTATTTATTTTCTCAAGATTAACGTGGTTTGGTTGCGGTTATATAATCTTTTTGAGGAGGTAAGACAATTGAAAATATTTGATTTAATATTATATGTATTAAAATTAATAAAGATAGTTGTTGAGATTACCAAACAGATTGTTTAGTAATCTCTAAGTAGCCTTTTGGGCTAAGCGGTAGTAAGAAATTTCTACTTCCTAAAGTGAGTTTGGTTAGAGTTTATTGATACTGGAATATCTTTAAACTTGTAGGGTGGTTAAACCCGAACTCTTTTTTCTTATTCGTGATTATCGCACTTTTTACCTTAAGTACACTTTTAATCTACCTTAAATTTACTTTTAATCTCCCTTAATTCCTTAAGAAAATCTAATTAAAGTTATTCTATTTTTTCTAATATGATTCAAGTTATCAATTGCATTAATAGTATATTATTTTAAACTCTTTATATTTTCTAAGAGTGCTTAATTAAAATAGATTCTTCATTATAACATCAACCATATCTTTACCACTATCAGGTGCGAGTTTTGAATACCTCAAAGTCATATTAATATCTTTGTGATTTAAAAGCTTTTGAATGGTATATATGGGTGTTCCCTTGATGGCGAGATTACTGGCAAACGAATGTCTAAAGGTATGAATAACAACTCTATTCTTTGAATCAGAGGCCTCTAATTCTTCATTGAATAATTCATCCAAGGTTGGTTTTAATCGTTTTTGAACTTGACTGATACCCACTTTTTTATTGTTTAATTGGAGTATATAATCATTAGCTTTTAGGCTACTTATTTTCTCTTCTAGAATATTCACTATATCTGAGGTTATAAACCCTTTATATGTTGTGTCATTTTTAAAGTCTGTGAGTGTAATATTCCTATGTTCAAGATTGATATGCTTCTTTTGAATATTAATAATTGTAGTAGCTCGTCCTCCTGTTGAAAGTGAAAGTAAACAGAAAAGGTATAGTAATTCATTGTCTCTTACTTCATCAATTAAAATTTTAATTTCATTAGTAGTTAAAAAACGTTCTCGTTTATTATCAACCTTCAATCTTTTTATTTTTAGAATAGGATTTTTACCTCTGTATACTTCTTTTTCAATAGCGTGATTAAAAATGGTACTAAAAAGCGTAAGGATGTGATTAACCGTTTTTGGAGCAAGTGTCTTAAGCTTTTCTCTTTGAAGTTTCTCAATATCAATCGTAGATATCTTATTGATGTATAGTTTTCCAAATAATGGCTTTATATGACTGTTGTATCTATACTTTTCCGTTTGTATTCCTTTTGGAAAGTGAATCTCTCTATTTTCAAAGTAAAGAACGGAAATATCATCAATAGACAGAATGTTTTTAAATTTTTTAATTGCAATAGAAGGAAGCTCTTCTCCTAACCTAATCTTAGTTAGTATTTCATTTCTTTTGTCAAAACAGTTTTTAGCAGAGATACCCTCTACGGAGCTTCCTATTTTTAACTCTTTATCTTTCCCATTTTCATCCCGATATCTAATATAATATGTTTTATCAGGACGTGAGTTTGATTGTGTCTCAATGTAAAAGACACCTTGATATCTAGTTTTATGTCGTATGTATTTCTTGCTCATTTTCCCTCATTACTCTATTATATTTATAATCATTTGATATGAATTGTTTTGATTTGTAATAGAATGATATAGGTATAAACTAAGCTAGTTCTTTAAAATAGGTCTATTGAAGGGATATGATACAAAGTGATTTAACTTGATATAAATTGATTGAGAAAAGAAGGTTTATGATGAAGATATTAGTTTAAACATTCTATTTTTAATAGTAGAAAATAAATCCATTAGACTTGTTGCCTAGAATCTTTTTCATTTGTATCTTATAAACTCTATGTCTAGTAATCATTATAATATCCTAGACTTAAAGTTTTTAACATACTTAATTGTCTTTTTTTGTTTAATTTTACAAAAACTTGCTTCGTTAGTAAATAAAAGTAAACAAAAGTTTGTCATAATATATAGAAGCACAGTGACTATACTTATGATAGGATTAAACTCCTTAACTTGAGTATTGTCTCCCTTTGGAAGAGATTCTGCTTTGTTTTTTATGGGAGTACTTTTAAAAATTGACATCTTATCATCTTTAATTTTTTCAAACTGTTTTAGGAGCTCTTCTTTCTTACTACTCTCCTTTTCTATAGAAATCTTTTCTTTTATATATTCTAGGTTTGTTGAGGAAGCACTGCTATATAATGCATAAACTGCTACGATTAGGAGTGCCAAAAAAGAGAAAAATATTTTATATATCCTAAATAACATATTTTGCTCATTTTGATTTGATAATCCAAAGCATATAAATGAAGCTAATAAAAAAACTGTTAAGTGTTGTGCTAAATAATTGGCAAAGAAGCTACTATCAATATGTGATAAACTGGCGAATGCTGCAACTGTATAAAGAATAATTAACCCATTTATATATAGTCTGGTGTTTATTTCATACGTTTTAATCCAATCTGAAATTTTCATATATCTAACTAATGTTGCTAGTATAAGAAATATTACTATCCACATTGGAATTATTATTTGATTCACTTTAGATGATGCCAGGGCAAGAGGAAAAAAGAATACACAGGATATCAATAAAGATAGAAGTATTTTATTAATTATAGTTTTAGACTTACTTAAAAAGTCTATTTTGATTTGATTCATCAGTTTTCTCCTTGAGGTTTTTAGTAAAGTATATAGATTTCAAACTTTAATATATTTAATTGAAAATATTTTAACTTACAGCTTGTCTATCTAATATTTTATAATTTTTGCAACTAGTTTTATTTCCACCATCACAAGCTTTTTTAAATAACTCTTTAGCTTTTTGTTTATCTTGACCAACTCCATCTCCCTCACTATACATATGACCTGAGTTATGACAAGCAGATATATTTCCGCCATTACAAGATTTAATAAAAAGTTTAGCAGCTTTTTGTTTATCTTGACCAACTCCATCTCCATTAAAATATATAAAACCTAATTCATTACAACCATTTATAGCTCCTGCATCACAAGCCTTTGTATACAGTTTTAAAGCTTTTTGTTTGTCTTGACCAACTCCATCTCCAGTAGAATACATCAATCCTGAGTTATAACATCCAGCTGAATATCCATCCTCACAAGCCGTAATAAAAAGTTTTGCAGCTTTTTGTTTGTCTTGACTTACACCCTTTCCAGTTAAATAGATAAAACCTGAGTTATAACAAGCACTTGCATCTCCTTCATCACAGGCTTTATCCCATAATTTACTTGCCTTTTGTTTATTTCCACTGTTATATGCTGCTAATCCATCATCAAACAAGTCAGGACTTAAACTTCTTACAATAAGTAAAATACTTATAATTAGTAATACACTTAATATTATTTTTTTCATTTTCTTCCTTATTATCTATCTGAATGTAGAATACTTAAAAATTGAAAGTATTCTATAGTAGTTAACGTAAATAGTTTCTTTTATATTTCATTGTTAAAGTACTGAAATTAACCATGAATGTGACATTGTAATTACAATGTTTAGATATAATAATTTTAATTTATATTAAACTCATGTTATTATAAAAGGAAGTAAATTGAAAAAAATTATATATTTATTTTTCTCAGCACTCGTATTATTTGCACAGCCATTAGATCTAAAAGAAATGGGAAAAAAGTTTCAGCACGATGCAGATTTAATACGACTTGATCATCTGAAACATTGGACGGGACTTGTTGAAGAATATTACAAAATTAAAGGCCAATACCCTTTTCAAAATAAACTCATGCATTCCAATGAAATTGGTATTGTAAAAATAGCAACTAAATTTCAACGTACTTATTTGTCTCCAGGTTCTTCAAACTATAGAGAAAAACTGGATTTTAATGCTAATAATAGATTTAAAGAGATTTCTGTTTCAGATTTTGTAATTGAATTACAAAATGTATTGGGTAAAGAAATATTTGAAAAGTATGATATTCAAAAAGTACCAACATCAAGTCCAATTGGTTATCATTATTTTTTTACTAATGATGGTTATTTAATTTGGACTACTTGTATAACCTGTGGTGTAACTCAAATATCTACTCTACTCTATGATGGATATACTCCAACCGTAAATATCGTATCCCAAAATATGAAAAGTCAGGTTACAAAAGCATTATTACGAGATGAAATGCTCTCTCATCCTACTTTTAAAAAGTGGATTTCTAAACCATATTATCAAGAAGTATATGTCAAGAAATTGGTCAGAGATAATGAATTGGATTCAAAATAATGAATGAATTAGAACTAAATAAATTATTCGAAAAGAGAGTATTCGCATATTATATTGATTTAGTTATTTACCTTGTATTATTTACGCAAGTAGTAGAATATATGCCATACAGTATATATTCTACTTTATATATCCCGTTAGTATATTTTATATATTTTGATACAATTACGATTATTACGAAAGGACAAACAATAGGTTTGTTTTTAATGAAAATAAAAATAGTGCACTTAACAAAACGAAATTTTATTGAAAAAATATTTTACTCATCTTTAAGACATATTTATTCAACATTAGCATTTTATGCATTTAGAATATTTCTGTTCCCTAAAATGAATAATATAGGACAATTGAAATTTGATGAAAGATTTAATATGACAATAGTACCAAATGATAAAAATATTGATGTCGAAAAATCAAAAACGTATTTTAATGTACATGCACACCCCTTGAAAATAATTAAGCTATTTTTTCTTCTTCTTTTGGTCTTCATTATTGTTGTGAATTTACCTTGGATATTGTTAAGTTTATTCTCGATATTGTTAAATTTATTTAATTAAAATATTTGAGGGACAGTCGCCACCTTAAAATAAAAATTCCCCACATCCTCCCCACCAAAAAAGAGATAAGTTGATATAAAATGACTTTATATGATAGATTGAACAGATTTTATAATGAACTATAAGAGCCTAAAACTAGGTACTTGATACACTATGAATAGACATGATAGTTTGTGATATATAGACGGATTCTTATTTCGGCCCCGGCGGTTACAGGTTCGACTCCTGTCAGGCGTACCACTTCAAAACCCTTAACTAAGGGATTTATTAACTTTCAAAAAAACAATTCAAATTTTTTATTGTATCACCATGTATCATCTTATATCTTTTTAGGTGGGGAATACGCGGGGACCCAATAGTTTTTTACAAAATATCCTCTTTTTAAACTTAAATGTGACATTATAATTACAATGTTTTGCTATAATTTATTCTATTATATAAATAAGGATGTATTTGTTTACCTACGATAATTTTGTGCCTAATGATGTTTTTAGAAAAGATAAAGAAAATAATGATATCTATTTTATGTTTGGTAAGTTTAGTAGTGGACACATTGTAAGTGATTCTAAGACCAAGTCAAACTTAATTAGTTTAGAAGGTTACAAGTATTTCTTATTCCCTTCAATGAATAATCCATATTCTATAAAACAAGGTTTTTCGTCAATTATTCCACCTGTTTTATATTTAATTATATTAATACCATTTTTTTTCATTGTAATTTTAAGTATTCCTTTTGAGCATGAATTAGCGAATACTTCAATTCTAGAGTTGAATCTTGCATCTTCTTTGACTCTGTATATACTTGCACTAATTTTTTATTTTCTAAAAATAAAATTTTCATTGAAAACGTGTAGTCTGATTTCTAAAGAAGAAAAAGAATGGATATTCTTACAAGATAGTACACATGAAATTAAGAAAGATTTCATTATTCAAGAAGTTGATAAAAAAACAATGAAAGAACAAGAAGAAGAGAACAAAGGTTTAGGTTTTGTCTTGGGAGTAATCTGTTCATTATTACTATTAATCAGCTTTGCTCCAATGCTAATTGATGGCCTTGTTACAGGATATATTGATGTATCATTTAAAGAAATGAGACATACAATATCATATGTAGACGAGCCAGCTCAATTTATATTTGCAATTGCATTTTTATCTTCTTCAATGCTTTATATTATATATACATTCAGTAAAAATATCAAACCATGTATAGTGGTTATTAAAACAAGGCTAAAACCAAGATATATATTTTATGCAATATCATTTTTTATAATTTCATTTCCTTTATGGTTTTTCTTATATGCAATTATTTTTCAATAAATTAAATATTAATAGCATAATAACTCAAATGATAGAATTTGATTGATACTAAAGTAAGTAAGGATGTCTAGAATGATATGGAATGAATTGCATGAAAAGCATCAATATTGTAAATCTTATGAACCTAGTGAGATATTTTATGCACTAATCGAAGAGCGATATAAAAATAGTTCTTATATCGTAAAACATTGGCATGGAAAATTATCTTTAGGTGTCAGTTATTGGGTTAATAATGTATTACTACACGGTGTTGTAACTATTCTATTTGTATTCCTTACGGATATAGATTTTACAGATGACAATACTTCTTCTTATTTAATAGTTATACTACTATGGATATTCTCGATGATCATGAGCCCTTGGGTATTGGTTGGATTATGGCGCTCTGCTACAAACCATATTAAAAAGTATAATATAAAATTTTGGGGAAATGTTGTTCGTATAATGGTTGTTGTTGGATGGTATAACGTCGCTACTTCAATTATTGAGGTTGGTATACCTCAAGTCTTTGAGTTTACTAAAATAATGCTTGCTATTGATGATATTCCTCCTTATAAAATAAAAACATTGAATGAAGGTAGAGAAATTAAAATTTCAGGTGGAATTAGATTTGGATTAACCAATGAAATGAAAAAGTATTTTGATAAAAATCCAAATATTGAACTTGTTCATTTAGATAGTATTGGTGGGCGAATTTCCGAAGCACGAAAATTGTCTAAGTATTTAGATAGTAAGAAAATTTCGACTTATGTTTCAAATAAGTGTCATAGCGCATGTATTGATATCTTTTTAGGCGGAAAATATCGAATAATAAATAGTCAGGCAAAACTTGGATTTCATCAGCCTTCTTTTCCTGGGTTAACTGAAGAAGATTTAAAAGTGACATTAGATGTTCAGAAACAATATTATGTAAATCAAGGGGTGAGTGTATATTTTGTGGATAAAGCATTTTTGACACCAAGTGAAGATTTATGGGAAGCCCCCATAAATGAATTGAGAGATTCAGGGGTAATAGATAAAATCGCTGATTTAAATGATATGACAATAGCAGAAGCAAGAGCAATTTATAATGTAAGAGATAAAAAATCGACATTAAGATATAACCGTGATGTGTATGGTTTCTATCCCGATGGATTTGATGGAAATGGGTATGATAAATATGGATATCTTAGAAATGGTTTTTCAAGAAATGGATTTAATAGAGAAGGTATTAATAAAATTACTCAAACGCAATATAATGAAAATGGATTTAATGTTCACGGATACAATAAAGATGGTTTAAATATTGGTGGTTTTAATAAAGATGGATTATCTCAAAATGGTTATAATCAAGCTGGATTTGATAAAAATGGAATACATCAGATTACAAAAGTAAAGTATGATCCAAAAGGTATTGATATGGATGGTTATAATAAACTTGGATTTAATAACTTAGGTTTCACTAGATTAGGGATAAATAAAGATGGCTATGATATTGATGGATTTAAAAATGGCTACAATAGAAATGGTTATGATATAAAAGGTTACGATAAATATGGATTGGATGTAAATGGTGAAAAATAATATAAAAATAATAGTAAGTACGGTATTGATGTCGTTATTATTCATAGGTTGTTCGAATAATATTGAGAAATCAGTAAAAAATAGTATTGCAAATAATCAGTATATTTATGGCGATGAACTTTATACTTCAAAAGATTATCAAGAAGCATTTAAACAGTTTAAAAAAGCAGCCGAGCAAAATCATGTAGCATCTCAGTATAGTATTGCATTTATGTATTATCGTGGACAAGGTGTTGTGAAAAATAGAAAAGAAGCATTAGTCTGGTATCAAAAAGCAGCTAATCAAGGTCATGCTGAATCTCAGTATTTGATGGGAATATTATTTTCACAAGATAATAACAAAAAACTTGAATGGCATACAAAAGCTGCATATCAAGGCCATGTTAAAGCACAATTTAATATGGGATGGCTTCACCATTTTTATAATGGTGATGATGCAAAGAACCAACGTAGAGAAGCTATAAAATGGTATAAAATAGCAGGTAATAATGGTTCTAAAGAAGCTCTATATAAAATTGGACATATGTATAATTATGGAGATGGAGTTACCAAAAATAAGAATATAGCATTTACATGGTATAAAAAATCGGCTGAGCTAGGTTATAAAAAAGCTCAAGAAGAACTTAGAGAACTTAATGCACAAGATATCAATAAACAAGATGAAGGTCAAGTTCTTCCTGAAGTTTTTTTAACTGAAGTCGTTAATAACAAAGAATCTTTTAACACTTATCTATCATCAGCAAATCAAGGTAATGCATATGCTCAATATAAAATTGGAAGTATGTATTCCAATGGAGAAGGGATTCTTAAAGATTCAGTAAAATCTTTACAATGGTATAAAAAATCTGCAAATCAAGGCAATCCTCAAGCACAATATAAAATTGGGTATATGTATAACTATGGATATACAGTATTAAGAGATAACAAAGAAGCCATAAAATGGTATAAACAAGCTGCAAAACAAGGTCACACAGAAGCACAAGATAGGCTTTCAAATATGTATTCACTAGGTACAGGTATTACAAAAAATGAACTTGAGGCATTTAAGTGGAAAAAAAAAGCAGCTGTGAGTGGTTTTGTAGAGGCACAATTCTCAATTGCACTTGAATATAGTGCTTTGGAAAAAAGAAATGAAGCAATAAATTGGTACAAAAAAGCAATAAATCAAGGTCATTTGGATGCTTATTTTTATCTTGGAAAATTGTATTCTGATATTAAAATTACTTTACACAATGGAAAAGATAATCAATGGATTAAAAACTTATCGAAAAAAATTGATGCAAGTATTCATTACGAAGCTGGTGATGTTTTTTACAAGGCCACAGGTTCATTAAAAAGTAACAAAGCAGCTTTTAGTAGGTATAAACAAGCGGCTGATCTAGGACATGTTTTGGCTCAATACAAAATCGGGCAACTTTATCATAGTGGAGAAGGGGTATTAAAAGATTATAAAAAAGCTATGAAGTGGCACAAAATAGCGGCAAATAATGGTTTTATGAATGCTCAAAATAGTATTGGAGACATGTATTTTAATGGACAAGGTGTAGTAAAAAATAAAAAAGAAGCATTACAATGGTACACAAAATCAGCTAATCAAGGTTTTGTCTTTGCTCAACATAAAATCGGGAATATGTATTTTAAAGGAGAGGGTGTATTAAAAGATGTAAATGAAGCTTTTAAGTGGTATGAAAAAGCAGCCAATACAGGTCATTCTATATCACAATATACTATTGCAGAAGTGTATAATAAATCACTAGGAACATTGAAGAATAATAAAGAGGCCATTATATGGTATAAGCTTGCATCTAATCAAGGACTAGAAAGCGCCCAGTATATAATTGAAAATATGAAAGATAAGAAAAAAAGTCAATTAGAAAAAGATCAAAAAAATATTCTTTCTTTAAAAAAAGATCTAAAAAAGAACACGAATAATTCGTATGTACATTTTAACTTAGGAGTTGCATATTTAAATGCAATAGATAATATTGATGCAATTAATAATGTGCAAGAGGCAATGAGAGTTAATTTCATGTTTGATGAAAAAGATGAAGTTAAAAGAGGATTGAAATTTGTAAAACAAAAGAATTATAGTGAAGCAATTAAAATATTTAAGAAAATAAGAAAAGACACTCAAAATGAGGCCTTTTCTCCAGAAAATATATCCATTGTTTACTCAAACCAAAAAAATCATATTAATGGTATTAAACATTTAGAAAAAGCAATTGAACTTAATCCCAATGAGATGAAGTTTTATTCTCAATTAACTAAATATTATGGAAAAAGAAAAGATTCTAAAAATATCATTGAGTTATATCATAAAGCTATAAAATTAAATCCTAAAACAAGTTTTTTTTATTATAATATTGCTCTTGCATATGAAGACTTAAATAAAAGAGAAAAATCTGCAGAAGCTTTTATGAAAGCAGTAGAAATTGACCCAAACATAAAAAATGTAGATGAAATCTATATTAAAATTGCAAGATACTTTTATGGAAAAAATAAATATGATAAATCAATTGAACATTATAAAAAAGCTATAAATTTTAATCCAAAAAATGAGAAGCCTTACTATAAAATTGCATCAATATATAAATCATTATTTCAATATGATTCTACACTTGAATTTTTAAAAAAAGCAATCGAAGTCAATCCTGATACATATTTTTATTATAGAGATATAGGCTCTATTATTGAATATAAAATAAGCGATTTAGATGCAAAAATCACTGAATTTAATGAGTTTATTGATAAAAATCCAAATGATGCTATTTCTCACTATAGTTTAGGTGTGGCATACTACTCTAATAAGATGTATCAGCAGGCAATAGAAAGTCTTAAAAAAGCGAATATTATTAATGGTTCACATAATGGAGCCCAAAAACATTTAAATAAATACATCAAAAATTATCAAGAGAAGATACAAAAAAAAATGTAGATATTTGATAAAAGTCTTTGGAATATTTTCTAAGGACTTTGCTCTAGTGAACGATGATAGTATATCTTATACAATAAATCAGATCATTTATTGATAGTAAAAATATATGGGAATCCTTTAAAATTCCCCACATCCTCCCCACCAAAAAAGAGATAAGTTGATATAAAAATGACTTTATATGATATATTGGGTGGATTTTAGAATGAACTAAAAGAGCTTAGTTTTAGGCTTTTGATACACTATGAATAGACATGATTTCTTGTGATATATACATGGAATCTTATTTCGGCCCCGGCGGTTACAGGTTCGACTCCTGTCAGGCGTACCACTTCAAAACCCTTAACTAAGGGATTTATTAACTTTCAAAAAAATAATTCAAAATTTTGCCGTATCACCATGTATCATCTTATATCTTTTTAGGTGGGGAATACGCGGGGAACACTACAACTTTTTCCAAAACAACTGTTTTCAACCTTAAATGTGACATTATAATTACAATGTTTAGATATAATAATTTTAATTTATATTAAACTCATTTAATAGTAAAAGGGCAGTAATTTGAAAAAGATTAGAAATATGCTATATATAAGTCTACCTATTATAATAATCTTAAACTTATCTATTTTAGGTTTAGTGGGTACGCTTGAGGGAATGATTTCGTCATTTCTTACATTCTTTCTTTTATTACCTTTGTTGATGTTTATTCAGTTTTTCCCAAAAATAGTCTCTTTGAAAGAAGAAGTACCTTTTGAAACTGTGTATGAAACAATTTTTAAGAAAAAACCCAAATATAATTTAAAACCATTTTTGATTATGACACCTATTGGACTTGTTCTGCTGTATTACATTGGAGGAGTTTATGAGATATTAACTGCTCTGTTTACATATTGGAGTTTTGCAGTTTGTGGATGGCTGATTTTATTGTTTTCATATTCGTATCAACTATATATTAACAAACCAGAAAAAGTTTAAAGAAATAATTTATGAGTGAAAATGTAAAAATATGGTCAGCTATTGTAATCTTTACTATTGTAATAACTTTTACTGCTGAAAATCTTAGAGAATTTATCGTAAGTAATTCTAGTAATAACTATGATAAAACATCAAAAGAGACTCGAGAAGAACAAATTAATAGAATAATGCAAAAGTTTGAAAAGAGGGATGAATTAAGGTCTTTAAAAATACTCGCGGATAAAAAAGAAATTGAAACAACTTCCTATGCTATTAGAAGTAAAAATGTTGTATTTGTAAATGATAGATTTTTTCAAGATTTTGGAGATAAAAATTTAAATTGGTTAAAATCAAATGAATATTGTAATAATTTAACATTGCATGATTCTAGCAATTGGTATTTACCAAGTGAAATTGAATTTTCCAATTCATTTGTGTTCTCACAGTTAAATATCCTTCTCAAAAAAACAAACAGAAATAACAATCACTACTGGACTTCAACCACATATACAAAAGATGGGCTTGATACCAGTGCAATAACAGCAAATAGTCATGTTTGGAGTAAGAGCAAAAAACTTAGTGTAATGTGCGCAACTAAAGATAATCTTCTTAATACAAATGATGAAATAGTAAGATATAACGATTTGATTCCAAAAAAGCAACATGGATCATCAATGGGTTCAAACAAAGTAATTTCAAAGGACTTGAAATCAAACATCAAAAGGTGTACGGATAAAAATTGGGGCTGGAGGTTTAACTCTAAAGATGAAGTCGTCTGTACACGTTATAGAATTTAATCTTAGATTTATACGAAGATGTAAAATTTACTAGTTGAATAAATTAGAAGATATAGAAAAAACAAAAAGGAAAAGTATGTATGAAATAATAGACGGTTTGATATCAATAATAGCAGGTATATATATTTATTTACTTGTCACAGAAAGAATAAAACTTCCAAAAGAGAAAGAAAAAGCAAATAACTTCTTAAAAAATTATTCCAAAAGTATAAAAGTACTCTCTGTACTACTAATACTCTTTGGTTGTTCAAGGTTTTTGTATATCGTATAATACCTAGTGTTAAAATTAGTAGTTTAATAAAGGAAAAGGAAAAAATATTTTGAGAGAAAAGTCATATAAATATATATTTATTATTTTCATAGTTGGATTGCTATTATCTATAGATTTAATGTTTGAAGATGAATTGGTACCAAATGTCTTGGGCTCTAGTTTAGTATACCTTAGTAGCCCGATTTTAGTATTCCTTGTAGTTTATTTTAAAAAGAATACTATGTCATCAGTATTTAAATGGGTTAATGCACTTTTATCAATTATATACGGTGTTTTTGGATTAATGTGGATGCTCTTTGTTTTATATAAAGCTCCTGATAGTAACATATATAGTTTAGAAAGTATAATCTTTTTACTTGGTGCATTAATTACTGCAAATATTCTTTTTATATTAATAAACAAAAATTCAAATAAATTTATAAGTTTTGTTTCCTTAGTCTATTTTATTGCTGTTGTATTTTGGGCTAAAGATTGGGCACTAATATATAGTTTTTCATCTGTTGATGGGATATCCAGACCATTTTATAGTGCAATAATCTTTTTTACTATTACAATATTTATAAGTTTTTGTCTCAACAATGTAAAAGAATTATCTTCACTTTTTATTAGAAGAATATATGAAATAATATCAATACTATTTACTTTCTATATTGGGTATATTCTTACTTCAATGTTAACTAATTTACCTAAACCATACGAAACATCAATTGAATTATCAGCTATCTTGATTATTTTCTGTATGTTAGTTAATATTTATTTTATACGTGAAATAGAAACTCAGAACAAGAAGATAAAAGTTGCAGAAAACAATAATTAAGTGTTAAGTTTGTGAATTAAAATCCCCACATCCTCCCCACCAAAAAAGAGATAAGTTGATATAAAATGACTTTATATGATATATTGGATAGATTTTATAATGAACTAAAAGAGCCTATATTTAGGCTCTTGATACACTATGAATAGACATGATAGTTTGTGATATAGGGATGGATTCTTATTTCGGCCCCGGCGGTTACAGGTTCGACTCCTGTCAGGCGTACCATTAAGAAGCCAGATACAATCACTTGTTTGAGTGTTTGTGTCTGGCTTTTTTTATGTCAAAAAAATTAATTTGTA
>MAAB01042128.1_pt1 | contig 19351 bp, 18 predicted proteins | sample 1115991 | NCBI WGS metagenome assembly MAAB01 (sample SAMN04961124, study PRJNA320927) | seawater metagenome | isolation source: sample BD02T18 sea water enriched with oil for 18 days | place: USA:Gulf of Mexico | collected 2013-07-27
ACGTTTTCTACGATGGCGCCAAACTTAATGGCATCCCAGATAACCGGCTCGTTCTTTTGAGAAAGATCGATGGTCTTAGCGTAGCAACCGCCTTCGATGTTAAATACTGTGCCCTTGCCCCAACCGTGTTCGTCATCACCAATAAGGTAACGGCTTTGATCTGCAGACAAAGTCGTTTTACCTGTGCCAGATAGACCGAAGAACAAGCAAGTATCGCCTTCTTCGCCCACGTTAGCAGAACAATGCATTGGCAAAACGTCTTTTTCTGGTAACAAGAAGTTTTGTACCGAGAACATGGCTTTTTTCATTTCGCCGGCGTAACGCATGCCAGCCAATAATACTTTACGCGCTGCGAAGTTAATAATAACCGCGCCGTCAGAGTTAGTACCGTCACGCTCAGGCTCACATACAAAGTTAGCCACGTTCAAAATCTGCCATTCGGCTTTATCGGCTGTGTTGTAGTTATCTGGACGGATAAACAAGTTACGGCCAAAAAGGTTCTGCCAAGCTGTTTGAGTGGTCATTTTAACAGGCAGATAGTGGTTCGCGTCCGCGCCCACGTGCACGTTAGATACAAATTTGTCGTGCTGGTCTAAATACGCTTCTACACGATCCCAAAGGGCATCGAATTTGTCAGCGTCGAAAGGACGGTTAACATTGCCCCAATCGATGCCGTCAGACGTGCTTGGCTCTTGAACGATGTAACGGTCCAAAGGTGAACGGCCAGTACGCTTGCCTGTTTCTACAACTAAAGCACCATTGTCTTGTAAACGGCCTTCGCCATTTGCTAGTGCTTTTTCTACCAACAAGGCAGAGGAAAGGTCGGTATATACGGTGGTCATGTGTGGCCAATCCATTCGTTATGTTGCCTGGCTTTTGGCCAATCAACTGAAAACATTACCGCTGTGAGCCCGATAGGACTTAAGCGAATTTAAAATTTTAGGGCCGGATTATGCCAGAAAATCGGCTGGAGACGAATAGGCAGGACCTAAAAAGAGACACCCATGACTCATTTTGGCAGAAAATGGTGCGTCGGCCCTGCAATCATGGGGGTATATACGGTATTTATGTAGAAAATATTTACTATAAATTTGAGTGATTACGTCCGCGAAAGGCCGCATTTAACCAAGGTATGGGCCTAACTGGCCTCATACCTAGTTAATTTTATAGATCAATGCAGTTTGTTCATCTGAGCTTTAGCCGACTGTAAAGGAAACAAGCCATTAATATCACTTTGGTCAAAGCTGTAATGCTGGCCACAAAACTGGCAATCAGCGCGAATTTTCTTTTGCTCATCTATGATTTCTTGGCATTCCTCGTAACCCATTTGATCCAGTGCTGTGCTTAAACGTTCTTTGGAACAGCTACAACTGAATTTTAGGGCTTCGCCATCAAAGACTCGTACTGTCTCTTCGTGATATAGACGGTGTAATAACTCCTGATTTTCTAAATGCAGTAATTCGTCATCGCGAATAGTGTCGGTCACACAGGTTAAGCGTGTCCACGCGTCTTCGTCCACTTCCATGGACTCTTGAATTTCACCTAACGCTGGCAGCTCCTGCAATAAGAAACCTGCCGCTACGCCTCCCTCACAGCTAAGCCAAATACGTGTGGCCAATTGCTCAGACTGACTGAAATAGCCTTCTAAAGATTTGGCTAGGTCATCCCCTTCTAGCGCGACGATACCTTGATATCGACGGCCTTCTGTGGGGTCGATGGTGATGATGAGCTGCCCATTGGTGCCCAATAACTCACCTTCGTTAAGTGCTTGCTCTTCATCCATGCGTGCGATGCCACGCAACTTGCCATCGTGGCTGGTTTCAGCCAGTAAAATTTTCAAAGGGCCGTTGCTTTGCACCTGTATTGTTAACAGGCCATCAATTTTCACCGTAGCGCTTAACAAGGCGGCTGCCGCTAATAACTGACCCAACAAATTATTAACCGCTTCAGGGTATGACTGTCGCTGAAAGATATCCGTTAAGGTTTGATTTAAGCCCACCACTTCGCCACGTACGTGGCAGTTGTCAAAGGTAAAGCGCTGTAATGAATCTGGGTTTGCCATGTGCTGCTAACTGCCTATTTAAACTTGAATATTGGTAAACATTTTTACTCATCAATAGCGATAACTAGCTATCACTGTTCACTTCATTGAAGTGATGAATTTGGCGACGCTCTTTTTTATTGGGTTTGTGGTCAAAAATGGGGTTGGCGTGTTTAAACTTACGCCTGCGCTCACTTTCATCCATGCGCAGTTTAATGCTCTCAGGGGTCTCTTCGTATAACAAGGCTGCCTCTGGGGCACCACGGCGTGTACCACTGAGCGATTTAATCACCACGGTTTTTTCATCAAAACCTTGAGTGATTTGCAATACATCTCCCAACTCCAGCATTTTACTTACTTTGCATCTATGCCCATCGAAGTGCACTTTACCGCCTTCAACAGATTTTTTTGCAATGGCGCGGGTTTTATAAAAACGCGCTGCCCATAACCATTTGTCTAGTCTTACTTTTTTAAGAGTTGTCTCAGTCATCACATCGTTCACTGGGTCGGGCAAGGGGCATTATCTCGCTAAAATGATCCACCGCTTGAAATTCACTAATATTGCGCATGGGCTTTTGACTATCGGGCTGAGCAATACTCAGTAAATGTTTAAAGCCATATTGCTGGGCGGATTCTAACACAGGAATACTATCATCTATGAGCAAGGTTCTATCTAGGGTAAACGGTGCTTTTTTCATGAGCGTTTGCCAAAAAAGCTGCTCTTCCTTGGGGGTTTGATAGTCATGACTGCTGATAATGTCATCCACCAGTGCGTCTAAGCCGGTGTTGTGCATTTTTAAATCTACACTATCGCGATGGGCATTTGTCACAATGACACTGCGCTTGCCAGCCGCCTTTAAGGCTTTTAAGAAGTCAGGCACGTGGGGCCTGAACTGAATTTTGTGCTGCACATCCACCTTCAATTTAGCGATAGGTAACCCGGTTAGATCGCTCCAATAATCCAAGCAATACCACTCTAATTGGCCTACCTTGTCTTTCATTTGAGCGTTAAGGGTTTGTAAGGCTATATGGGGCTCTACTTGGTGTAATTCGGCATATTTAACGGGCAAGTGTTGTAGCCAGAAATAGTTATCAAAGTGCAGGTCAAGCAATGTGCCATCCATGTCTAATAACACAGTATCAATTTCATCCCAATTGATCATTCAATTAACGCCTTTTTAGCTATACAAATGAGCAGCCAGTTTAAATTCTCTTTGAGATTATTTGCATAGCGAGATATTAGGTTCATAATGACCGGCTGTTAGTTAGATTATAGTATTTATGAGCGTAAAACCCAAAATCCATGAAACTCACGTGGTGGCTCGCAGTCGTTTATTCACTGTGGAGTCGTTAAAACTTGAGTTTTCCAACGGTGTACAGCGTACCTACGAACGCTTAGCGCCCGGCGGCTTTGGTGCCGTCATGATGGTCCCTATAAATGAGCACGGTGAAGTTTTACTCATTCGTGAATACGGTGTGGGTATTGAAGACTATACTCTTACCTTGCCAAAAGGCGCGGTGGACTTAGGGGAAACCATAGAGCAAGCCGCTAACCGAGAACTTAAAGAAGAGATTGGCAAAGGGGCCGAGCGCCTTGATTACCTTAAAAGGCTCAGCCTATCCCCCAGTTACATGGCCAGTGGCATCGATGTATTAATAGCCCAAGATTTGTATGACGAATCCCTTGAAGGGGATGAACCCGAGCCACTGGAAGTTGTGACCTGGCCATTAGCAAATATTGGCGAGCTGGTAACACGTGCAGATGTTACCGAAGGGCGCGCCATTGCGGCTTTGTACATGGCGAAAGATTGGTTAGAAAATACTGACTTGAATCACGGTCAGATTGGTACAAGGAATTAAAAGATGCAGCCTAATTACGCAAGCCTGATCGAACTGGCCCGCAAAGCGGGTACCGCGATCTTAGATATTTACAATCGCGGTGAGTTTACCGTTATTGAGAAACACGATGCTAGCCCCCTTACGCAAGCCGATATTGCGGCGAATAATATTTTAGAGGCCGGTCTTAAAGACATCCTTGATATTCCCGTTATTAGCGAAGAGACCCCCCTCCCCGACCAAGAAGAACGTGCACAGTGGCCTAGATTTTGGTTGATTGATCCTCTAGATGGCACCAAAGAGTTTATCGATCGCAATGGTGAATTCACCGTGAACATTGCGTTAATTGAGCACGGCGAGCCAGTATTTGGTTTAATTTACTTGCCCGTAGGTGATCAATGCTATTACGGCGGAGATGGTAAGGCCTTTTTAAAAACAGGCAATGAACCGGCCACTTTATTAAAAACCACTAGCCCCTTAAAACGTATCCGTGAAAACGACTGCATTAACCTATATGCCAGTCGCCGCCATGCCAGCGATCAATTGGTGCATCTTTGCAATCGTTTAGAAGAGAAGTTAGCCCGAGTACAATTGGTGGCGATAGGCAGTTCCATAAAACTTGCCTATTTAGCCACTGGTGAAGGCGATGTCTACCCGCGATACGGCAACGTAAGCGAATGGGATATAGCGGCAGGCCATGCCATTTTACGATGCGTAGGCGGCGACATTGTTAGTAAACAGTACGAATCTATTCATTATGGTCGAAAGCCATCTATGGTCGTACCCGGCTTCTTTGCCGTATCTTATGTGGACTTTGATTGGCGCCCGCTATTATTAACCTAAAAGCACCTCTATTACCCACTGCCAAGTCGATTCCCTGTCGACTTGTCAGCAATCCTTAATTGGCACATTCCACCTAATTACAGTTACCTATAATCCCGCAGATTTTTATTCAAAATACATCCTAATAACGTCTCACTAAACTGTAAATTATTAACTAAGCTATAAGTGTTCTTAGTATAAATATGACAGGTCCACTGACTATGACGTACAGTATTCACCCTAGGATCCACCGCCTACAACATGAAGTTAACACCCTACAACGTCACATGCGTAACGCGCAACGCCGTATGGGTATGAGCAACCCAGCCATACTGCATAACTACCGCGAGATGATTCGTACCCGTGAAGAAATGGTGATTCTATTAATGGAGCAACAAAAAATTCCGACTTTAAGTGATGTTGCCAACCGATAACGTTACGGGTTTAAAGTGTCACAGCCTGCTTATCTAGTGGGCTTTTTTATGCATCGCTTTTACTTATAAGTACTGTACAAATCTAGGCCCTTCCTCAATGACTCCAAGACCCTTTTCCTTGTAAATTTCGCAGCTATTTTAAACTGCGACAATTTGCCACATCCCTAATCGGCTTCAATTTTATTAAACTGTTGCCATAACTGGGAGCCCACATGACAACTTTTTATTTAAACCCCAAGGCTGTGCTTTTCTTCTGCGCCATAAGCCTCACTAACTCGCACACTCTCGCTCAATATCAATTGGACAAAGTAGTCGTCACATCAACCGGAGAGGCCAAACCTGTTTCTGAGTTGGCTGAATCTGTGGGGGTACTCAATAAAGAGGATATTCTCAAGGTATCCCCCTCTCACCCCAGTGAAATATTAAATCGCAGTGCCGGTGTTTATATTAATAACCTTGGCGGCGAAGGGCACATGACCGCCATACGCCAACCCATTTCCACCAGTGCCGTTTATTTATTTTTAGAAGATGGCATCCCCACCCGCCCCAGCGGGTTTTTTAACCATAATGGTTTGTATGAAGTAAACATTCCTCAAAGTGAGCGTTTAGAAGTAACCAAAGGGCCTGGCTCAGCTTTGTACGGCAGTGGCGCTATGGGCGGTATTATTAATAGTATCAGCGCTAAAGTGACGGATAGATCCACCCATAAAGTCGACACCGAATTAGGCAGTCACGGCTGGCAGCGAATACTCGTCAGCAGTAGCGGCCCCATAAATCATTACAGCGGCGCCAGCATTCAAGCAAACCTAACGCAAAACGAAGGCTTCAAAGATGAGGCCAACTACACCCGTAAAAGTGTTAATAGCCGCTTCAATTATCAGCTAACCGATAAACTCAATGTAAATTCCAGCCTTTCAATGACTCACGTTGATCAATCTGGGGTCTCTTCTGTGAAAGAGTTTAATTATAAAAACAACCCAAGCAAAAACCTTTTTCATGGGGAGGTGGGGGCTCGTAATATTGAAGCGATACGCGCCAGCAGTGAATTTAATTTTTCACCTTCAAGCTCTCAATTACTTACAATTACGCCTTTTTATAGAAACAACCAATCGACTATGATGCCCAGCTGGATGGTGAGTTACGACCCCAATGTACGTACCACAAAGTTTGAATCCTTTGGATTATTAAGCAAATGGCGACATAATTTTTCTCAAAGCGGCCTACTTATTAGCGGCGTGGACATAGATCATACCCCTTCACATTATGAAGAATATGGCATTGCTCGCGATGACCTTATTAAACAAGAGGATACATTTGTAAGCTTTACTTCGGGGGCAAAAACGTACGACTATAACGCGACGCAAACCAGTATCAGCCCTTATTTACACATTGAAAACAACCCCTCTAAAAATGTGTTAGTAACTGCGGGACTAAGGTACGATTTATTCAAAGTAGATTACACCGATCATTTCATTGGAGAGGTCGATGGCAGTCATATTAGGCCCGATTCCCAAAAACTTGACTACGACCACTTAAGCCCTAAAGCCAGCATCGTTTATAATTTCAATCAATTTCATGATGTCTATGCCAACTACCGTCATGCTTTTCGTGCTCCCTCAGTTGGTAAACTATTTCGTTCAGGAAAAAATACCAACACCGCTCAGTTAAAACCGGTGAATACTGACAGCATTGAAGTGGGCCTAAGAGGCCTAAATACATATGCTGTTACGTATGAAGTTGCTTTGTACTATATGGAAAAATCCAACGATATCGTCAGCGTGATAAATGGTGACAATGATCGTGTTTCATTAAATGCAGGAAAAAGCGTACACCAAGGGTTAGAGCTTGGATTTAATGGCGCTATCAGCGACGACTTCAGTTTTAGTTCGGCCTTCAGTCTAAGCCAACAAACCTATGGGAAATTTGAATACCTTTATAGTTGTTACAGCTGTGAGCCAAAAGTCATCAATCAAGTTTTAAATTTTGATGGCAATGATGTGGGAAAAGCCCCCAATACCCTAGGTAATCTTGCCATTCGTTTTCAGCCGCTGGCAATACACGGCTTCATGGTGGAATTGGAAGTAGAACATATAGGCGAGTATTTCACCGACGAAACCAATACCCATAAATACGCAGGTCACGATCTTCTTAATGTGCGCAGCCATTACCAAGTAAATTCTCAACTGCAATTGTATACTCGGATTCAAAATATAACTGACAAACGCTATAGCACCTATACCTCTAATTCGGTGGGCAGCGATGACATTGAGTATCGTCCTGGCGCACCCTTGAGTGTTTTTGCCGGCATACGTTTTAACCTTTAAAACAGCTTAATTTTTTTATGAGTGATCCATGATTAAACTTAAAACGGTAAGAAAGTGGCATCTGCTATTAATTTGGCCTGCCACTCTTAGCATGCTTATCTATATTTTATCGGCGTTTGCGCACCCTCTTGCTGGTTGGGTAGGACCACAGCCCCAACGAAATACCCCTTCGCGTATTGAAACGGATATATCGTCAATAAATGGTATTGAAAAAATCATTTATAAACATCAATTAAGCACTGCCACTTCAGCCAAATTGGTGCCTTTTAAAGAGCAACTGTTATTACAAGTGACACCTAACAAGGCAGAGGTGAGTCGCTACTTTTCCATGGAAAGTCACCACGAACTCGTTAACCACAGTCAACAACAAGCCCTCTGGCTGGCCGAGCATTTCGTGGGAGAACCCTTAAAAATTAACTATGTAGACTTTAAAGCAGCCTTTGATACCGATTACCCTGCATCTAATAAACTATTGCCGGTTTACATTATCCACTACGATACAAAAGACGCATTAACCGTCGTTATCCACCCTCAATCATCTTCCTTGGTCTTTATGAGTAATCATTGGAAGCGAATTCTTAAAAAGATATTTAGAAATTTTCATGCATTTGATTGGCTTAACGAATTTGAGGCACTCCGTTTATTGTTAGTGTCAGCTATGCTGGCTTTAACTCTTATCATGAGTATTACCGGCTTATATTTTTTACTGATCGTTAAACGAAAAAATACCATTAAAAAAACAGATCGTCGATGGCACCGTCGCCTCGCTTACTTAGTGATTGTGCCACTATTTTTATTTAGTATAAGTGGGTTTTATCATTTATTTCAATCGAGTCTTTATACTCCAACAATTGTCTCACCTAAAAAGCAGACTTTAAATTTGGCTGATTGGCAACAACGAGATTTCAATGGCCATAATCTTAATTATAAATACATTAACGGCATCAGCTTACTCCTGTCAGAAACAGCGCTATACAGAATAACGTTGACAGAGAATAAGGATATAAAAACTAAAGATGTCATTATTTATATAAATGCTAAAAGTAGAAAGAAATATATAAAAGGCGAAGATCAAATTATTAAGGAAAGCATCAGTGATCGTTTAAATATAAGCCTCAATGATATACAGCACAGCAAGCTAATTAAACGCTTTGGCGAGGGCTATAGCTTTAAAAATAAGCGTTTACCGGTTTGGCAAGTTACTCTGAAAAATGGCCATCAATATTATATCGACCCGGTTAATAATGAGATCATTCAATTCAATGATTTATTAACGCGAATAGAGAGCTTTAGTTTTTCTACACTACACATGTTTGGCTGGTTAAAACCTTTAATAGGTCACACAGGAAGAGATGGTGTATTTACCATACTATTATTATTAAGCTTTGTATTAAGCATTGTAGGATTAACTTTACACTTGAGTAACACGCGTAGCAGAAAATCTGTAAAGGCTGACTTAGCTGGGGTGGAAAGATAAAAAGGTTAATTGGCATTCGACCCTAGTGTGATTCGTTACCCTAAGGTCGCGTGAATATAGAGTTTCATGTATGCGAAACTCTATCCTACGGTTCTTTCTATGGCTTTTAATAACCTGTCTTTATCTACTGGTTTTGCAATCCAGCCGGTCGCACCTGTTGATTTCGCTTTTTGTTTTTTGTAATCGGCTGTCTCTGTGGTGATCACTAATATAGGTTTGCTTTTATACGCCTCTAGTCGTCTAAGGTGTCCCACTAAACTCATACCTCCCATCTCAGGCATATTCAAATCTGTTATCACCAAATCCACACTATGACCCCTAGCGAAGTCTAACGCTAAGCGACCATTTTCAAACAAAAAAACGGTATGACCTGCGCCTTCTAATACCACTTGCATTAGCGTCCGTATTGCTGCGCTATCATCTACTGCCATTATACTCGCCATACGCTACCTACAAACCAATGAAAAAATACATAATCTAAGCATAGATCAAACTCACTATGGAGTAGGTCTATTTAGGGATTATTTAGTCACTACACCATAATGCCTAAATAGCCATTTCAGGGTTTAATCCAGCATGACCCAATCAGTCAGGATTATTCTTTTAAAGACCTACTTGGCCACCACCAAACAATTACGTCCGCTGCTTTTAGCAGCGTATAAGGCTTTGTCTGCCCGCTCGATGACCTCTTCTAGGGTTTCACCGCTGAAATGGCGCGCCAAACCAAAACTTGCGGTTACCTGAATAGACTTGCGTTTACGGGACTGACCACGCTTGTTCTTCACTCTATCTTTACTTTTTATGTGCAATTCATAATTAGCAATCGCTTCTCTAGTTGCCTCGATGAATGGTGTGATATCGCTGGCCTCACCCTTTTTAAACAGCAGCACAAATTCTTCACCTCCGTACCGATAGGCTTTAGCTTTGGCCGTTTTACCTAAAATACTGGCAACTACCTTTAATACATCATCGCCCATTTGATGGCCATGAGTGTCGTTAAACTTCTTAAAATGGTCCACATCCACCATGACTAAGCTGTAATGTTTGTCGGCCGTTTTTAATTTAAACATTAATGCTCGCCGCCCCATAATTCCCGTGAGCTCATCCACAAAGGTCATGATATATGTGTCTAGGGTTAACGAGATCAAACACGCGCAAGCTGTCCACAGGACAAGGTATTCTTGTTTTGCCCATTCAAACTGAAAAAGCAATACCATTAGCAGTGGCCAGTAGGCGGCCCAGCGACCCAGCCTTGTCCACATACTGGATAACAACAACGGGGAGATCACGCAAAATATCACCAGCCACTTAAGTGGCAGATCACTGTATATACTTAATACATGAGGAATAGGCACTAACTTTAAAGCCAGGCCCACAAACAAACATAGAAATACCACGTTCAATAAATGTACCGGGTGCCACCAAGATCTTTGGCCCCACTGCAAATTCACAAACCATAAAAAGAGCAATAAACACGCGCTAGTAAAAGGGGCTTGAATATCCAGTTGAACGAGACCTTCAAATGACAGTGTCAGTAATATCAAAGGTAAAATAGCAAACAAGGTTTGCTGTTGGAATAATATATAAGCGCGGCCCAATACCACCAAGAACAATACCAGCACTAGGTATTTTGGCAGTACAAACGTCATATCCGCTATAAACAGTGGCAAGCCCATTAAGGCTAAGGGTAATAAGAGGTTAATAAATACTAGGCGTTGCTGCATGGCCTGATCCCTGGCACGTGTCAGCTTACAGTATAGCCGCCCATAGAGGATCGGCTTAGATGGATTGAAATTAGCTTGCCTTTAGATGACTCCTTGAATTAAGAATGGCAGTAATAACGCACACATTAACCCCATAAAACTCATGCTCAAGGCCGCAAATGCTCCCTGCAATGATCCTAATTCTATGGCTTTAGCGGTACCTACAGCGTGAGCACACACGCCCAATGCAGTACCTTGAGCCGCAGGGTGGTGAATGTTAAATAGCTTAAATAATAGCGGTGCAATGACAGCCCCAAATACCCCAGTAAACATCACTAACCCTGCCGCCAAACCTGCCATACCGCCAATACCTGGAGCTATTTCAATGGCTATGGCCGTGGTGATGGATTTAACCCACATACTATTTAAGCTCACGTCACTGCCTTGCCCTACATATACAATGGCCACCGCCACCACAATCGTAAGGGTACCCGCCAGCACGTTGCTGACCATGAAGGCCAGCCAATAGCGTTTTAATAATTTAAAGTTTTCATATAGCGGCACAGCTAAGGCCACGATAGTGGGCCCCAGTAATTGACTCAAAAAGTGCGCGCTGTCCATGAAACGTGCATAACTTAAATCACTTAGTAAAATAACCGCACTCAAGCAACAAATACTCACAATCACCGGGTGTAACCACGGCTGAGTGCCTGAGCGTCGATACAAAGACAGTCCCAGTTGAAAACTAATTAACGTTAAAAATAACCCTAGGTAAGGGCTTTGCCACAATGCGTTTTGCGCAGCTTGCCAATGCATTATTTGACCACCTTACGCGTCTTTATTTTTAGCATGTGCTGCATTAATAATCCGCACACAGGAATAGCTAAAATTAAACTCACCACCATAGCAATTACCAACAGCCAGCCGTCTTGCTGTAGCAAATACAAATGATTCACTATCCCCACAGATGCCGGCACGATAAATAAAGGCAAGTACGGCAACAATGAATCACTGGATTTTTTCAAGGAAGGCGATAGCGAGCCTTTTAAATATAAATAAACAAACAATAACAACATACCGATCACTGAACCCGGTATGGGCCATGCAAATAAGTGCGAGATGAATTCACCGGCCAAGTAAAAAGCCAGAAACGTAATAATACCTTTAAGCATGTGTCGTGATTTTAACCAATTTAAGTAAAGTCTCCAGTAGCTGCAGCTTGCCAGCAACTGTCCCATAGTTGTCCATAAAGTTATCCACAGAAACTGTGTAAAACTTTGTTTTCTTTACGTTTTTTTATTATTTTACTGGTTTTCAATAATTTCAAAATACCAGTGTTTTTTGATTTTTTTTATGACGTGTTTTTAACCAAATTAACAACACTGCCCACACATTAAGGGTTAGCGACACATGTCCCAGTGTTTTCCCTAATGTTATCCACAGATTTTGTGTGTAACTTAATTGTCGGAATATTTTAACGGATTTGTTCAGATAATAGCCCACTTCTTTAGTCTTAGAGGTGGGCTGTTGATAAGTTTAGTCTTTAGAAGGCCGAGAAATCAGGAGCGCGCTTTTCAACAAAAGCCGTTAAGGCTTCTTTAGCTTCGTCGCTTTTAAGCATCTCGCCAAAGCTTTCAATCTCTTGCACTAAACGTAATTCTAAGTCCGCCGCGTAACTTTGCTTTAATAAAGATTTCGCTTTAATCATGGCACTAGGCGCTTTAAGAGAGAGTTTTTTAGCCACCTTTTGTGCTTGCGCAAGGGTATCTTCCGTCGCAACCACTTTATTCACTAAACCTACCTGTGCGGCTTTATCGGCACCAAATACATCCGCTAACATCAATAATTCAGCTGCTAGACTATGACCCATTAATTGCGGGAACAACAAACTAGAGCCACCCTCAGGGCACGCACCAAGATCCACAAAAGGCAGCTTAAAGCGGGCATCACTTGCGGCCACCACATAGTCGCAATGAGCCAGCATGGTTGTGCCAATACCAACCGCTAAACCCGTAACCGCCACCACCACTGGCTTTGGAAAACGAAACAATGCCAATAAAAATTTCGCCACCGGTGGACTTCCACCCGCAGGAGGGTTGTTAATAAACTCTACTACATCGTTGCCACTGGTGAAGTGATCGCCAGCACCTTGAAACAAAACCACACGCACGTCTTTATTATCACTACTTTCAATTAGGGCTTTTTCGGCCGCTAAATACATCGCATCGGTAATTGCATTCATTTTGTCCTTGCGATCAAAGCAAATGCTAAGAACCTTGTTTTCTAATTGAGTGGTGATCATAGACCCCTCCTTATAAGTAGTATTATCGTACTTTTCCCGTGCAGTTTATCATTTGTTAGTCATTTTGCTCCTGAAATTTCTTTCGTTGTGCCGTATCATGGCTGCATTTCTAGTGTGAACATAAGGCACCCTTACATGTCTGTACTCCGCATCGCCACGCGTAAAAGTAAACTTGCCTTATGGCAGGCCGAATTTGTTAAAGCTCGCTTAGAAGAATTACACGCAGATTTACGTGTAGAACTTGTCACATTTACCACCCAAGGGGATAAAATCCTCGATACACCTTTAGCCAAAATTGGCGGCAAGGGTTTATTTGTGAAAGAACTCGAAGTAGCCATGCTGGATGGCCGTGCCGATATTGCGGTACACAGCATGAAAGATGTACCTATGGAGTTCCCAGAAGGTTTAGACCTAGAAGTCATTTGTGAGCGTGAAGATCCCACCGACGCCTTTGTATCCAATACCTATAAACGCTTTGAAGATCTGCCTCAAGGTGCCCACGTGGGCACTTCAAGTTTACGTCGCCAGTGTCAATTATTGGCAGCGCGTCCAGATCTTAAAATTACAAGCTTGCGCGGTAACGTACAGACTCGCCTAGGTAAATTAGACGCCGGTGACTACGATGCCATTATTCTTGCAAGCGCCGGCCTTATTCGCCTTAAGTTAAAAGATCGTATTGCCCAATCCATTAGCGATGACATTAGCCTGCCAGCTGGCGGCCAAGGTGCGGTAGGCATTGAATGTCGAGTTGACGACCTAGCCACTAAAAAATTGTTAGCGCCGTTAAATCACAATCCTACCTCTGCCCGAGTATTGTGTGAACGCGCCATGAATAAACGCTTAAATGGCGGTTGCCAAGTACCTATTGCTTGTTACGCGACGCTTAATGGCGATCAATTATTCCTGCGCGGATTAGTGGGCAGTGAAAACGGCGACGAAATTATCCGCACACAGGTTACCGGTGCCGCATCCCAGGCCCAAGAATTGGGTATTCAAGCGGCTGAAAACTTATTAGAACAAGGCGCGGCACGTATCTTAAGTGCGGTTTACGGTCACAAGATAGACTAATGAACCAAGCACCTCGCTCACTTTTGTTCACCCGCCCACAGGGGCAGGGTGAGGATTTAATTGCCGCCTTAGAAACCGCCAATTGGCATTGTGTGCGCCTGCCTCTTTTGCAAATTTGTGCCATTGAAGCGCATCAAACACACGCCTTCCAAGCGATTAAATCCAACATCATGAATCTAGATCTTTATGATGTGGTCATTACCGTCAGTGGCAATGCCTCTACCCAGGCCGTGCAATGGATTGATCAATACTGGCCACAAATGCCTGTGGGTCTTAATTGGCTCGCGGTGGGACCCAGCTCGGCTTTGCCGTTTAAAGAGCTAGGCATCGACATGGAGATCCCGACAGCGAACCACAGCGAAGGTTTACTAGATCTACCTGCCTTGCAAGATATGACAGGCAAGAAAGTACTTATTTTGCGTGGCATGGGAGGGCGTGAGTTATTAGCTGATACGCTAAAAGCGCGTGGCGCTAAGGTGGAATATTGCCAACTCTATGAACGCCAAGCCCTCTCCTTTGCACCGGGTGAAATTGCCACGCTACTCTCGGACAAACAAATACACTATGCTCTGATCACGAGTGGTGAAATGGCCCAACAACTGGCTGAACAATTAAATAATAATGAGCACTTGTTGAAACTTCATTTAATTGTCCCCAGCATACGCATTCAGAATATTGCGAACTCTTTGGGTTTTGCCCAAGTCCATGTATGTGGGCATATTCAAGCCACCACATTATTGGCTTGTCTAAATTCATTACCTGTATAACCATTTATAATGTTTACTATTAAAGGGACAACACATGAGTGATACCAAGACACCTATCCCTGCTAAAAAAGCACCTTCAAGCAAACCCGCTAAAACAGCCACCACCAGTAATAAGCCCGTATATATTTTGGCCTTTTTATTTACGCTACTGCTTATTATGGCCGTGGGGTTTTTCCAATACCGCTTAGAAGCCTTGGTAAGCCTAAATGGGGTATTAGAGCATCAGATTAGTTCGCTAGACCAGCAAGCTCGCGGACAATTGGAATCGTCCATCGAGCAAAAAATAGAGCTTAAAAAAATTGCCGCCATGGACACGCAACTGGCGGCCATGCAGCAAACGCTGAATCAGATTCCCGGCGCCCGTATGAACGACTGGAAATTGGCTGAAGTTGAATATTTATTAAGACTTGGCAATCAGCGCGTCACCTTGCAACAGGAATTAACAGGCGCCAGAGCATTGTTTGATGCTGCTAATACTATTTTGGCCGCTCTAGATGATCCCGGTTTATTAAAAGTACGTGAAAAAATTGCGCAAGAGATGCTTGCCCTAGGAAAAGAAGGCCAGCTAGATCGCCAGGGAATTTATAGCCAAATTCAGGCTTTAAAAACACAGATTCATGAGCAGATTCAACCACCTACTACGTTTAAACCGCTTAAAGTGGCGCAAAAACTGGATGAACCTGAATCCGTTTGGCAGCAGCTAAGTGCGTTAGTACATATTCGATACGCAACAGATGCTTTTGAGGCGCCACTGGATGTACAGCAGTTTCAAATATTAGAGCACAGCCTGCTGCTTATGCTTGAGCAAAGCCAATGGGCGCTTTTAAAGGCGGATCAAAATTTATATCAAAGCAGCCTAGAAAACGCCATAGGTTGGATTAATACTAAGCTGCGTCATAAAGAAGCCATTCGTTTAAGTGATCAATTAGAGCAGCTAAAAAATCTAGATATTCAGTTACACATTCCGGATGTGAGTGCATCGTTGTCGCTCTTGCGCCAAACCCTTAGTGATCGAACGTACCGCCCTAGTCTTCCGAAAAAAACCGCGCCTGCAGTCACCTCTATGACTGAGGAGCCCACACTATGAATACCCGCCTACTTATCATTACAGCTTTAATGCTACTGGGCAGTGTGTTGGGATTTTTCATGCAACAGGGCAGTGGTTATATATTAATTAGCTTTCAGCACTGGGTTATTGAAACCAGTTTATGGGTATTTGTGACGTTATTACTCACCAGTATGCTGGCGTTATATTTGACCATTGGCTTTGTAATGGGGCTGCTGGGCAGTCGCCGCACTCTACATAATTGGCGCAGCCATCGCGGCATGACGCAGTCGGTGAATAAAACCGTAAAAGGGCTCATCGCATTAGCCGAGGGCAACTGGAGACAGAGTGAAAAACTACTAATAGCCGGCGCCCAAGGGAATGGAAAGATAATTAATTATTTAGCCGCGGCCCGCGCAGCACATCAAGCCGGTGATTTCGAGCATAGTGATGAACTGATGACTCAGGCCAGTAAAAGTACTAAGGGCGCCGAACTGGCCGTGGGTTTACAGCAAGCCCGCCTGCAACTCGAACGAAAACAATATGAACAGGCGCTGGCCACCTGTTTACGCCTTAAACAGCAGTTTCCTAAACATCAGTATGTAAACAAGATGTTATTAAAAACCTACAGCGCCTTAGAGGATTGGCAAGGGGTTATCACATTACTGCCTAAGCTGAGTAAATATAAATTACTGCCCAGCAAGCAAACCTTAAAAATTGAAATTGACGCCTATGGCAAGCAAATTGAACATTTAATTCACACCCGTAGCAGCGCTGGTAAAGACCCCAAGATTTTATTAGACGTATGGCATAACATTCCAACTCGCACCATTAAACAGACCGACTTCATTCCGTTGGCACAAGAATTTGTTGAGCACTTGATTAATTTAGGTGAACACGTGGCTGCCGAGGCAGAGTTACGCAAACTACTTAGCCATCACTGGCAACCTGAATTAATTCGCCTGTATGGCTGTATAATGGGTGAAAACGTAGAAAGGCAATTAAGCTTTGTGCAGGACAAAGTAAAGAACGCTCCTAAAGATGCTATAACCCTAATCACTATGGGCCGATTAAGTTTAAGTAATCAATTATTTGATGAAGCGCAAATGTATTTTGAGCAAAGCTTAGAACTGGATAACAGCGTTGAAATTCGCGGCGAGTTAAGCCGCTTATACCTTGCTAAAGATGAAACGAAAAAAGCCTTAGATATGTTAAGGCAGGGACTAGGCTTAGGCTTGCCGCGTCTGCCCCTACCAATTTAGAGGGATTTAAGGTCGTTTAAGAGTTAACAAGGGCCCACTTTTTAGGGCCCTAGTTAAACCTTGGCCAAACCTCTGGCGCTAGCCACACAAATAGGTGCCGGTACCCACCGCCAGTAAATCTCCGCTTTCGTTTTTAAATTCCATGCGCGTTACAGCGACCTTACTACCAACGCGCAAGATACTGGCCGTAGCAAAAAATTCACGGCCTTTTCCAGGCCTTAAATAATCCACTCGCATATCGATAGTGCCTAGCTTAGACAGGGTTTTCATCTTTTGCTCTATGGGTACATCGCCTAAGCGAGCATAGGCCGCCACTAAGGCCGCCGTACCACCCGCTACATCTAAAGCTGAGGCTATTACACCTCCATGCAAAATTCCCATTAGCCAATTGCCCACTAGCTCGTCACGCATATTCAATTTGAAGACGATGCTTTCGCCATTCATGCTTTCAACCTCTAACCCCAAGAAACGGTTAAACGGTATTTTTTGCATAAAATCTAATGCTAGTTTTAACTCTTTCTCGTTAAAATTCGTTGTCATAAAAATAGTTCTATATTAGATCGTCAGTTACAGCTCAACTGACGACTTTGTATTTATCGATGCCAACCGTGAAGTTTCCCGATCTAAGCGGGTACCTTTAACGCCTCCAGCCATGAAGCTTTTCAACCCAAGTAAGTAACTTTTCGGGTGCGTGATTACGCTTCCATTCACCGGCAACATATTTATTAGCTTCCATCATAGTTGGGTAGGCATGTACTGTGCCCAATATCTTATTAAGACCCAAACCATGCTGCATGGCAAAAACAAACTCAGCGATTAACTCACCGGCAATGGCGCCCACAATGGTGGCCCCCAAGATTTTGTCTTTACCCGGTACCGTCAGTACTTTCACAAACCCTTTAGTGGCTTTATCCACAATGGCTCGATCTAATTCACCCAGATCAAAGCGTGTTACTTCATAAGCAATATTTTGCTCTTTAGCGGTTAGCTCATTCAAACCCACTCGGCCCACCTGTGGATCGGTATAAGTGGCCCAAGAGACGTTAGAATAGTCCACTTTGAATTTTTTGAAATGACCAAAAAGTGCATTTACACTTGCATACCATGCTTCATGGGCAGAAACATGGGTAAATTGGTAACCGCCTATGACATCGCCCACCGCAAACACCCCTGGCATACTGGTTTGTAAGTGCTCGTCTACCGCGATATTGCCGCGCTTGTCTAATTGAATATCTAACGCTTCTAATCCGTAACCGGTGGTATTAGCTTCGCGGCCGACCGCAATAAGTAAGGCATCAAACTCTACTTCTTCTGTGCCTTGTGGTGTTTTAAGTACCGCTATTTTTTGACCGTCTACGATCTTGTATAGGGTTGGTAAGGAGTCCAATTTGAGTTGCACACCCTCACTTATAAATTGATCGGTAACGGCTTGTACTACGTCACTATCTTCGCGGCCTAATATCTGTGGCGCAGGATCCACCATAGTCACTTTACTGCCTAAACGGTGAAAGCTTTGTGCCAGTTCACAACCAATAGGGCCTGCACCTACAACCAACAAGTTTTTAGGTTGTTCAGTGATTCCCCATAAAGTGTCAGAGGTGTAATAACCCACTTCTTCAAGACCCTCTACCGGGAATACTTTAGGACGAGCACCAGCTGCGATAATTAAGTTACGGGCAGTTCGGCGCTGTACGCCGTTTTCAGTTTGCACTTCCACCGTCCAAGGATCGATGATAGTGGCAGTACCCGTTAGACAATTCACGCCTAAATTACTGTAACGCTCAATGCTGTCATGAGGCTCTACCTCTGTAATACCGCCTTGTACAGACTGCATAACCTGAGCAAAATCCACGTTAATATCCGCAGCATGAATACCCACTTCTTTAGCTTTGCGCATATCATGGGCAAGACCTGCCGCGTGAATCAACGCCTTAGAAGGTACACAGCCGGTGTTTAAGCAGTCGCCTCCCATTTTATGTTTTTCAATTAACGTCACTTTAGCTTTGGTTGCGGCTGCGATATACGAGCTCACTAGGCCGCCAGCACCCGCACCAATGACTAATAAATTGTCATCGAATGTTTTAGGGCGAGTGAATTTAGACAATAAACGATTATTTTTAAAACGCTTTAGAAGCGTGCGGGCAATCCATGGAAAGATAGCCAACAATACAAACGAGCCAAAAATTCCCGGCGTTAAAATACCGCTTAACGAAAGGTTATCAAGCTGCCCTAATTGTGCACCCGCATTTACAAACACGGCCGTCCCCGCC
>MAAB01038848.1_pt1 | contig 19334 bp, 17 predicted proteins | sample 1115991 | NCBI WGS metagenome assembly MAAB01 (sample SAMN04961124, study PRJNA320927) | seawater metagenome | isolation source: sample BD02T18 sea water enriched with oil for 18 days | place: USA:Gulf of Mexico | collected 2013-07-27
TAGACTCCACGTGTTGCGATTCAACCTGGCCACTTTTATCCAGCTGCTGCTGATACACAGAGCGCTGACGATTAACTTTACGAGGATTGGCTTCTTTTTTAGCGGCTTTACGCTGCTTGCTTTCAATCTTCATGCGCTCTTTGCTACCGGTTTTTAACCCGCTATGGTTGTTTTTTAACGAGCGTGACTTTTTTCTGCGCGACATATGCTGAATACCTTCCTATAAGCGGCGGCATTTTAGCATAGCGTACAGTAAATGCTATTGGTTATTTATTATACAGGCTTGGGCGTGTAAAAAGTGCTAGTATGGCCGTCTTTAACATACCTAGTTAATATTTTGCTTTAGCAGCTTAAATATGGAGTGGGACGGAATAGTGTAGAGGAGTGAGCATGGATTATTGGGATGCTCTGGCATATTGTCTAGCGGTAACGAGTCCAGTATTTATCATTGTATTGCTTGGTTTTGTCTTGAAAGGGCGTGGCATTATAGATGATGGATTTGTGTCCAGTGCATCAGCATTGGTGTTTAAGGTGTGTTTACCTACGTTAATATTTCTCTCAATACTGCAAAACCAAGTGAGTCTTTGGAGTCAGTTGCCCTTAGTGCTTTATTGTGTCGGTACGGCCGTGGGGTGTTTTGCTTTGTTTTGGTGGGTGGCGCGCTATAGAGTCCCTTTGGTAGATCGTGGAGTGGTTGTCCAAGGCGCGTTTCGTAGCAATCTGGGTATTATCGGTTTTGCCTTGTGTGCAAAAGAATTTGATCAAGAAGGTTTGGCTATTGGGGCGGTTATTCTTGCGGTGGTAACGCCTGTCTACAATATATTATCTGTATATGCGTTAAACTCCAGTTTAAAGGGACAGCAGGCTGTCCCCTTGAGGAAAACGGTAACGGATATCTTGAAAAACCCGCTTATTATTGCCATAGCCTTGGGGTTTGTTGCCATACAGTTGGATTTCAAATTACCTAAAGTGTTGTATGATACCGGCACTTATTTGGCCAGTATGACCTTGCCATTGGCATTAATAGCCATTGGTGGGTCCTTAAGTTTAAGTGCTCTTAAGGACAGCAGTCATATGGCCTCTTGGGCTGTTTTTGCTAAGCTGATTATAGTGCCATTACTTGCCGTTATACCTGCTTGGTTGATGGGCTTTAAGGGTGTTGAGTTAGGTTGTATCTTATTCATGTTTGCCAGCCCTACGGCTGCGGCCAGTTTTGTAATGGTGCATGCCTTGGGTGGCAATCATATTCTGGCGTCAAATATTATTGTTGTAAGTACGTTATTTTCAGCGCTTAGCATCAGCATACTATTATATATGGCCAAATTACTGGCCTGGGTTTAAATTACTGGCCATAGACATTGGCTTTAACTGGAAAGAAGATATAAAGGAATGATTGAGAATAAGCGGCCACTGGTTTATATAAGCGCCGACCCAAAAGACACTGGTGAGTATCTGTACACCTTAAATCGAGTGGTTTTGCAGTTAGGTGGCTTACCTGTGCAAAGCTATTACCGCAGTGATTCAGGTGACTATGATTGGCCTTTGGTGCGATCCGTTATTGATGAATGTGACATTTACATTGTATTGGTGGGCGACAGCTACGGCGGTATTTCTGATTCAGGTGAAAGTTTTATTCATCGTGAGGCGGTATATGCGCGAAGTAAGCAAAAACCTATTGTTGCGCTATTAAAAAATGCTGAACTAAAATCTCTCTCAGATCAGGCTATTCAAAGGCTTAAATCGTTACATCGTTTGATGATGTCGGGTATTTTTAAGTACTGGAATAGTAAAGAGGATCTATTGCTTATTGCTCGGCAAGTTCTGCGTGATCATCTAAAGCCTCATTTAAAATTGCTGACAAGCAATGCTGCCCATTCAGCTGAGCCCGCTATGCAAGATATTATCACTGATACCTTATTTGAGATGGAAAGTTACCCAATGCGTTTTAGCGGTAAGGTATTTGCTCATGGTAATTGCCACGAAATTGGGGTGGAGGTGTCACTGTCTTGGGAGGTGACGTTTTTAAACATAGCCACCTTAATGACTTCTCCGGTAACCGAAGATCGCATGCGTGGAGTGTTGGAGGATTTTGTGGAAAGTGAGTATCAGCAATCGTTTTTAGAAAAAGTTGTCGACTCTCACGCTTTGGCTGATGTGCGTTGTAACGAAATTGCCTTCCAGCGCTTAAAGGCTTATTTGAAAGGGGCGGGTGTTATCGAAAATGTCGCTAGTCAAAATGGGGGGCTGCGTAATTATTGGCAATTAACGGCTCGAGGTGAGCATAAACTGCATACTTTATTGGTTCCTAGTTAACCGTTCTGTATATTTATATTCAAACCCTGACATCGTGGTGCATTATTAACCGAGTATGGCTTAAAAAGTGTCTTTTAATAGAGCTCCCTTGCCAACTTGGTTATAATATCCGACCTTATTTTAAGGTGGATTCATGAAGTTAGTATTACTGGTATTACTTGCTCAGTGTATGTTCTTGAGTGCCTGTTCATCGTCGAGCATTGAAATTGAAAGAATTCAAGGTAGCACTATGGGTACTGGCTACTCTGTGTTGTGGCCAGAAGTTGAAAATATTACGAGCATTTCAGTTCAGAATAAAATTGAACAGATTCTAGTCCGTATTAATGGACAAATGTCCACTTACCAAGAGGACAGTGAATTAAGTCTCTTTAATTCTGCTACCGCCCCCTACACTCAGACTATTAGTCAGCAATTTGCACACGTGATAGATTTATCTTTGTCGATTAATCGTTTAACACATGGGTACTTTGATATCTCAGTCGGGCCGCTGGTAAACCTATGGGGGTTTGGGCCTGATCAGAAATCCTTACAAGTACCTAGCGCCAAGCAGGTAAAACAGGCCCGAGAGCAAGTGGGTCTAGAATCAATCAAACTCGTTGATTTTCAATTATCAAAGCAGCATCAGCGCTATTTAGATCTATCGGCCATCGCAAAAGGGTTCGCAGTGGATCAAGTTGCCAATTTATTAGAAGAGCTAAATATACCGTCATACTTAGTCGAAATAGGCGGTGAGATACGCGTAAAAGGGCAAAAGCCGGATAATCAAGCTTGGAAAGTAGCGGTGGAGGCCCCTGAGATTCATGAGCGCAGAGTGCAAAAGATACTCGCTTTACAGGATGTTGCTATGGCCACGTCTGGGGATTATCGGAATTATTTTGAAGAAAATGGACATCGCTATAGTCATAGTATTAATCCATTTACCGCTGAACCGGTAAAGCACAAATTAGCCTCTGTCACCATAATTGATGAGAGTTGTGCCCGTGCTGATGCGTTAGCAACTGCTATGCTGGTAATGGGCGAAGAAAAAGCCATTGCCTTTGCTAAGCAAGAAAATATTCGTGGCTATTTTATTATGCGCACCGAAAATGGTTTTATTGAACATTTAACCCCAGCATTTGATCGCTGGGTTAATCCATAAGCGAGGTAGTTTCATGGGCACGTTTTTAATTGTCTTTACAGTTATGCTGACATTTATCGTATTAATGGCTATAGGCCTAATAATAGGGCGCAAGCCTATCACCGGTTCCTGTGGTGGCATGAGTGCAGTTGGTATGGAGTCGGCCTGCGATGTTTGTGGCGGTGACCAAACTATATGTGAAACTGAAGATAAGAAGTCAAAAAACAATAAAAATGGCGCGCTGGGATATGACGCGAGCTAAACTCGAAAGAGTATAAGGAGTTTCAAACCATGGCTGATTATCATTATGATGTGATTGTGCTGGGTACCGGCCCGTCCGGTGAAGGGGCTGCAATGAATGCTGCCAAAAAGGGAAAGAAGGTAGCCGTAGTTGAAAAGGCGCCTATGGTAGGTGGTAACTGTACTCATTGGGGTACCATACCTTCTAAAGCGTTAAGGCATTCTGTAAAGCAAATTATTTCTTACAATACTAACCCTATGTTTCGCGATATTGGCGAACCTAGATGGTTTAGTTTTCCAAGAGTGTTAAAGACGGCTGAGCGTGTTATTGCTAAGCAAGTGAAATTGCGTACCGAATTTTATAGTCGTAATCGTGTTCACTTGTATCATGGGCAGGGTAAGTTTATTGATACCCATACCATCGAAATTACCGACGGTCCTGAATCCAGTACTCGTCTACATGCGGATCAAATTGTATTGGCAACGGGTTCTACTCCGTTTCGTCCCGATACCATAGATTTCAACCATGAGCGTGTTTATGATTCAGACACAATCTTAAAGTTAGAGCATACTCCGCGTAATATTGTTATTTATGGGGCGGGTGTTATTGGCTCGGAATACGCTTCTATATTCAGTGGTTTAGGCGTTAAAGTTGATCTAATTAACCCAGGCGAGCGTTTATTGCCGTTTTTGGATGATGAAATCAGTGATGCACTAAGTTATCACCTGCGTAATAACGGTGTGCTTATTCGCCATAACGAGTTATTTGAGTCGGTATCAACTGAAGAAACCAGTGTCACTATGCACTTTCAATCGGGTAAGAAAATCAAAGCCGATGCGATCTTATGGGCGGCCGGCCGAACGGGTAACTCAATGGACCTGGGTTTAGATTTGGTGGGTATCAAGCCCAATAGCCGTGGCCAAGTGGAGGTGGATGAAAATTACAAAACCTCAGCCGATCACGTTTATGCTGTGGGCGATGTTGTGGGCTGGCCAAGTCTAGCCAGTGCTGCGTATGACCAAGGGCGCTCCGCAGCGGCTCATTTAGCCGGAGACGATGATTTTTGGTTTGTGACAGATGTGCCTACGGGTATTTATACTATCCCTGAGATCAGTTCGGTGGGCAAAACTGAACGTGAACTTACCAATGAAAAGGTGCCATATGAAGTGGGGCAGGCTTTTTTCAAAAGCATTGCCCGTGCACAAATAACCGGCGAAAGCGTGGGTATGCTGAAAATTTTATTTCATCGTGAAACCCTTGAAATACTCGGTCTTCACTGTTTTGGTGACCAAGCGGCCGAGATCATACACATCGGCCAAGCCATCATGAAGCAAAAAGGAGCGGGCAATACAGTGAATTATTTTGTAAATAATACATTTAATTACCCCACCATGGCCGAAGCTTATCGTATAGCGGCATTGAATGGCTTGAATCGAGTCTTTTAGTATTTAGTTTGCACAAATGGCTGCATCATCCCGGTGTGTGCGGCCATTTTTATATTTAGTGTTAAATCAGTCTGTGTGTTTGGCTGCAGCCTAAAGGAGTAGAGTGTCTACTGTGTAAAACCCCCGCGTCTATGGACTTTCCCAGAATGATAAAGAAAATTAAATGCTATAATGGGCCTTAATATTATTTTTTGTGAGTTGTTATGGGTTTTGTTTCTTTAGGTTTAAACCAAGCATTAATGAACACCGTGCAAAAGCTTGGATACCATGAGCCTACGCCTATTCAATTGGCGGCTATTCCTGCCGTGTTGAATAAACAAGATGTGATGGCTCGTGCTCAAACGGGTACGGGCAAAACGGCCGCGTTTGCCTTGCCGATAATTCATAAACTGTGCACGCAAGCAGATGTGACTGATGACACATCAAAGCCTTTCCTTAAAGCCCTAGTACTGACCCCAACACGAGAATTAGCCCAGCAGGTGAGTAGTAGCTTTAAAAAGTACGCAAAAGGCAGTGGCTTAAAAACGGTCATGGCATACGGTGGTGTGAGCATAAAGTTGCAAGTTAATGCATTGCAGGATGGTGCGGATATTTTGGTGGCTACCCCTGGAAGGTTGATTGATTTAATGTTTAAAGGGGTTGTAGATCTTAAGCAGTTGCAGGTAATTGTTTTAGATGAGGCAGATCGGATGTTGGATATGGGGTTTATCACAGATATAAAGCGCATCCTTAAATATTTACCGGTTACGCGACAAACATTATTATTCTCAGCTACATTTGATGATGAAATATTTAAGCTCAGCAAGAGCTTATTAAAGAGCCCATGTTTAATTGAAGTAGATGAAAAAAACACAGCCGCCGTAGACGTTAAGCAAGTGGTTTACAACGTGGATGAAGACCGTAAACGCGAGTTGGTGTCCTATTTGATAGGGTCTAAAAATTGGCAGCAGGTTTTGATCTTTACTCGTACTAAGTCTGGAGCGGATGACCTAGCCCGAGAAATGTGTAAAGACGGCTTAAAAACATCGGCTATTCATGGCGATAAATCCCAAGGGGCCCGCGAAAGAGCTCTACAAGAATTTAAAGATGGTGGTATTCGAGTATTAGTGGCAACAGATGTAGCGGCTAGAGGCTTGGATATAGAATCTTTAGAATATGTGATCAATTATGAACTGCCGTTTATAGCGGAGGACTACATCCATCGAATTGGACGTACTGGACGAGCGGGCGGCTCTGGATTAGCGATCTCATTGCTCAGTCCACCAGAAAACTATTTATTAGAAGAAGTGGAAGCGGTGCTGGGTGAGCGTTTAGCACAACAGTGGTTTGAAGGTTTTGAGCCTGATTTAACTAAAACAGCAGCTCCATCTCGTAAAAATACACGAAGTGCTCAGACACGACGTCAAAAAGATCGCGCATTTGGTAAAAAAACAGGTAATTCACGTCGAAAAAGCTGATGTTTTTATAAACATTTGCCATCAAAGAGAATCCATCTATGCTCAAGTAAAGGGAAAAAGTAGCGAAGGAGTGTTGATTAGATGGCTATAACAGAGCGCCAAAAGCAACTTGTAAGAGATAGTTTCAAAAAAGTAGAGCCCATCAGTGATGTGGCGGCCGGTATTTTTTACGAGACATTATTCTCTTATGACCCATCTTTGAAAGTGTTATTTAAAGGGGATATGAAAAGTCAGGGTAAAAAGCTTATGGCAGCCTTGAAGCTGGCGGTGAATACGTTAGATAACTTAGATGCTTTGGTACCGGTGTTGCAAAAAATGGCGATAAAACACGTGGAATACGGCGTTAAAGTGGAAGACTATACGCCAGTGGGTAATGCCCTTATGAAAACCCTAGAAACAGGTTTAGCTGAGGCCTTTACCGCTGAATTGAGGGCGGCTTGGGCAAACACCTATAAGGTTATGGCAACGGTAATGCGAGAGGCTGCATACCCCAATTTTAATGCTGGTACCTTCAAAAATACCAAGCATTACAATCATTAACAGTACAGGTTGTCTTGGTAGCGTTTTATTGTGATACAACCTCAATGTATTGGGCAGAGATATTCTTTTTGCTATAAGCCATGCCTAACAACGTTAAATATTCCATTCGATCAGCTGTTATAGGGTCTATTTTTGGCGCTGTTAAGCTATTTTTTTTGTATATAGTTTCAATGGTATCTAAGTATTCATTGCCACCGGCTAATATCACCGCTGCTGCACCTACGTCAGGCTTAATGGTTTCATTTAACTCATTAGGCAAAGTAATGGATAAAACCACAGGCTCATCTTCTTTTGCAAAAAATTTATTGCGGTTTTCACTTGTGGCACAGGCCCAATAATATGCCAGCTCTTTACTTTGCGTTAAAAACACGGGTTCCTTATTTTCTTTAAATGAACCGCCAATGGTCGTAATTGTATTTTTAGCTTTTTGTTTTAACTCCATATCACCAGATTGCTTTAAACCTTGTTTCATAATGGCGGGAACCAATCCACTAGCGGTGCCGTGATACCAAGTTTGGCATGTGGCAAACCCTGCTTGTGTGAGTAATTGGGCTGAATCTTTAAGGTAAGCTGGAGTATCAGGCATGATTTTGCTCGGCTGTGAGGTTTGACTCAGTGTTAATGTTAACGCATAACGCTGCAGTACTGCTTATTTAGTATTATATCAGTATTTAAAAAGCTTGTTGATGTCGGTGAGGTTGGGCGGGCTAATACACACTATAAGCAGCATTTATGGTGGATTCTAAGTTCAATGTCTTCTTAGGAGCAAATTTTGCTGATATTTATTGGGAATGAGACCCAGTTAAGTAATTATTAAGCAGTAAGTTGAGAATTCATAAGGAATTAGTATTACTCTTGCTGCGTCCCTGGGTTCTATTAGTAATAAGTGATGTTTATGCCCCTTAAAAAATACCTACAAATACTTGCCAAACATGATGGTTCTGATCTTTATTTAAGCACTGGCGCGCCTCCTAGTGCCAAATTTCAGGGTACTTTAAAGCCATTGAGTCGCGAACCATTAAAGTCAGGGCAGATCGCCCAAATGGTTGAAGCGGTTATGGATGACGATCAAAAAAAGGAATTTGCAGAGGAAATGGAATTAAATATGGCCATAAGCCTGCCTGGTAGTGGTCGTTTTCGGTTAAATTTATTCCGTCAGCGCAATGAGGTCTCATTAGTTGCCCGCAACATCGTGGCTGAGATTCCAAAATTTGATGATCTAGGGTTACCTGCGGTACTAAAAGATGTGGTTATGGCTAAACGCGGTCTTATCTTGTTTGTGGGCGGTACAGGGTCAGGTAAATCGACCTCATTAGCGTCTTTAATTGATTACCGGAATATCAACTCTGCGGGTCATATTATCACCATAGAAGACCCCATTGAATTTGTTCATAAACACAAAAAGAGTATCGTTAATCAGCGTGAAATCGGCGTGGATACCAAGAACTTTCATGCGGCTTTAAAGAATACACTGCGCCAGGCGCCTGATGTAATTTTGATTGGTGAGATTCGTGATCGTGAAACCATGGAGCATGCACTGGCATTTGCCGAAACCGGTCATCTAGCTATCTCAACGTTGCATGCAACCAATGCAAACCAAGCTCTGGATCGAATTATTAATTTCTTTCCTGAAGAACGTCGCAATCAGCTTTTACAAGACCTAGGGCTTAACTTGCAGGCTTTCATTTCGCAACGCTTAATACCCACAATAGACAACAAACGCGTGGCGGCGGTGGAGGTATTGTTAGGTAATAAGACTATTCAGGAATTAATTTTTAAAGGAGATACCGATGCCATTAAAGAAATAATGGCTAAGTCGGAAAACCTTGGAATGCAAACCTTTGATGCGGCTTTATTTAAACTATTTAAAGCTGGCAAGATATCCCTTAAAGAAGCCATAAAAAATGCAGACTCGGAGGTAAACTTGAAATTGCGGATTAAATTGGCCGAGACAGATGGTGAAGGTTCATCTGCGGGTGGCTTGTCGGGTTTATCTCTTGAAAAAACAGCCGAAGAGCAAGCTGAGGATAAGCGTATTGAGCAGGAACAAGCAGAATTGGATGAATTAGAAGCGAATAAGTCCTAAATAATAGCGAATACACCGTCTACCCATCCTCCAATGTAGCTTGCTCAAATTCTAGACTGAACTAGAGTTTAGGGTAGGGTGGGCATGTATTTGGAAGGTGGTAAATGGATGAAAAGGACGTTAGAAAACGCCGCAGTACCATCTTAAGTACGCTCACTATCCCCTCGGCTTCCATGGCCAGTGAACAGTTACTTGAATTGGTGATGGATGATGATGTTGATTTACCCTCTTTGGCGCAAGCCATTCAATCTGAGCCTGGTATTACAGCCAGGATTGTCAGTATAGCCAATTCCGCTTTCTTTTCTTCTCCATGTAAAGTCTTTACCGTCGAACAGGCCATGATTAAAGTGTTGGGTGCTCAAACAGTACGTAGCCTGTGTATGGGAATGTTAATGGGGCCTAAGTTTAAAACGCGTTCTTGCCCTGAGTTTTCATTGCAAGGATATTGGTGTAAAGCCTTGGCTGCGGCGCAATGCGCTTCGTTACTCGCAAAAAAAATTCCAAGAATCGATGCCAATAGCGCTTATCTTGCTGGTTTGTTACATAGCATTGGTCAGTTATTACAAGTGCATCATTTTCCCGCTGAAATGAATCAGCTATTACCTAAATTTGTGGCAGGTAATAATCAGTTACGCTTGTCTCAAGAGCGCGAATGGTTGGGGGTTGACTCAAGTGAAGTGGGTGGCTGGTTGGCGACTCGATGGCTATTACCTAAAGAGGCTATTGCAACAATCACGGACCTTCAGGACTTAATTTATAAAGGGGCTCATTGGGAAGTGGTGAGAGTCGTCGGTTATGTAGTGCGTTTTTTGGATGAAGCAGATGATTTAGTCGCTGAAACGCAGTGCGTATCTGAGATATTTAATGTTCCTTTACAAGACCTGCATAAACTTCACGAGACCTTTAGTGAAGTAAAAAGTACGGTAGGAACGTTAGCTGAGTTTTTATCCAATAATGAATAAACCTCAAATGAACGTAATGATGCAAAATGAACTTCAGTCTTCTTTGTATGCCTCCTTAAATGCGCTTAATCTATTGGTGGAAGCTGGTCTAAGCGCTCATGATGAATTAGAACTGATAAGTGATGCTTTACGTATTTTAGTACGCCATGAAAAATTTGAATACTGTGCTTTGTATGAAGAGAAAAATCAGAAACTGGTAGTTGAAGCTCAGGTGTCGGTAGACTCTGAATTTAATGCCGCAGGATGCGATGATCTATTGCCTTCTTTTATTCAGAGTGAGCAGGATGGCCTAGAAATGCAGTTTGAAAACTTTAAAAAAAGCACATCAGGCCAGATACAAGTGGTTAATATAAATGGCCAGAAATGCTATATGTTGTGCGCCTATCTAGATGGTGTGAGTGGAGGAGGGAGTATGCTCGTCTCTTTCCATGAAGAAGCTGATTTCTTTAATATATGGCATGAGCGCACTCTTAATCTTTTTGTAAAGACTTTAATGCAGTTGTTGGCCAGTCGCTCCAATACAATTGAATTGGAGCGTGTAGTAAGTGAGCGCACTCAAGAGCTTAAAGTGGCCAGTGAAATTGCCAGTCGACATTCCCAAGCAAAAAGTGAATTTCTTGCCAGTATGAGCCATGAAATTAGAACCCCTATGAATTCAATCTTAGGGTTTAGTCAATTACTGCAGGCGGACAGTAAACGTCCTTTAAGCAGTGAGCAAGCACAGTACGTGCAATATATTACCGACAGCGGAGTACATCTTTTAGATCTAATTAATGATGTGCTAGATATGTCCAAGATAGAATCCGGTTTGTTGGAGTTGGATGTTCAAACTGTTTTGCTATCAAAATTTATTGACGATATATGTAATATGTTTAAATTAAGGTGTATCAAAAAAGGACTGGAATGGCAATTAAACTATGATTTGATGGATGGCTTGTCTGTAGTGATGGATGCTAAAAAGGTTCGCCAAGTACTGCTGAATCTTATTTCTAATGCAATAAAATTCACTAGCAAAGGTTTTGTGAAATTATCGGTGTTTGAATCCAATACTAATGAGTATCAGTTTGAAGTAACAGATAGTGGCATGGGTATCTCAAAGCTGGAAATAAAGGATATATTCAAACCATTTGTGCAAAAGGAAGCGGGTGTTAAATTTGGAGGAACAGGATTGGGCTTATCTATTGCTCAAAAACATGTGCAGTTAATGGGAGGCAATATTCTGGTAACTTCAAGCCCCAATAATGGGGCATGTTTCGAATTTAAGCTTAAACTGCAAGGGCAAGATAGTGAAAGTCAATGCCAAGAAAAGTTTCTCGGTAAACTAGCCCCAGGTCAGCATGTGGTGGCCCTAGTAGTCGATGATGAAAGTAGCAATAGGCTTGTTTTGGTTGAACTACTACAAGAAGCGGGCATAGAAGTGCATGAAGCGTGTGATGGTGAAAAAGCCATTGAGCGTTTACATGATCATAGAATTGACATTATTTTCATGGACAATGAAATGCCTATTATGACGGGTCTAGAAGCTTTAGCGCATATACTTAAAATGCATCATCAGCCTAAATGCATTGCTGTATCTGGTGCGGTATTGGAGGCTGATTATAACCGTTACCAGCAAGCCGGTTTTGATGATGTTATCGCCAAGCCTTTTGAATTTAGAACGGTTTATGAATGCTTGAATAAGCAGCTTGGGGTTGTTTTTGAATTTACCTAGCGTGAGCTAAAAAATGAAGCATTACTCCAAACTGAATAGTTTTGCCCGGACCATTGCTCTGTATTGAGTGGGTGTGGTGCTTAATAAGCGTTTAAACAAACGATTAAAATGTGCTAAATCTTGATACCCCACATGTTCAGCAATTTCTCCCAAAGCTAAATTACTGGTTTTTAATAGATCCTTTGCGGTTTCTATGCGGATTTGTTGCAGGTAATGTAGCGGGGTCACGTTGGTGGCATTTTTAAAACGTCGATTAAAACTTCTTACACTCATGTCAAATTTCTTCGCAACCTCACTAAATACAATGCTGTGATTAAAATTATCTTTTAACCAGACTTGTGTTTGCACAATATCCTCGTCTGGATGATTGCTTTGTTCATCAATGAAACTGATGTTTTTATACGAGCGGCGTATCTCATGGGAGAAGTGCCTCTCCACGTGTAGGGCGATAAGTTTGTTGTAGATGCGTGCAATAAGATGCACGGTTAAATCGGCTAGTGAGTTAACGCTTGCAGCGCTGTATAAGTTTCCAGCTTGGACAATAAAATATTGGCGCTTCAATTGAACTTTTGGGTAATCCTTTTGAAATCGATCAAAGTAATACCAGTGGGTCGTAGCGGGTTTGTGATCGAGTAAATCAGACTCTGCCAGAAAGCATACTCCAGTACCGACACTGCAAATTATGGTGCCTTGTTGTTGGTGGTATCGTAGCCAATTAAGTAATCGTTTATTTTTCCGCAAGCCAGGCTTAGGGTGACGCCATAGTGCAGGCAGAAAGATGATGTCTGTTCGAGTGATGTCTTCGATGACTTTATCTGGGCTGATATCAAAACCGGCTCCAGTTCTTACCTTTTCTAAGTCTAATCCTACCGATTGAATACATAAGGGCAGTGCTAAGCGGCTCTCAACGTGGGCGGCACTTTCAGCCGCCTTAAGCATCTCTATGGGTAGTGAGACACTGGTGGCAAGCATCTGGTCACACAAGAAAAACGTAATGTTGTTCATAATTCGCCTTGATGACCTGACGTAAGGTGTTGGAACGGCTTAAATTTAATATCCGTTATTGTTTGGCCATAATGGCATTATAGGTGGCCTAAATGCCTAAAAGCCAGTCCCTACGGCTCTCTAAACAGGAAATATAGGCCTTTAAATGTCCAAATTAGCTGTGATGGCTAGAATAGCTTGAATGCTGGCCAAAATGGCAATGATGGCCAGCAGATTAGTTCTTAAACTGATTTCAAAAGCTAACCGTTAAAGGTTGACGGTTTGCGTTATGAATTAATTAAGGAAGCAGTGGATGAATCGTTTGCCAGTGATAGTGGGTTTTGGTGGTTACAATTCTGCAGGGCGTAGTTCTTTTCACCATAGTTATCACAGGATGGTGATTGAGAGCTTGCCAGTGGAGCTGCGGCAGCAAACCTTAGCAGACTTAGCGGTATTGATGGGAATGTTGAAACTTAACAATGGACAGTATCAAAATGGGCATGGCCAAGTATTTAGCTTGGCAAGTATCGATGAAAAACTGGCCACTATCATTCTTGATCGCACGTTAGTGCGTCGCATAGAAAACCAGTATTTTGATGTGGATGCGGTTCATTGGCAGCAAAATATGGATCTTGCCAATGTATCTAATGTCGACCTTGAATTTACACTGCCTAAAAAGCAATTGCCAAATCCGGTGCCCAGTCATTGGCAAGTGATTGAGCTTGACAACAAACAGGTAAAAGTTACGTTTAACGGTGAGCTTAATGTTAAAGCCGACAGTTACCGTGAATCGATTGTAAAATCGGCAGGTCAATTACCTTCGGGTTTTGACCCAGGCGCGCACTATAAATCACGTTTTCATCCACGCGCTCTACAAATGGCGATTGTAGGGGCAAGTGACGCCATTAATTCAATTGGTATTCCTTGGGATGAAATAAAGGATGCCGTGCAACCTGATGAAGTGGCGGTTTACTCCAGTAACGCCATGAGCCAGTTAGATGACTTAGGTTTTGGGGGGATGCTTAAATCACGTCTTAAAGGGAGTCGGGTAACCACCAAGCAGTGTCCACTTGGTATGAACAGCATGCCTGCTGATTTTATTAATGCGTATGTGTTGGGCAGTATTGGATCAACAGGGGCGATAACGGGGGCATGTGCCAGTTTCTTATATAATTTACGTGCGGGTATAGAAGACATTAACAGCGGTCGTCGACGAGTGGTGGTAGTGGGCAATAGTGAAGCACCTATTACACCAGAAATCATAGACGGTTATGCCACTATGAGTGCGCTAGCTCATGAAGAAGCTTTAAAAAAGTTAGATAGCAGTGATGAGGCCGATTTTCGTAAACCCAGTCGCCCATTTGGCGAAAACTGTGGTTTCACTATGGCCGAGTCCAGTCAATATATCGTATTAATGGATGACGAATTGGCGTTGGAGCTGGGGGCAGATATTCATGGTGCCGTGACGGATGTCTTTGTTAACGCTGATGGTTTTAAGAAGTCCATATCATCTCCTGGCGCGGGTAATTACGTCACTATGGCCAAAGCCGTTGCTGCGGCGAGAGCCATGTTAGGGGATGAAGCGGTACAAAAACGTAGTTTTGTACAAGCTCATGGTTCAAGCACCCCCCAAAATAGAGTCACTGAGTCAAATATTTTTGATACCGTGGCAGAGGCGTTTTCAATTAAAGATTGGCCTATTACGGCGGTTAAGTCTTACATTGGGCATTCTCTTGCGCCTGCCAGTGCAGACCAGTTAATGTCCAGTTTAGGTGTGTTTAAACATGGCATCTTACCGGGCATTAAAACCGTAAAAAAAGTGGCCGAAGATGTAAATCAAGATCGACTGGATATTTGTCTGCAAGATAAAACAAGAGCTGTGAAAGATTGGGAGGTGGCATTTTTAAACTCAAAGGGGTTTGGTGGTAATAATGCAACCGCTACCGTTTTGTCGCCCAATGTAGTCGAAAAAATGCTGGCTAAACGTTATGGCCATGATGCAATGCTGGTTTACAAAGCAAAACGTGAAGTCACACGCCAGCAAGCAAATGCTTACGATGAATCAGCCAGTAAAGGGGATCTGCAGGTTATATATCGCTTTGGTGAAGAAATGATTGATGAATCTAAAATTGAATTAAATGATGAAACGTTGTCCATGCCTGGCTTTGAGAATAAAATTAAGTTACCTCAAAGTCATTCATTTAAAGATATGTTTTAAAGAAAACAAGATAGCCTCTGAATTGGTATTCAGGGGCGAGTTATCTTTCAATATGTCTATTTTAAAATATCCATAGCCAGTTTTGGAATGTCACTGATAATGCTGTCTACTTCTAGGTGGGAGAATCGTTGCATTTCTTCGGGCAAATTTACCGTCCACACGCTTACATGCAAGCCTTGTTCTTGCGCTTTTTTTATGTATTTTCTATGGGCTAATTTTTTGTTGAGTGCCAGCATGTGACAGTTAAGTTTAATCGCCGTTTTAATGCCATTGGGCCTCGGTCGTTCTTGTACATAACCTCGCTTTATATGTTCTAGATTATGTTTGAATATCTCTAAGGTGCCTATGTGTTTGCTGGTGATGGTGACCTTATCTTGTAATTGATATTTTTCGATCAACTGTTTCATTGGAGCTACAAAGTTAGCATTTGTGCTGAGCGTTTTAATTTCAAATTGCCAGTGGCTCACACTAGGGCAGGCGACGACTATTTGTTCAAGAGTAGGGATGCCTTCTTGAGTACCCTTTAATAACGTTTGTGATAACGTGTGTGCAGTGCTTTTACTCACTAAAAGTGAGTTATTGGTGAGTCGAAGTAGTTTCTCGTCGTGTACCACCATAAGTTGATTGTCACTGCTTAAGCGTACATCCAATTCAAACTTACTAATGCCTAGGCTTACTGCCAGCACAAAACCTTGCAGGCTGTTTTCCATTGCCATGCCCTTAGCGCCTCTGTGCCCAAAGATATCCATGCTCTTTAGCTGTACCTATGCACACGAATACTGGGTAAAAACGGCTGATCTTCTATAGTGCGATCACTACGAACGGCGCGCTTTCGGCTTAAAGGCGGCACTAGCTCAGGTTCGTTATGATTGGGTAGGGGTTTGTTATCTGTGTTTTTAAACAATATGGGCAATGATATGTTCATGGCTTGACGCTCAGGAAGTTGGTTGTCCTTATAAAATAGATTAGCACGCATTGTGGGGGCTAGGTTTTGAATTTTCGCCAAGCGGGTATTATGTGCAAGCTTTCCCACCTGCTGAAGCTGGGTTTGAATGTGTAAGCTTGAGGTATCCATTTTGCTAAGTGCTTCATAGGCTTCCTCTACGCTGATTTTTTGGATGCTGCGACCTGAACTGTACCAATTAAAACCAACTCGGCAAGGGATGCGTTCTATGACGGGAATATGGCGCCACGTTTGTTTAAGGTGAAGGCGGCTTAGGCCGGTAAAATGTAAGCTTTCACGCAAAGAACAATGCCGCAAGGCCAGTGCGCCTTTAAGTTCTAACCATTGTTGTTTATGGTCTTTTTGCAGTGTCTTCACTTGCTGCTTAAGGTGTTCTTTTAATTTATTGATTAAAAGGGCCTCTTGGATTTGTGCGTCATTGGCACTAATTAAACCAAAGCAGCTACGCGTTTCTCGACCGTCTTGACCATCTTGATACCAATAATCCTGATAGATACTTTTGGCTTTCTGCAAAGAACTTATGCGTTGTAATTGCTCCGTATCCGTTAAAGGAAGCCAGTGGGGGTTGTCCTGCAGGGTAAAGCTATTACACAGCTTCTGAGTACTACCAACTAATTGATCAAAGCAATTAATGAGCGCGTGAGTGTTCATTTTTATACCGTTATCTAAAGTCAATTGAGACTAACTAAAAACAGTGGGCTTGCCAAGTCTGTTGTATTAATAAAAGGCTAAAAAAAGCATTCGCAGAGCTAGCAGTGATAATAGGCCTTTAAATAATGGAAAAAAGATTTTCTCAGGTAAGCGATTGCGAAAGCGACTACCAATGATTGAACCGATAATTGCGGCTAGGCACAAGCTTAGAAGTAATAAAGCATGATTTAAAAGCTGTACTCCTAAAATGCTAAAAAATAGTATTTTAACGAGATGACTTACAAGCATGATGACAGAATTGTTAGCCACAATGCCGTCTTTACTCAATCCCTTTGATAGTAGTAGGGCGTTGCCTAAGGGGCCAGTTGCTCCTAATGCCATACCAAGGCTGCCTTGAAGTATGCCAAGTCTAATAAAGGGGTGGATTAGTATGTGCTTGAATGTGAATTTGGATGTAAAAAGCTTTGGAGCTGAGATGAGCTTTCCCCAGGTAAGCCATAAAATGTAAACCGCAATAACGCCCTGCATCCATTGCCAGTTAAGTAACGGGATAAGGGGCAGTATTGTGGCGGCACCGATCACGATGCCGGTAGCCACAGGCCATATGATGGGCCAGTTAATATGTTTATGGGAAAGATAGGCACGGCTGCCATTGCTACTGGCTTGTACAACGGAATGAATGCCTATAAGGGCGGATGCTGGTACGAATCCGGGAAGTACGGCCATGAGCATTAGCCCCCCTCCCTGGCCTAGCATGGCTGCGAATGCACTGGTAAAACAGGTGATGGCCGCAAGTAAAAATAGTTCCATGACAATGTCCTATAGCAGGGATCTCGCGAATACAGTGGGGCATTTTGGTTGTCTTTACAAACAAGTTTTTAGCTGTGTTATTCAATTAGTGTTAAATGGTTAAATATTGCTCATGAATAAGCGGGGAGGGGGCAGATGCACAATATAATTAATTTGTTCTATTGCTTTAGTCGGCGTACGTGAGTCGATACAATATGGACATTAAAATACATAACCATATAGCTCCCAAGCTGTTAGTTTGAACTATTCAGGAATTAAATCATGTTGATGTTGGTATCCCCTGCAAAAACCTTAGATTATGAAAGTCCTTTACCAACGGATGAATTTACCCAGCCAGATTTTTTGGATGATGCCCAGGAGCTTATTGATCAAATTAAAGAATTGGCGCCAAAGGAGATAGCTAACTTAATGGGCCTAAGTGACAAGCTTGCTCATTTAAATACCACTCGATTCCAGCATTGGCAGCAACCCTTTACTGCTGATAATTCAAGGCCTGCCGTCTATGCTTTTAAAGGCGATGTGTATACCGGTTTGGATGCTTATGCCTTAAGTAAAAGTGATATGAAATTTGCACAACAACACCTGCGAATGCTTTCGGGATTATATGGTTTGTTAAAGCCTTTAGACCTAATGCAGGCTTATAGATTAGAAATGGGAACAAAATACCCTAATGTCAGGGGTAAAAATTTATATGAGTTTTGGGGTGATATTATTACCGATAAGCTTAATGAACAGCTTAATGACAAGGGTGTATTGCTAAACTTGGCGTCCAATGAGTATTTTAAGGCTGTAAATAAGAAAATACTGAAAGCACAAATAATTACGCCCGTTTTTAAAGATCAAAAAAACGGCCAATATAAAATAATTAGCTTTTATGCAAAAAAGGCCAGAGGCATGATGGCCGCCTACGTGATAAAAAACCGTATTAAGAAAATTGAAGGTATCAAAAAATTTGATGTCGCCGGTTACTCATTCAGTGAAGCGCTTTCAAAGACTAATGAATGGGTATTTATTCGTGCCGAGTCCAATGTTTAATCGAATATTGCTGTGTGTGCTCCTTCTGGGAGCGGGTAATAGCTATGGTGCCGACCCTAGCCTTAATTGGAAAACACATGTAGGTGAGCACTTTTTAATTCACTACCCGCCAAGCCTTAAACGCTATGTAGGCAAAGTAGATTATTTGGCAGAACAAAGTCATCAAGATCTGTCAGAGTTTTTTAATTGGCGGCCAGTTAATAAAACCCATGTTATTTTATTGGATGAATTTGACCAAGCTAATGGGTTTGCGAGCCCCATCCCTAATAATGCCATGGCACTGTTCATGCAGCCACCAACACAAGGTGAGCTTTTGGTTTTTGATGATTGGCTAAAGATGCTCATTCATCATGAATACACCCATATACTGCATACAGATAAGGCATTGGATTTTCCGTTAATGCTGCGTTCAATTTTGGGGCGCTATCTGTTGCTGTTTCCTAACGCTTTGCACCCTAACTGGTTTCAAGAAGGGCTCGCAACCTATATGGAAACCGATGATGCTAAAGGCATTGGGCGAGGGCAGTCTGATGCGTTCAAGATGATTATGCGTCAAGAAGTGCTTTCAGGTATAAAGCCCATATCTAGAATCAATACGATTAACCCCCACGATTGGCCTTATAATACAGCCTATTTATATGGCGTATATTTTTTTCGATTTATCGAGGATGTCTATGGCAAGCAAGCCATTAACCAACTCATTAATAATTACAGTGACAATTTACTGCCTTACCAAGTGAATTCCAATCCGATGTTAATCACCGGGAAAAGTCTTGAGCAACTGTGGCCAGATTTTCAAA
>MAAB01001513.1_pt1 | contig 19285 bp, 19 predicted proteins | sample 1115991 | NCBI WGS metagenome assembly MAAB01 (sample SAMN04961124, study PRJNA320927) | seawater metagenome | isolation source: sample BD02T18 sea water enriched with oil for 18 days | place: USA:Gulf of Mexico | collected 2013-07-27
CTCAGTATTATGTTTATTCATGCTCTGCTTTTGGGATAGATAGTGGTTTGGCGATTACTATCAGATCAAATTCAGAGCATGAATTCAATTGTTTTATTCCTTAAGATCCAACCTATGAAGAAGTGCTAAATTAGCAATGCCTTTAGACAAGGCATTGCTAATGCATAGTAAAGAGGGGAAATCTACTCAAACGCTAAGTTTAACCGTTTACTCTACTCCAAGGTTGCTATGCTTTCACCGCGTAAAGCGGTAATAATTAATTGATTTCTTAACCATTTATTGGCGGGGTCTAAGTCGACATTGGCATGCCAGTATAAGTGAACATCAAGGTTAGGTAACTCAACAGGCAGTGGTGAAAGCGCAAGACCGAGCACTTCGCTATACATAGTAGCGGCTGTTTTTGGCAAGGTTAATAACATATCACTGCCGGCTATTACTCGGCATGCTGCGAATGGATGTTGACATCGTAAACCAATTTTTCTGTGCACCCCTAAGCGAGCTAATTCAAAATCTTCAATACCAGGGCCTGTTGAACGAGAAGATACTAAGACATGATTTTGTTCAAGGTAGGTCTCTAAGCTGAGGTTGGCACTGAACGTAGGGTGACCTTTACGAGCCAGAACGACTAGTTGGTCTTCTTCTAACTGGGTATGTAGTACATTTTCACTTACCGGCAATAAAGTATCGATGGCTAAATCTATATCGCCACTAGCCAGCTTATTTTCTAACTCACTACGGTTCACCCTTCGATGGCTCTTTAGTTTGGTATTAGGAGACTCTTTACTTAAGCGTTCCATCAGCAATGGTAAATATGACGCTTCTAACGAGCCATGCAGTGACAGGGTAAAATGCTTTCGCGACGTTAAGGGCTCAAATTGTCTTGACTGTAATAAACATACTTGCAGTTGATGTAAAGCTTCACGAACATCGGCAATCACATTATTTGCCACCGCAGTCGGCCTCATTTCATTGCCTTGGCGAATAAACAAGTGATCATCAAAATGAACACGTAGCTTACCAAGAGAATGACTTACGGCGGGTTGAGAAAGGTTTAAAGCTGATGCTGCTTTAGTAATGTTACCTTCACAGTAGATCGCGTCGAAAACAACAAACAAATTTAAATCAATTTTCATTTTTACTCCTGTCTACTTTTATTTATCTATAAATTATATTAATAATAGGTCATTAGAACTATTCATTTGTTTAATTTATATATTGTGACTAGCATAGTCAAGCACTTAATAATCGCTTTCAAAAGAGTTAACCGTAATAAAGCTCAATAGGAATAAAATATGGCTGTTTATATAAATCAATCGATAAATAACACAAGTATAGGTGGTTGTTTAATCGAAGTACTTATCAAGCAAGGTGGCGCAGCTACCTATACTTATAAGGTACATCATTAGTATGGCTGCAATATATTTAATTCGTCACGGGCAAGCGTCTTTTGGTAAAGCCGATTACGATCAATTATCTGACCATGGTATTAAGCAAGCGCAAATATTAGGTAAACACTGGCAATCGTTAACTAAGCCAGACAAGTTTTATAGTGGCGATCTATTACGTCATGGTCAAAGCCTAGAGCATTTTTTAGTGGGCTATAAAGAGAATGATGCACCAGCAATTATCCACTCTGGTTTTAATGAATTTGATCATGTCGATATTTTAAAATGCTATAAAGCAGAGTGGGGTGATTTTGCAAAAATGAGTACCTCATTGGCAAAACTAGAAAATGCCAGCAAAAGCATTCAAAAAGAATTTTTTCATGCCATGGAGCGCTGGGTTGCTAGTGAGGATGGCAAAGAATATAAAGAGAGTTGGCCACAGTTTAAAGCACGTTGTATTAGTGCTTTGCAAAACATCATCCGTCAATCATTAGTAGAAAAAAAGGCAACCACCACATCGTCTAAATCTCAGGATATTCTTGTTTTTACCTCTGGTGGCCCTATTTCAGCGATTATTCAACACATCTTGCAATTAAGTGATCAACAAACACTCACCATGAATCAGCAATTAAGAAATACCAGTGTTACCAAATTGCTTTTTTCTGAGGAAATGTTAAGCGTTGATTATGTCAATAATTATAGTCACTTAGAATTGGCTGGCGAAGAATGGCTAACTTTTAGATAGATTTAGTTAGCAAAATAACAATTATAACTTTCAGTGGAGAAATAAAAATGAGTAATAACACATTATTTGATTTATCAGGAAAAGTGGCTTTAGTTACAGGTGCAAGCCGTGGTATTGGTGAACATATTGCTAAGCTATTGGCACAGCATGGTGCTCATGTCATTGTTTCAAGCCGAAAAGTCGAAGGCTGTCAGGCGATTGTTGATGACATTATAAAAGCTGGCGGCAGCGCCGAGGCTATTGCTTGTCATATTGGTGAAATGGAGCAGATAGACAATTTGTTTAACCTCATTTCAACGCAGCACGGCAAGTTAGACATACTCGTTAATAATGCTGCTGCTAACCCATACTTTGGCCATATTTTAGATACTGACTTGAGTGCTTTTCAAAAAACGGTTGATGTCAATATTCGTGGCTACTTCTTTATGTCAACACGTGGCGCGCAATTAATGAAAGACAATAGCGGTGGCGCAATCGTTAATGTTGCTTCAATTAACGGTGTGATCCCGGGCGATTTCCAAGGCATTTACTCAATCACCAAAGCGGCGGTTATTTCTATGACCAAAGCGTTTGCTAAAGAATGTGCACAATTCGACATCAGAGTTAACGCCATATTACCGGGGGCAACTGATACTAAATTTGCATCAACGTTAGTTAATAACCCTGAAATATTGGCACAAGCCATGAGCCACGTACCGATGAAGCGCGTTGCCAAACCAGAAGAAATGGCTGGCACGGTATTGTATTTAGTTTCTGATGCTTCCAGCTACACCACAGGCACAGCAATTAATGTTGATGGCGGCTTTTTAGTCTGTTAAGCAAGCTAGCCCAATTAATCACTATTAAGCAGAATTTAAAAAGGTAGGAAATTTATGTCTCAGTCTAATCAAACCAATAAAGTCAGTACCGATAAATTATTTGAATCGTTTTCGGTCAAATCTTTAAATTTGAAAAATAAAATTGTCATGGCTCCCATGACTCGAACATTCTCTCCTGGTGGTGTACCAACAGCCGATGTTGCTGCTTATTACCGTCGCCGAGCGGAAGGGAATGTTGGTTTAATTATTACTGAAGGCACTTATGTTTCACACAAAGCTGCTAATGGTTACGAACGCGTACCAGCAATTCATGGTGAAGCGGCTTTAGCCGGTTGGAAACATGTCGTTGATGAAGTTCATGCCGCAGGCGGAAAAATAGTACCTCAGCTTTGGCATGTTGGCGCGATAAGAAAAGAAGGCGTTGAGCCCGACAAAACCGTACCAGGCTATAGCCCATCAGGTTTATACAAGCCGGGCTCTAAAAATGGTGTTGCCATGACTAAGGCCGATATTGATGAAGTGGTTGCCTCGTTTGCTCAAGCAGCACTAGACGCTCAATCTGTTGGTTTTGATGGTGTTGAAGTGCACGGTGCCCATGGTTATTTAGTTGACCAGTTCTTTTGGCAAGGTACTAACGAAAGAACAGATGAATACGGTGGTTCATTAGAAAATAGAAGTCGTTTTGCTGTTGAAATAGTTAAAGCAATCAGAGCAGCAACGGGTGAAGACTTCACTATTATTTTCAGGTTTTCTCAGTGGAAGCAGCAAGATTACAGCGCCAGACTTTGTGAAACACCAGAACAACTTGAAACATTTTTAACCTTGTTAAGTGACGCTGGCGTTGATGTATTTCATGCCAGTACACGACGTTTTTGGCTGAGTGAGTTTGAAGGCTCAGATCTTAACTTAGCAGGTTGGACTAAAAAATTGACCAATAAGCCAGTAATTACTGTTGGTAGCGTTGGACTTGATGGCGACTTTATTGGTGAAGGTAATAGTGATTTGTCAGGCAGTTCAAACCCAACCGGTATTGATGCTTTGATGGAGCGTTTAAATAAAGATGAATTTGACCTAGTGGCTGTTGGGCGTGCTTTGTTAGTTGACTCTCAGTGGGTTAATAAGATTCAAAATAATGAACTTAACGAAATTAAGCCATTTAATAAAAAAGCGCTGATGGCATTAAGCTAAAAGCATGAGTTAAAGATAATTAACGAGTCACCGTTAGTGGCTCACATAAAAAATTGATCTTACTCTGAATAGTTAATTGAACTAGAGACGAGTACTTTAAAGGAAATAATTATGAATTTTGAATATAGCGAAAAGGTTCAAGACCTGATAAAGCGTGTTAGTCGTTTTATGGAAGAAAATGTATTACCCGTTGAAGACGAAATGCATCATCAAGTGGCAGAAAACCCTTGGTCAACACCACCATTAATGGAAGAGTTGAAAGCAAAAGCAAAAGCTGAAGGCCTATGGAATTTATTTCTACCGGTAGCTTATGGCAAATATAGTGCCGGGCTTACTACCTTAGAATATGCACCGCTTGCTGAAATTATGGGGCAAGTAATATGGGCTCCAGAAGTTTTCAACTGTGCTGCCCCTGATACAGGCAACATGGAAGTGTTAGCTAAGTACGGTAATGAAGCACAGAAAAAGCAATGGTTAGAGCCTTTGTTAGCCGGAAAAATCAGATCAGCCTTTGCTATGACTGAGCCTGATGTTGCCTCAAGTGACGCAACTAACATAGAAACGCGCATTGAACGTGATGGCGATGAATATGTGATAAACGGCAGAAAATTTTATATCAGTGGTGCTTGTCGAAAGCAATGTGAAATAATGATCGTGATGGGCAAAACCGATCCCGATAATGAAAATCGTTATATTCAGCAGTCACAGGTTTTAGTGCCAATGAATACCCCCGGTGTCACCATGGTACGCCCAATGAAAGTTTTTGGTTATGACGATGCGCCTGAAGGCCATGCTGAAGTTACTTTTGAAAATGTCCGTGTTCCTGTTGAAAACATTATTGTTGGTGAAGGCAAAGGTTTTGAAATTGCTCAAGGTCGCTTAGGCCCTGGCAGAATTCACCACTGTATGCGCAGTATTGGTGTCGCTCAACGTGCCTTAGAATTAATGTGTAAAAGAGTGAGTGAACGTACTCTTTTTGGCAATCCAATGATCAAACAGCAATCTATTCGCGAAGACATTGCTAAATCGGCTTGTCAAATTGAACAAGCGCGTTTAATGACCTTAAAAGCAGCACAAACAATGGATGCTGAAGGCAATAAAGCCGCAAAAGCTTTAATCGCGATGATCAAAATTGTTGCCCCAAGTATGGCACTTGATGTCCTTGACCGCGCAATTCAATGTCATGGTGCTCTAGGCGTTAGCCAAGATACCTTTTTAGCGCACATGTTTGCCGCGCAGCGTACTTTACGTTTGGCCGATGGTCCAGACCAAGTACACATGATGCAGCTTGGCCGTGATTTAGCTAAAAAGTATTCACAGTAAATATTTTAGCTAATAGCTGGCGATAGCCATGTTGATTGTCGATTATTAATGTCGATAAGTAATGATGATAAGTAAACCTGACAAATTTAAGAGTATTAATGTTATGCCAAAAATTACACCCCTAGATAATAAAAAGTTAACCGAGTATCTAGAAAAGCATGTGCAAGGTTTTGAAGGCCCAATGACCCTGGAAAAATTTCCAGGGGGACAGTCAAACCCTACTTTTAAAGTCACGGCAAAATCAGGTTCTTATGTTTTACGCCGTCAGCCAGAGGGTAAGTTATTAAAGTCAGCACATGCGGTAGACCGTGAATATAAGGTCTTATCAGCATTAAAAGATAGTGATGTGCCTGTTGCTAAGGTTTTTCACTTATGTGAAGACGCGGCTATTCTCGGTTCAATGTTCTATGTAATGGAATACTGTGAAGGTCAAATTTTTTGGGATGCTGAGTTAAAAAACGTTGATAGCAACCAAACCAGAGCAGCAATGTACGATGCGATGAACAAAACCTTAGTGGCTTTGCATAGCGTCGACATTGAAGCTTGTGGCCTACAAGACTACGGTCCTCAGGGAGATTACTTTCAACGCCAAGTTACACGTTGGACAGATCAATACCGTAAAACAGAACTACAAACTATTAATGCGATGGATGAGTTAATTGTTTGGTTACAAGAAAACCTACCCGAGCATGATGGCCGCTTATCATTGGTACATGGTGATTATCGCTTAGACAATTTTATGTTTGACTCAGAAAAACCTGAAATCATTGCCGTACTTGATTGGGAACTATCGACCTTAGGGCATCCTTTTTCTGATTTAGCTTACCAATGTATGCAGCTTCGTATGCCGCAAGGTTTTGGTAATGTTGACGGATTAAAAGGTGTAGATCGTGCCAGCATAGGTATTCCAACAGAAGAAGAATATGTGGCTAAATACTGTCAGCGCATGGGTATTGAGCAAGTAGATAATTGGGCCTTTTATTTAGCTTTTAGCTTTTTCCGTTTTGCCGCCATTGTTCAAGGGGTTGCCAAACGCGCTGAGCAAGGTAATGCCTCAAATGAAAATGCCGGAAAAGTGGCTGGTTTTGTTGAACCTTTGGCTCAGATGGCCTTAGAGGTCATTGCGCAAGAGCAGCTTGCCCAAACAAATAATAGCGCTGTTAAATAAGATAGACAGACATAACTCGTAAATAAAATGCGGTGCTAACAAGGTTATCGCCGTTAAATTAATCATTCGATATTTATAAAATAAACATCAATCCTTCATAGGAGCTTTACTCATGGATTCATTATTAGATTTTACCGCAAAAGTAGTTGTTATTACCGGTGCTGCCCAAGGTTTTGGACAATTATTAGCGCAGTCATTAGCCGACCGAGGAGCAAAATTAGTGCTTGGCGATATCAACGAAGCGAAGGTTAAAGAAGTCGCTGACGCGTTATCGGCTGAAGGCATTGACGCTATCGGTATGAAATGTGACGTATCAAGTAATGCCGATTGTAAAGCCATGGTTGATATGGCCGTTGAAAAATATGGCCGCGTAGATATTGCCGTCAATAATGCCGGTATTAGCCAACCATTTTTACCTTTACATGAAATTGATGAAGCGCTGATGGATCAACAATTTGCTGTGAATGTTAAAGGGGTGCAATTTGGTATGCGTCATCAAATTAAACAAATGTTAAAGCAAGGTGAAGGTAACATACTGAATGTTAGTTCACGAGCGGGCATTAGTGCTGCAGCTTCATTAGGCGCTTATGGCGCGGCTAAACATGCGGTTATTGGCTTAACTAAAACCGGTGCGGTTGAATATGCTCGTCATAATATTCGTATCAATGCTATCTGTCCTTCTTTTGCCTTAACGCCAATGGTTACCACCATTGCCGATGAAGGGCTACAAAACCAAATGAGTAAAGTGGTACCGATGAAACGTTTAGGTGAGACAGAAGAGATTGTAGTGATGATGGTGATGATGCTGTCACCAGCCAACACCTATTTAACTGGGCAGTGTATTTCAGTTGATGGCGGCGTTTCTGCTGCATAAATAACGACATTTATTGTTAACTAAAACTTACCCAACTATTGCAAATTAGCTGTAATAACAAATAAAGAGAAGACTATGGCCGCACCTATGATGAATGAACGTGATCTTGAATTCATGCTTTATGAGCTTTTTGACAGTGAGTCGCTGATCAACAGAGAGCGATATCAAGATCATGACCGTCAAACATTTACTCAAGCGATCGACACCGCAAAAACCTTGGCAGAAAAATATTTTCTACCCATTAGACAAAAGCTTGATACAGAACAACCCACTTTTGATGGCAAAAAAGTCCATTTAGTGCCGGAGTTGAAAGTAGCGTTTGATGCGGTGATTGAATCAGGTTTTTCATCGGCTACTGCTGATTATGAGCTGATGGGTATGCAGTTACCGCCCATTGTCGCTAACGTAGCTAATAGCTATCTTTTTGCTGCCGGTGGCACAGGTATGGGTTATACGGCGCTAACGTCAGCAAATGCTAACTTATTGCAAGCGCATGGCAGTGAAGAGTTAATTGAACGCTGGGTTAAACCTATGCGTAGCGGCCGTTTTGCTGGCACTATGGCGATGACTGAGCCCGGTAGTGGCTCTGGTTTAGCCGACCTGACCACTAGTGCAGTTAAATCTGCAGAGGGTGGCTATAGAATTACTGGTAATAAAATTTTTATTTCTGGCGGCGATCATGACTTGACTGAAAATATAGTGCATTTGGTGCTGGCAAGAATTAAAGGTGCTCCTCAAGGCATCAAAGGTATTTCTCTTTTTGTTGTGCCTAAGTTTTTGCTTAACGATGATGGCTCAATTGGTGACGATAATGAAGTTGCCTTAGCGGGATTATTTCACAAAATGGGCGGACGAGCACAAACGTCAACCGCATTAAGTTTTGGTGAAAAAGAAGGCTCGGTTGCTTATTTAGTGGGTGAAGAAAATCACGGCCTTAAATACATGTTCCACATGATGAATGAAGCTAGAATCATGATCGGCTCTTCAGCATCAATCACCGCCTTAGCGGGTTACCATTACTCTGTTGATTATGCTAAAGAACGGCCTCAAGGACGTTTACCTTCGTGTAAAGACCCGCTTTCTCCTATGGTTAATATTATTGAACATGCTGATGTTAAACGGATGTTATTAGCGCAAAAAGCCTATGCTGAAGGCGCTTATGCGCTGGTTTTATATGGTACTCAATTAGCTGACGATGAAAAAACGGCTGACACCGAACAAGCACGAGCGCAAGCGCACTTATTACTCGATTTCTTAACGCCAATAATTAAAACATGGCCGTCAGAATACGGTCCGAAAGCGAATGATTTAGCTATTCAAGTATTAGGTGGACATGGTTATATCAATGAACACCCGGTTGAAATGTTTTATCGTGACAATCGCTTAAACCCGATACACGAAGGGACTACCTGTATTCAATCGTTAGATTTATTAGCGCGTAAATTGCCAATGAACAATCTTGCTGGTTATTTAGCGACTTTAGCTGAGATGGAGAAAACCTCAGCTATTGCTCGTGAGTATGAAAGTTTAGCCGGTTACTGCGATGAGCTCGACGCGGCAATGGCTAACTTAAAGCAAACCACAAACACCTTGTTACAAGCAATGTCGACGCAGAATATTGATTTGGTACTGTCTAATTCGGTTAAATATATTGAATTATTTGGTCATATCACTATTGCTTGGATATGGCTTAAACAAGGCATTGTTGCCACGAAAGCCCTTGCAGAACAGCCGCATGAAAGCGATATAGGCTTCTACCAAGGTAAGCTTCAGGCGTTACAGTATTTTTATCGTTTTGAGTTACCCCAAATCTATCTTTGGTCAAGCATTTTAAGTGAAATAGATAATACCTGTTATGAAATGCAAACGGATTGGTTTTAATAACTAATCATGATTGCTTTACAAGTAATTATGGTTAGCAATAGCCAAAGGTAATTAAGAAAAAGTAACCCATATAAAACATGCAACAGAAAGGAAAATAATCATGGTCAAGATAATTAACAAAGAAGAAATTGCTCAGTACATCGATTATCAAGCTCCGCCGACGCCTTGGCATACAGTAACGCAAGCGCAAATTAATCAATTTGCTGACTGCACCTTGGATCAACAGTTTATTCATGTTGACCCCGAAGCCGCTAAAAAAACTCCTTTTGGTTCTACCATCGCCCATGGTTTTTTGTCTTTATCAATGTTGTCGCATTTTGCTGAAGATTACAGTTTGATGATCGAAGGCTTTTATATGGGCTTGAACGCGGGCTTTGATAAAGTGAGATTTTTGCAACCCGTTAAAGTAGACAGCCGCATTCGAGCACACGCTAAAACATTAACCATTGAAGAAAAGAAACCGGGTCAATTTCGTATCAGCACTGAAGTGACTATTGAAATTGAAGGTTGTGATACTCCTGCGCTTGTTGCGCAATGGATATCAGTACAAATGGTTAAGTAAAGAATTATAACAAGCTAAATTTTAACAAGTTAAAGGAAATTATTATGACAATCAGTTTTGAAGGTAAAGTTGCCATCGTTACAGGCGCTGGTAATGGTTTAGGTCGCTCTCATGCGTTAGCACTTGCCGCACGTGGCGCTAAAGTAGTGGTTAACGATTTAGGTGGCGCTAGAGATGGCAGTGGTATGTCATCAGAAGCGTCACAAGAAGTTGTACGTTTAATCAAAGAAAATGGTGGTGATGCCATTAGCCATGGTGCCAACGTCGCTAATTTTGATGAAGTACAAGACATGGTAAAACAAACCATGGATAAGTGGGGTCGTGTAGACATCCTTATTAATAACGCGGGTATTTTACGCGATAAATCGTTTACCAAAATGACCTTAGATGACTTTAAATTGGTGATGGATGTGCATGTTATGGGCTCAGTAAACTGTACTAAGGCAGTTTGGGACATCATGCGTGAACAAAATTATGGTCGTATTGTTATGACGACTTCGTCAAGTGGCATGTACGGTAACTTTGGTCAATCAAATTACGGCGCAGCAAAAATGGCAGTGTTAGGTTTGATGAATACTTTAGTGATTGAAGGCGCTAAAAATAACGTTCGTATCAATGCCTTAGCTCCAACGGCTGGTACACGTATGACAGAAGATTTAATGCCAGAAGAAATTGTTAGAGCCTTTTCTCCAGAATCGGTAACGGCAGGTATGTTGACCTTATGTGATGATGAAGCGCCTAATCGCTTTATTTTATGTGCCGGCGCAGGTGGTTATTCAAGTGCCAGCATGTTTGAAACCGAAGGTTGTTTTCTGCCACAAGCTGAGCAAAATCCAGACAATGTACGTGGGCAATGGGACGAATTAACATCTCAAGAAGGCCAAGCTGCATTAGAGTCTGGCGCCAAGCAAGGTGAAAAATTTGTGATGAAAGCCATGGCTTTTATGAAATCACAACAGCAATAAAAGCTGACAACCTTAGCTAAACGAATACCTAAACGAATAGTTAAATTAATAGCTAAATTTTTAGCTAAATTAAACCACGACAATATTCAAACTATAAGGAAAAATCATGAGAGAAGCAGTAATTGTATCAGTAGCACGTACCCCTATTGGCAAAGCATATAGAGGCGCATTTAATGACCTAACAGCACCATCTTTAGCCTCTGTTGCCGTAACAGCTGCCGTTGAACGCGCTGGTGTCGATCCTTCAGAAATTGAAGATTGTATTTTTGGTGCCGCCTTGCAACAAGGTTCACAAGGCATGAACTTTGGACGTCAAGTAGCTATGGCTGCTGGTTTACCTATCACGGTAGCGGGCATGACTATAGATCGTCAATGTTCATCAGGTTTAATGGCAATATCAGCAGCGGCTAAGCAAATTATTTGTGATGGTGCCAAAGTGATGCTTGCCGGTGGTTGTGAGTCAATCAGCTTAGTGCAAAACGAGCACATGAATATGCACCGCGCCGTTGATGCTAAAGTAAAAGCTTATCAACCAGCAGTATATATGCCAATGCTAGATACCGCTGAAGTGGTTGCTAATCGCTACAGCATTTCACGTGAAGAGCAAGATGCTTATGCGCTTAAATCACAACAGCGTACTGCTGCTGCACAAGAAGCAGGTCGCTTTGACGCAGAAATAGTACCAGTAACTTGTACAAAAATAGAAGTTGACCGTGCCACGGGTGACACTAGTAAAGTAGAAGTAACTTTGAGTAAAGATGAAGGTAATCGTCCGTCAACTAACCTTGAAGGTTTATCAGGATTAAAAGCGGTTCGTGATAACGGTTCTATTACTGGCGGTAACGCTTCACAACTATCTGACGGCGCAGCAGCACTTATTTTAATGGAAAAAGAGCTTGCTGAAGAACGTGGCTTAGAGCCATTAGGTGCTTATCGTGGTTTAGTTGTTACCGGTTGTGAACCCGATGAAATGGGTATCGGACCAGTATTTGCTATACCTGAATTATTAGCACGTAACGGTTTAACCATGGACGATATCGGTTTATGGGAAATCAATGAAGCGTTTGGTGTACAAGTACTTTATTGTGCTGAAAAATTAGGCATCCCTGAAGATCGTTTAAACGTTAATGGCGGCGCAATTTCAATTGGCCATCCTTATGGTATGAGTGGCGCTCGTATGGTTATGCACGCCCTTATTGAAGGTAAACGTCGTGGTGTTAAGTACGTAGTTATCAGTATGTGTATTGGTGGCGGACAAGGTGCTGCAGGTTTATTTGAAGTACTTTAATCATAGTAAGTAAAGTACGTTAACGGATAATGGAAAAGGCAGTGAAAAATAATAATGATTTAGGTTATTTAACCTAACACTGCCTAATACCATTTGGATTAATTAAGGGTGCAGAATTCAATAAGAATAAGTTTTCAAGAACAAGGCGCTGATTGAGCAATAGCTGGCGTGTGTGATTGAAAGCAACGACGTTATTGGATATTTAGACCATCTGAAAATGATCACTTAGTTAGTGTAATTGGTATAAACACACTTTATATGAGGGAAGATATTATGGAAAAAATTTGGCTTGAAAAGAGTTACCCCCCTGGAGTCCCATTTGAGATAGATGCCGATAAATATAGCTCAATTGTCGAAATGTTTCATAAATATATGAAGCAATATCATGATAATGTTGCTTTTATCAATATGGGTGCACAAATAACCTATGGTCAACTAGCCGTTCAAGCCAAAGCTTTTTCAGCTTATTTACAGCAAGATTTAGGCTTAGTCAAAGGTGACAAGTTCGCTATTATGGTGCCTAACATGTTGCAATATCCTATTGCTATGTTTGGTGCTTTGATGGCCGGATTAACGGTAGTGAATGTCAACCCGTTATATACAGCGCGTGAACTTGAGCATCAACTTAAAGACTCAGGCACCAAAGCAATACTTATCATCGAAAATTTTGCTCATATTCTTGAAAATGTTATTGAGAGAACACCGGTAGAGCATGTTATAACTACCGCTATTGGTGACCGATTAGGCCTAGTGAAAGGCACTTTCATCAATAAAATGGTGAAATATGTTAAAAAGGAGGTACCTGCTTTTACCTTACCTAGTGCCGTTAAATTCAATACCGTCTTAGCACGGGGAAGTAAATTACCATTGACCCCAGTTAAGGTTACTGGCGATGATCTGGCCTTTTTACAATACACTGGCGGCACAACGGGTCCATCAAAAGGGGTTATGCTGACGCACCGTAACATGGTGGCTAATCTTGAGCAAACCAAAGCGACGATTAACCCCGTTATTGATGGTGGTAAAGAATTAGTAATCACCGCTATTCCGCTTTATCATATCTTTTCGTTAACCTCTAACTGCCTTAGTTTTATTACTTTTGGTGGTACTAACCTACTAATTACTAACCCTAGAGACATGGTAGGTTTTGTTAAAGAAATTGCCAAATACCCTTTTACCGCTATTACTGGCGTGAATACGCTTTTTAATGGCTTACTTAATACCCCAGGTTTTGATCAGATTGACTTTAGTCACTTAAAAGCCTCTATAGGTGGAGGCATGTCAGTACAGCGACCTGTAGCTGAACACTGGCATAAAGTCACAGGTAATCGTTTGTTAGAAGGTTATGGCTTAACTGAATGTGCGCCAACGGTGACAAGTAGCCCTTATAATCAAGAAAATTATACCGGTTCTATCGGCATTCCAGTCCCCTCAACAGATGTACGTTTAGTTGACGAAAATGGCGTAAATGTAACATTGGGAGAACCTGGAGAAGTGTGGGTTAAAGGCCCGCAAGTGATGACAGGATATTACAATCGTGATGATGCCACCGCTGAAGTGATGACTGATGGTTGGCTTGCCACAGGTGATATTGCCACTATGGATGATAATGGTTTCTTTAAAATAGTGGATCGTAAAAAGGACATGATTATAGTGTCAGGTTTTAATGTTTTCCCCAATGAAATTGAAGAAGTGATGGTGATGCATGAAGGTGTGCTTGAAGCCGCAGCTGTTGGGGTGGAAAATGCCGCTTCGGGTGAAGCTGTTAAGGTGTTCATTGTACGTAAAGACCCGTCTTTAGATACCCAATCAATTATCGCTCATAGCCATAAGTACCTAACTAAGTACAAGGTGCCTAAGTTTATTGAATTTATTGATGAACTGCCTAAAACTAATGTTGGTAAAGTGTTAAGAAAAGAATTACGCAACCATTAATAGTGAGTAATCAACAAGATAAATGTTAGAAATATACGCGGGTAAAACCGCCTTAAAAACAATCAATGAAAAAGGATTTTCACCTGATTTATTTAGCGATTTTCTTGGCGCCAGTGGTGGACCTAAATGGTTCACCCTATATGCTTTAGACAAGTATATGTTTGGCGATTTTTTTAAAGGGCGTAGTGATGTTCTTAATCTTATAGGCTCAAGTGCTGGCGCTTTTAGGGCGTCTTGTTTTGCCCAAAAAGACCCCGTTGCTGCGATAGAACGGTTGGCAAGTAATTATTGCCACACCATTTATTCAGAAAAAGCCAAACCACTAGAAGTCAGCACCAAAGCCAGAGATTTATTAGCCGTGTTATTTGGTGATGATGGCGCCTCAGAAATCATCACTAACCCCGTCTTCAAAGCCCATTTTATTGTCGCCAAGTGCCATGGCTTAGTAGCCTCAGAAAATAGAATATTGCAAAGCCTAGGCTTATTGGCTAGTTTTGTGCAAAATGCTATAGGCAGGTGTCATTTAAAAAATCAGTATCAGCGTTATATTTTTCAAGCGAATGATAGCAAGATGAAAATTCATGATCCTGACAACATAGCAACACAGCTGGCAACGTTCACGCAAAGTAACATAAAAGAAGCGCTACTTGCTTCAGGCTCTATTCCGATGGTGATGCAAGGTATTAAAGATATCGATAATTGCAGTCAAGGCATGTATCGAGATGGCGGTCTTATTGATTATCATTTTGATTTTGAAATAGAAAGTTCAGGCTTGATCCTTTACCCTCATTTTAGCTCAGTGCTGAAAGCAGGTTGGTTCGATAAAAAGCTTAAGCGCAAAGTAAGAATGCAGCATTATGATAAAACCGTGCTTATTTGCCCGTCAGCCAAGTTTATTAACTCCTTGCCTTACCATAAAATACCCGATCGCTCTGACTTCACGAGCATGCAACCCCAGCAAAGAATTGACTATTGGCAACAAGTTTTTCAACAAAGTGAACAGCTGTCTATAGCATTTGATCATTTTTATAAACAACAAAACCTTAGTGAGATAAAACCCATTGAAGCACTTGCTTAATATTATCTTATAAAATTAATGACAACAAAAGGAAATAACAATGACTACTTATACTGCAATTAATCTAGTTGCTCGCCCTAGCGGCGGTCCTATTGGCCCTGAACTTTTTGAAGTAGTACAAAAAGAACTACCTAAAGTTGGCGCGGGAGAGATATTGGTTAAGCAAACCCAGATGTCTCTTGACCCTGCCATGTTTGGTTGGATGAGCCCAGATACAGAAAGTTATATCCCACCAGTAGAACTAGGCACAGTAATGCGCAGCTCTGGCATAGGTGAAGTGGTTGCTAGTGAACACGCAGATTATCAAGTAGGTGACCGCGTCATGGGTATGATGGGTTGGCAAGAATACATACTAAGTAAAGGGCAGGGCTTAAATAAAGTGACCGCACCTTTACCTGATGAAGCGGTATTATCTATCTTTGCATTACCTGGTTTAACAGCAACACAAGGACTATACAGTATAGGTAAACCGAAAAAAGGTGAAACACTCGTTGTATCAGGTGCTGCTGGTTCGGTTGGCTCTATTGTAGGTCAACTTGCTAAAGCTGATGGCTTAACCGTTATTGGTGTCGTGGGTAGTGATGAAAAAGCTGACTGGATAGTGAATGAATTAGGCTTTGATGGCGCCGTTAATTATAAGTCAGCTAATTTAGCCGCTGATTTAGCCGAATTAACACCTAACGGCATTGACGTGTATTTTGAAAATACCGGTGGTCCAGTACAAAATATGGTTTTCGAACGTATGAACAATTTTGGTCGTGTCGTGGTTTGCGGTATGATTGCTGACTATGGCAAAACGGAAGTAAGCTCTGGTCCTAACTGGATCCCATTAATTAAAAAACGCATCACTGTGCAAGGGTTTGCTATGCCAGATCATTTTGGTGATGTTCCAGCGTTACTAGCGAAATTAACACCTTATGTTATGAAAGGACAAATTAAGCATAGAGCGCATGTGCTTGATGGCTTAGAGTCAGCTATCACTGGCCTAAACTTATTCTTTACCGGTGGTAATAAAGGTAAATTAATCGTCAAACTTTAGGCTAATATAACTGTTTACCACAGAGTCTCTATACTTTACCGAGGGCTCTTCGAGCCACACTGATATTTATAGCAAATGAGTTATGCTCGGTGCTCTCTGTGGTACAACTTTCTTAGCTGAATAAATACAAGCCAATTTAAGCATTAAGGACAGATGATGAATAAAATGAATAGATTAACTAAAGGATTGGTTAACTCAATTGCAGCACTAACGTTAGTTATATTTCATGCTCAGGCGATAGCTGGAGTCGAGCAAGAAAAACCAAGTGTCATTAACATATCTGACGACACTTTTACCTGCATGCGTGATATGACCAAAGTTGATGGTTTTTATGTGGGTAATTTACTAGGAGATGTGGCGGCAACGGTAAAAGTAGCGCAATCAGCATCTGGTGGGGTGTATCCAACAGGTTCAGTAATACAACTTGTTCCTTCTGAAGTGATGGTGAAGCACCATACTGGTTTTAGTCCAGTAACTAATGACTGGGAATTTTTTGAATTAGATGTTTCCCCTCAAGGCAGTAAAATCATCAACCGTGGTTTTGCCGATGTCATAAATCGCTTCGGTGGTAACTGCTTAGATTGTCATGTTAAAGCTGAGCCGCAATGGGATATGGTTTGTAAAACAGGTCATGGTTGTGAGCCAATACCATTATCTAAACAAGAGTTAGCGCTTTTGCAAAAAACCGATCCTCGTTGTAAAGATAATGTAAAGCTGACTGACGATGAAGTAAAAATCCTCATTCAGCTTGAAAAATCAACAGCTGCTTTATTGGCAAATAAAAACTAGCAATACTAGCGTGCTTGTATCAACAGAATAAAAAGTATTAGAAGTAATTAAACGACTCGCCTCAATAGCGAGTCGTTTTTCGTTTGGGTGAGGCTAATTTTTAGTAATATTATTGAGCCGGCTAAGTAATATTCTATTTTTTGATCAGAAACTTGGTTGCAGTGGTTTATAATAGTTTGAATTTATGGGATATTAATGTGAATTTAAGAAAGGTTATGGAACGTACATTACTGAGATATATGCATAATAAACTGTTGAAGTAAGTACAAGGAGGCTCGGTGAATATTCGTAGAGCAAATAAACATGATATAAGCGTAGCATGGGAAATCCGTAAAGAATCTATAATAGCTCAATGCTCTGAATACTACTCCCCTGAAATTATAGATTTATGGCTTAACGGTGCATTACCAGATAGTTTTGAAGCCGAGCTCGAAAGTAATTTCTATATCGCTATTGTAAATGATGAAATAGCAGGGTTGGGTGCATTAAGTTATAAAGAGAATAAGATCTATGCAATTTTTGTTAAACCTACCTTTTTAGGCAAGGGTGTTGGTAAGCAGATGATGTTATTTTTAGAAGCATTAGCTATTAAGAATGGTTGCGGTACAGTTTATCTCGACTCAACTTTAAATGCAGCACCGTTTTATCGCTCACTAGGTTATATTGGTGACGAGGTCATTAAATATCACAATCCACGAGGTTTTATCATGGACTGTGTTGCTATGGAAAAGATAGTTTAAGTGTTTTCTGACAAGAACATCAAACGGAAAAACTGCATATAACAACTTTAAGGGGCTAGACTAAACAGTTGCTTAGCGCTCGCTGATCTTTTATTCACCATTTTTTACCCATTAAATGGGTTATATGCATAGGAAAGTTTCAACATGATCGTCGTCTATGGAATCAAAGAAAACCTTAACCCAATTAAAGCTAAACTTTCAGATATCATTCATAAATCAATGCAATCTGTTTTAGGGATGCCTGAAGATAAGCGAGTACACAGATTCATCCCAATGGATAAATCTGATTTTTATTATCCCGATGATCGTTCTGATAATTATACTGTTATTGAAATAAATATGATGGAAGGTCGTCAAATTGAAACTAAAAAAGCTTTAATTAAATCTTTATTTTCTGAAATAGAATTAGCATTAGATATCTCACCTGTAGATATCGAAATTACCATTAAAGAACAGCCAAAACACTGCTGGGGTTTTCGTGGTATAACAGGCGATGAAGTTAATGATTTGAAATACAGTGTAAACGTATAATAAATTGCTTAAACGGAAGATTAACAGTTGGCCATCGCTTCGTGATTATAGCCACCCTCAATATTATGGCTAGCTTTCTATCAAATATAAATGAATAAATGGAGTTTCAAATTATGCTTCGTATAGCGATAGTATATTTTTCTCAAACTGATGTTACCGAGCAGATAGCTAAATCAATAGCTTCTGGTGCTAATCAAGAAGATGGCATAATGGTGCTTGAACATAGAATTGATGGGCATGAGATCATTGAAGGGAGATTTGAAAACGCTGCACTATTCGAACAATTAAAGTCATGTAATGCGATTATCTTTGGTAGTCCGACATATACCCAAGCCACTTCAAGATGCGAGTTTCAGGACGTCTGAGCGAATCATAATCAAGGCGCATTTTTTTATTAAGGGTTGTTCCCTTAAAAACAGATGTAACGAAGAGTATGCTTTGTTCTGACGTCCCCGAAGGGCTGGTTTAGAAACGTTTTATGCTGCGTTATTGATTTTGACAAGGGAATAACCATTCTCTTCAATCAATGCCTTGCTTAAATACGTTTCTAATTCCAGCTGAATCCTGCCTCTTGAGGGAGAATCTAGGTATATGAAAAACAACCTAATATCTTTCAAACCCCTTACTGGGTATGAACGTATAGACTAGCAGAGCTAACTTAAAATAACGAGAGATAACTTACTCACTGTCCCAAAAATGTCCCCTTCGTTATTGATTTATAGATAGAATTAAAAGCGTTACTCATCATCTTGCTTTAATAAAAGCTTCCCTCCTATTAAATTATAATCATTTCTAATATTATTAATTAACTCAAAGTAGTCGGTTATTAAACACCAGTTTATAAGAAGGGATTATGACCTGGTCAAGTAAATTCAGTCACCCTAGTTAAGCTACTTTTTCTAACTCATTAATTTTCAATTCAAAATCATTAGGGCTTTGATACCCTAAGTAAGAATGTAGTCGGTTACTGTTG
>MAAB01032371.1_pt1 | contig 19273 bp, 14 predicted proteins | sample 1115991 | NCBI WGS metagenome assembly MAAB01 (sample SAMN04961124, study PRJNA320927) | seawater metagenome | isolation source: sample BD02T18 sea water enriched with oil for 18 days | place: USA:Gulf of Mexico | collected 2013-07-27
GACGCAAAGGTATTTGTTGCACTTGCTATAATGGGAGGAATGCCGACAAACATCAGGGCAGGGAAGGTAATGAAACTTCCGCCGCCTGCAATTGAGTTAAGAACGCCGCCAAAAACACCTGCTAAGAAGAGAAAAATCAGTTCAAAAAACATCGTTAATAATAAGTCTATGAGCTTAAAAATTAGCTAGACGATAACACATTTGCATTGAGTCCGCTGATTGTTTATCAGCCTATAGAGCTTGTTAGTAACATATTGGCCGACCATTTAAGCTTTAATCTTAATGATACGCTAAGACGTTATGTTACTTTTTTCAGTCAAAGGTGTGTTTACCAGCTAAAATGTTTGTTTTTTCTTATTGTTACAATACAAATTTTATTGGGCTTAAAAATATATATAGATGGTTTTTATCGGTGATAAAGGTTTTACTCCCCCAGAAATAAATGATGACACCTTATAGGGGCTGAATAATAGCGGCTGAAAATTAAAAATTGAAGGTGACTCGTAAAGTTTTACTCAGAATAGGACTTGTCTATTTGGACAATCTCGTCATTCAAACTTTGATTATCAATTTGGCTTTCAGTCTTTGTTGTTATGTTTTCATTTTATTAGCCTTAGACAAAGTGAAAATGTAACCTTGAATTACCTATACTCTAGTACCATTTACGCTTAATTTTTTTAAAATATAACTTGTTTTCTGATTGGTAATCTCAAACATCATGCGTAGTCACACATATATTGTTATGAAAAGGGATAGGTAGGTAATAAAAAAGACTTTCCCATATACCCGTTATCATTCAAAGTACAGAATTTTCAGTGGGAATAAAAATTATTTAACGCAGTATAAAGTGATTTTAAACCCATCGTAGACGATTGTCAGCCATCGCATTTTGTAGTTGTAGTAATGAAATAGGGGGGGGATCCTTATTCAATTGTACACCAAAACTGAAATAGCTGACAAACCCTGAAATATGCATCGGGATTGGTAACGGGTATCTTCGTCTGTTATACCTACTCTACCTATCCAATTATAGAGGAGTTAGGTAAGGATAGTCTTTTAACCATTCTTAAAAATGTCACGTGCAATGATTAGTTTCATGATTTCAGAAGTGCCAGCAAAAATACGGGTAATACGAGCATCGGTGTAAACTTGAGAAATAGGGTATTCTTCCATGTAGCCAGCGCCCCCATGAAGTTGAACACCTTCATCTGCGACATCACACAACAACTCACTGGTTAGTAACTTCGCTGAAGATGCGGCTACACTGTCGGCATCACCTAAGTTTATATTGGCAACTAAGGTATCAGTAAATGCTGTCGCCATGTCCAGACGTGCGCGCAATTGTGCCATTTTAAATTGTGTGTTTTGCATTTCTGACAATGGTTTGCCAAATACTTTCCGATCCATAACAAATTCTTTTGTTAGGTTAAAAGCATATTCGGCTGTACCTATGTTCCATATTGCACAGGTTAAACGTTCTTCAGCAAGACCGCCCATTAAGTATTTAAAGCCTTGGCCTTCATTACCTATTAAGTTTTCTTTTGGTATTTTGACATTGTCAAAAAACAGCTCTGCTGTGTCTTGTGTTTTCATACCCATTTTTTTCAAATGAGCACCACGTTTAAACCCCTCCCAGTTTGCTTCAACAACAAATAAGCTAATGGCGTGAGGGATAGCGGGATCTGTACGGGCAGCAACAACAAATACATCACCACATATACCATTTGATATATACGTTTTATTACCGTTTAATACATAATGATCACCTTTGTCTACTGCTGTCGCGCGCATCCCGGCTAAATCACTACCTGCATCAGGTTCGGTCATTGCGACACCCAATATAGTTTCACCTGTAATTGCTTTTGGAATGTAGCTTTCTTTTAGAAAATCACTGCCGTAATTTAAAATATAAGGAGCCACAATAGTATTGTGTAAATGAGGCATAAAACCTGTTTCACCACATAAACCAACTTCTTCAGAAATAATCTGCTGAAAGCGGAAATCTTTTATATCCAAGCCGCCTAGGTTTTCAGGAGCCTGAGGAATTAAAAAACCCATTTCACCTGCTTTTAAATAAAGCTCTCTTGGTACAATACCTTTTTCGCGCCAAGCGTCTCTGTTTGGAACCACTTCCTTTTGCAAAAATGCACGAACTGACTCTCTGAACATGTTGTGATCTTCTTCAAAACAATAACGTTTCATAAGGTTTCCTTAAAATTGAGTAAAGTGAACGGGTATAACATTGCACCGCTATAAAATAAAATGGACTTAAATTGCAACTAACGCTTCGCCGACAAGAGTTTTTGTATTGTCTTGATTACAAGCTTCAATGGCTACACGAGCACATTGTTCACCATTAATTTCTAATAGTTCTACTACTTCACCTGAACATGTGATCACGTCTTGCAAATTGGTGATAGCAGAAAACTTATTGCCAAATTTACGTAATTTAGACTGTGGCTGCCAATTGGTTAATAAACGGCCTAAATAAGCCATCGAAAGCATACCTTGGGCAAAAACGTCAGGCATACCTGATTTTTTCGCAAAGTCACTGTCAATATGAATAGGGTTGTGATCGCCTGATGCCCCAGCATATAATGCAAGTGTTGTACGTGAAATAGGAGGTAACGTTAATTCAGGTAGCTTGGTACCTATGGTAATAGTGGTCATTTTTGTTAGTCCTGTTATTAAGCGTTTCTATATACAAGTGTTTGATTAGCTTTAGCAACTAAGTCATTATTTTGATTGCTGTAACTTGTTTCCATTACGACAAATTCAAGCGCGCCATTTTTTTTATCAAAAATATTTTTTAACTTTGAGCTAACGGTAATTTTATCACCGGCATAAATTTGACCTAAATATTCAAAGTCTTGAGAACCATGAAGTATTTTTGCAATATTTAAGTTAAGTAAATCAATCACAGGTAAAAACTCTGGGCCTTCCATATCTAATGAAAAGGCAAAGGTAGGTGGGGCAGGTAACGCCTTATAACCTTCTGCAATTGCAACCACTTCATCGGTATAAACTGGGTTCGTTTCATTAATTGATTTTGCGAAAAACTTTAAACGACCTTTTTCAACATCTGTTGTAAAGGAAGAAAACAGATGTCCAATTTTACTTTTATCTAACATAATTTTCCCTCTAGCGCTAAGTCATGATTACTTAGCTCGATTAATAATTAAACTTTTTTATACATAGTGACAACGGCAGCGCCACCTAAACCAAGGTTATGTTGTAAAGCGATATTAGCGCCTTCTACTTGACGATCACCGGCTACGCCTCTTAAATGCCAAACTAATTCAGTACACTGCGCTAAACCAGTCGCACCTAAAGGGTGACCTTTAGACATTAATCCACCTGAAGGATTAACCACGAATTTACCCCCGAAAGTGTTGTCGCCATCATTAATAAATTTTTCTGCTCCACCTTCGGCACATAAACCTAAACCTTCATAGGTAATAATTTCATTGGGTGTAAAGCAATCGTGTAATTCAACTACTTGCACATCAGAAGGGCCAATGCCTGCTTGTTCATAGACCTCACTTGCTGCACGAGCTGTCATTTGTGCGCCAATTAAATCAATTGGGTTAGTCCACGTATTTTCAATGTCAGTCACCATCGACTGGCCAACAATTTCAACATCCGCTTTCACATTATGTTTTTTCGCAAACGCTTCACTACATACGACAACTGCCGCAGCACCACACGTTGGAGGACAGGCCATAAATCGTGTTAAATACGGCGGAAAAATACCCGGTGCGTCCATCACTTCTTGTACCGTTAATGGCGTAGTAAATAACGAATATGGATTTTTAAGTGCATGGCTACGTGATTTTGCTGAAATTTTTGCAAAAATATCAGGATGTGCACCATATTTTTCTACATAGTATGTGCCTGCTTGACCGAACATTCGTAATGCTAAAGGACCATTTGGCGCATTAGAGCATTCATCAAGTTTTTGTAGCATAGGACCAAAGGGGGATTCTCTATCTTCCCATTGAGAGCCAAGCGCGCCGGGTTGCATTTCTTCAAAACCGAAGGCTAACGCACATTCTACCGCACCAGAAGCTACCGCTTGGCGTGCTAAAAATAATGCGGTAGAGCCTGACGAACAATTATTATTTACGTTAATAACTGGAATACCTGTCATTCCTACGTCATATAAGGCATGTTGCCCACAAGTACTATCACCATAAACGTAACTTGCGTATGCTTGCTGTACTAAGTTGTAATCAATATCTGCATCTTTTAAGGCTGTTTTTATAGCCGTGCTTGCCATAACTCTGTATGGTTCTTGTTTGCCAGGTTTGCAAAACTTAACCATACCGACACCAGCAATTCTCGCATTACTCATAATTTTTCATCCTATAGTATAGTTAAGTTTATTTTTTAGCGGCTAGTAAATCGATACCAACCATTTTACCAACGGCGTTGAATGTACTAACGATGCTCTCAGCAGGCTCTGAATTACTGAAATCACAAATGTCATGCCATTTATCAGCCACATCTTCGGCAGTAATAGGATTGTCGATACCAAATGCATAACCTTCACTACGTTCAACCCTCAATTTAGCAAACCAACTTGCACCAACTTCATACACACCACCAGTGTCTTTATTTTCTTCACTGGTAAGTTTGACGACTAGAGGTACTACATAATCAGGTGAGGTAGCTTTTAAGATATCTTCTCCCCAGATAGTTTCAGTTAATCTAGAGCCGGCAATGGGAGCAATAACATTTACTTGAACGTTTTTGCGTGCACCTTCAATAGATAATGTTTTCCCTAAACCTAATAATGCAGATTTGGCAGAACTGTAGTTAGCTTGACCAAAGTTGCCGTATATACCTGCAGCAGATGTGGTGAATATAACACGACCAAATCCCTGAGCTATCATGTAAGGCCACGCTGCTTTTGTTACAGAATAGGCACCGTTAACGTGAACTTTATATATCAAATCCCAATCAAAATCGGTCATTTTAATAAAGCTAGCATCTCGTAATATTCCTGCGTTATTGACAACAATATCTATACGGCCGTATGCATCAATAGCTGTTTTTACAACACTCTCACCATTTTCTACCGAATCATAGTTAGCAACTGCTTCACCGCCTGCAGATTTGATTTCATCGACGATCAGATCAGCAGCTCGGCTACTTGCACCCTCTCCATGACCAGAGCCACCTAAATCGTTGACAACAACTTTTGCTCCACGCTTTGCAAACTCCAAAGCATAACTCTTGCCTAGGCCAGCACCAGCACCTGTTACAATAACGACCTTATTGTTGAATTGTATTTCACTCATTTTTATTTCCTCAAATATTTATTTATGACTGTTTGTCAGGAATTAAGATAGAGCTAGTTTCTGATAGACCATGACAAAACCCAATGACATAAACGGACAATAAAATAATCATAAAAGTGACATTTTATATTTTAAAGAGGAATAAATAGCAGGAGTGGGATAGTAAGTAAAAATTGAAATAACAATCATTAAACCGTGAGAGGTTGTATTTTTAATGGTGTGAAATAAGAAGTTCATATACTATCGAACTAATGAATTTTTTAAGATAATAAAGATCTGCTTTTTATGAAAGATAACTCAATATCAATCCATTACATTAAATTACTTGTAGATGTACTTAATTTACATGGCAAAAATCCTGAACAATTCTTGAAAAAGTTTGAAATATCGGATGAAATGTTATTAACGCCATCACTTCGTTGTCCTTGTGAGGTATTAGTGGCACTTGTACGTCATACATGGAGGGAGTTGAGAGATGAAAATATGGGGTTTTCTAGAAAATCATTACCCACAGGTGGATTCTATTATGGTGGTAGATTAGCTATTTCATCCGAAAATTTAGGTAAGGCTTTAGAGGTAATTATTGGATTTTACAATTATATTGATCATGGCTATCAAATTAAAACATCTACAAAGAATGATGAATTTGAAATACAAGTGTTGCTTGATTCTCCTGAGCTTGATGCGGAACATTTTCTGATTGAATTCATTTTAGCGGGATTTCATCGTTTCAGTTGTTGGTTAACGGGTAAACCAATTATACTCAAAAGTGTTGAATTTGACTTCCCACCTCCAGCACATGAATCTGAATATGGTTTGTTTTTTTCTTGCCCTAAGAAATTCAATTCAAATAAAGTTGCTTTAAGATTTAATAGTAAATACCTCGATGACCCAATCACTAAAAAATATACAGATCTTAACGAATATATTGCGACAACACCGATGAATATTATTCTAAACCCTGTAGATGAGGATAATTACACCACGAAAGTAAAACGAATTATTGAAGCGTACGATGACTTTTCATACCCAAAATTTGATGAAATCGCCAAACAATTATATATGGTACCCAAAACTTTGCGGACAAAATTGAGTGAAGAAGGTATAACCTATCAAAAGATCAAGGATGTTATCCGCAAAGATTTGGCGATTTATTATCTTTATCAACCCCACTATTCTGTTGCTGATATTGCTGAAAAAATTGGTTTTACTGAAACTGGAGCTTTTATTAGAGCGTTCAAGGGCTGGACCGATCTCACACCAGGTGCTTATCGCAGTAAATATATAAAATAATCCATAGGCCATTATTTAATAGGTCAATAATCTTCTATTTAATCACCTTTTTAGCCCTATATTTCTAGTTTATCCCCCTTATCCCTTAACTTAGTGTATTAACAATTTTGTTTATCAATTTGTCCTTTTTGGATATTGCTGAACAACATGTAATAAAACACTATTGCTGAAGAACATAAGATTTGTATTTAAATCAAACTTAATTAGCTTCTTTATTCAAAGCATTGTTTAAAGGGAAAGTTAACATAAATTGGGGAATTTCAATGAATCAGCACTCTTTTAATAGTAAACGAAGTAAAATCACGTTAGCGTTAATCGCAGCCATCGCCACAACTTCATTTAGTCAGGTTTCATTTTCTGCCGAGCAGGAAAATGAAGTTGAGGATTTGGAAGTTATTATTGTTAAAGGTGGTAAACGACCTAAAACCTTACAAGAAGTTACTGCTTCAGTTACCGTTATTGGTGGCAATGAAATGAAGCAAATGAAAATAGAAAATTTAGAAGATCTTTCCTCCTCAATTCCCAATGTGAGCATTTCAGCAAACGCCATTCAAGACACTATTTCTATTCGAGGAATAAATTCTGATTTACAATCGGGTGGTGAACAATCGGTCGGTATTTTTGTTGATGGTGTTTATCATGGGCGTGGTGTGCAATCTCGATTTTCATTTTTAGATGTGGAAACCCTTGAAGTCTTACGTGGTCCTCAAGGTTCTCTTTTTGGTAAAAATACCATTGCTGGTGTGATTGCCATAAACCCAGCTCAAGCGAGTGAAGATTTTGAAGCAGACATTACTGTTGGCTATGAAACTCAAGCCGAAAGAATAGAAACCAATGGTTTCGTTACGGGAGCACTTAATAATGATGGTACATTAACTGGCCGTTTAGCCTTTAAATATAGTGATAACGATAAAGGTTTTATGGAGAATGCAACCAAGGATACTACCGGTGTACAAACCAGCGATTATGCCTATCGAGGTCTGGTAAATTGGGAGCTAAATGATAAATTAACGTTTAACTTTCGAGCTGAGACAGGTAACCAAGAAAATAATGGCATTTATTGGGAAATGACTCAATTAAAGGCTTATGATCCTAATTTGGTACCAATATTAGGTGCATATAAGGCCTTTGGTTCTGAAGATGTAGTGAATCATAAAGGCGCTGCATCTCAAATGGATTATCCTGGGCTTGGTTATAATGGCAAAGACAGCAGTTCTTTCATGGATACTAATTTCGATGAATACGCATTTAAAGCAAATTACTTATTTGAAGCCGGAAATTTAACGTTAATTGCTGCTAATTCAGGCTATGACTTTGAACGTTCTGTAGATGCCGACTTTGGCCCTTTACCAATATTACAATACTCCGATCAAGAAGATTATGACCAAAACTCGGTAGAATTAAGATTTGTTTCAAATGATGATGACGGCTTCGAGTATATCGTTGGGGTGTACTATCAAGACTCGGACTTAAATTTTGCTGGTGTAACTGATGCTGCAACAAGTAGTACCAGTATTGTTGGTCGTTTATTTAATAGTAATATGCCACTATTTGAAACAGCACTTGGCTTACCTGAAGGTGCGTTAGATGATTTATACCCACAGTATGATATTACCTCTCGCTTTAATCAACTGGAACAAAACACTGAAACATATGCCATATTTGGTCAAATTGGCATGGGTATAACTGATAACCTTAAACTAGAGTTGTCAGGTCGGTATTCTGAGGAAGAAAAAACAGCGACTCAAATCGCCTCTCTTTATGGTGGAACTGGCTACGGTGAGCTAGCAGGTAACCCGCTGTTAAATCCTATTGAAAATGCATTTTGGAGTGCTGCTTTGTTTGAAGTTACTCCTCATAAAAATGATTTAGCCAGAACTGAATCAAACTTTTCTCCGTCGGCAAGTATCTCTTGGACAATAGACCGAGATGCCACATTGTACGGGACTTACAGTAAGGGATTTAAAGGAGGTGGCTTTAATGCGCTTGCAATGGGTGCAGATCCTGAAGAAGCTGAATATGATGAAGAGGAAGCAAGTTCTTATGAGATTGGTGGTAAGTTCGCTATATTTGACGGCTCTGCACGACTAAATGTTGCATTATTTAGAACGGATTTTGATAATATGCAGACTACTATCTTTACAGGTGGAACAACCTTTGTTGTTCAAAATGCGGCACAAGCTACTTCCCAAGGTTTAGAGATGGACTTTAATTGGAGTTTAACGGACGAATGGACGCTATTCTCAACTTTTGGATATCTTGATTTTGAATTTGACTCATACGTTAATTCTGGCTGCACAGCCAAGCAAATGTTTGATAATGGCTTAAATGGTGCTGAATGTGCAGCGGCGGGTATAAATGATTTAAGTGGAAGAACAAACCAAGATGTGCCGGAGTTTACTGCATCGATTGGGGCTGAATACGATACTATGCTCGGTGAGTACCAATTAATTACACGTGCCAATGTTAATTATATTGATGATTTTTATGCGGCGAGTGATTTAGATGAAGCGTCAATAGTTGATGCATTTGCACTTGTTGATGCTTCTTTTAAGTTAATCTCACCAGATGAAACATGGGATGTTGCTTTCATTGCGCGTAATTTAACGAATGAAAAATATTTTTATTATCATAATGATACTCCGTTACTTGGTGGAACACATCATGCAGCAACCTCTGCTCCTGCAACTTACACCTTACAATTTAGTTATCACTTTATAGATTAAAGGTTATATTGGTCAAGTTTAAAAAGAGCGACTCACGGTAGTGAGTCGCTCTTTTTTTATGCAAACCCCTTTTATAGTCGCTGTTATACCAACCCCATTTTATTATTGCATCAAAGAAATCGGGCATACACTAATTTAATTGACGCGCCTCAAACTGAAATTGCTCAAGCACTCTGAATCGAGCATTTTTAATGATTACGGGTATATAGAGTATTTTATCGCTGGTAGGATGATATTGAGATACGTTGCCGTCACAAAACTATGATTTTAGATCTGCTATAGTGGCTACTTCTGACGCAAAGCAAGTAAAATAAGTGGTATGAGCAATGATTGTTAATTGAGGGATTTATCCAGACCTAAACAGGGGGGAGGTCTGGATAATTTGGTTAATCAATGGCTAATTATCCAAACACCTTTCTTTCTTTTAAAGCCTTAATTTCTTCTATATTAAAGCCTAAACCTCGAAGAACTTCATTGTTATGCTGACCAACATTACAGCCAGAAAACTTATATTTGGCTTGGTGATTTGAAAACTTAATGGGGTTGGCGATTTGTTTTACATTATCGCCTTCTAATGAAGGAACTGAAACTACCATTCCTCGGGCTTTCATTTGTGGGTGCTCTGACGCTTCAATAATATCAAGTGTTGGCTCAACGCAAGCATCAAGCTTTATGAAAACTTCTTGCCAGTATGAGAAATTATGTTTTTTGAATTCCTCTGTAAGTGCAGAAATTAGAGGGGCTTGTGATTGTTTACTATAATCAATACCATTTTTTGCTAGTTCAGGTTTACCTATTGCTTCACATAACTGTTGCATGAATTGTGGCTCAATGCTACCAACAGAAAAGTAACGACCGTCTTTAGTTTCGTAATGATTGTAAAATGAGCCACCATTTAATACCGACTCTTCTTGACCATATGATTGGTTAGAGCCAAGTGCTTGTGCTCCAGCCATAGCATTTAAGGCAAATGCCGCATCCGTCATACTAATATCAATATATTCACCTTTATCACTTTGCTGACGGTCAACTACAGCCGCCAAAATTCCCGTTACGCAGTGTAAAGACCCACCGGCAATATCAGCAATTTGAAAGCCAATAGGCAGAGGTCCAGATTCTTTTGTACCGGTATAGCTCGTTGTTCCCGCTATTGCTAAGTAATTTATATCGTGGCCCGCGCGATCCTTATAAGGACCCGTTTGTCCAAAGCCGGTTATAGAGCAGTAAATCAATTTTGGGTTGATTTCTTTCAGCGTATTATAGTCAAGACCCAGCCGTTTCATTACGCCAGGGCGAAATTGCTCAATCAAAATGTCATAGCTACAAACTAATTTTTTAATTAATTCAATCGCTTCTTTATTTTTTAAATCAAGGGCAAGAGATTGCTTCGATCGATTGAGGGTACGATGAACATATGATGTACCTTGCTTATCAAGTGGCGCTAAGTTACGTGTGAGATCAAAACGAACGGGTGATTCAACCCGCAATACATCAGCACCCATATCTGCAAGCATCATGGTTGCATAAGGACCGGGTAATAATGTTGAAAAATCGAGAATTTTAAGGGACTTTAACGGCATAGTTTTTCCAAAAAGTTTATGTTCATTTAAATATATTTTAGTTATTAACTAAGCTCTATGACTAAATCACACATTAAAATGATCAATTTATGGGATAAGTAACATTTATATTTAACGGTAGTGTACCCCGTCTAACGTTAAAGGTATGTGAGCAGTTTTAAACCTTAAAAGACTGCTGATATGGCAATCCCATAACACTATGGGTATCAATATCGGCATATGAACTAAAGTAAGCTTTATCAATGTCTAATTCATCCAAAAGAAATGAAACCATTAACCTGTAATTAGCCGTTACACAGGATGGTTCGCTGTTAAAAACGTTACTGGAATTTTACTTAAATTATATTGCTTTCTACTTTACCTTAGCTATTTAGCTATTAATATTGGAAGTATAGGGCCTGCGTCGAGTCATGAATAAAACTCTTACTTAATGGGTTTTTATAAGCACTCCTTTACGCCAAAAATGTTCATTAATAGGTATTTTCTGGTTATTGAACTAGAAAGTTAATTAGCTCTATTATGAATATAGTTAATGCTGTTTATTAGTTTATAACTTACGTGTTAAGTAAATAACTATATACAACTAAATAAAATAAAAAAGCGACTTATTATGATTTTTACACAAGCAATACAGAGAAATTCACTTTTATATAAAGACAATATAGCGACTTGTATTGGGGGAAATAAGAAAACATGGCGAGAATTGGAGCAACGCGTAGCTAAGTTGGCTAACGCTTTAATAAGTTCGGGTATTAAACCAGGTGACCGAGTAGCAATACTCGCATTAAATTCAGACCGCTACCTTGAATATTATTATGCAGTTGCTTGGGCAGGCGCTGTAATGGTTCCATTAAATATTCGTTGGTCAGTTAAAGAAAATTTATTTGCAGTAAATGATTCAGGTACCAAAGCGTTATTTATTGATGACCAGTTTTTATCCATTGGTAAAAGTCTGCAGCAATTATCCGAGAATGTCGAAATCTCTATTTATATGGGAGATAAGCCAACACCTGCAAGTATGTTGAATTACGAAGAGCTTATCAACAAACATGCTGCTATAGAGCCATTTAACAGTGATGAAAATGACTTGATTGGGATTTTTTATACGGGAGGAACCACAGGTTTCCCTAAAGGTGTAATGCTTTCTCACAAAAATATTTGGACAAGTTCCTTTTCAATTCTTCAAGAATTAAAATTGAGTAATAGAGAGACGCCAGTAATGTTATGCGCTGGACCTATGTTTCACTTAGCTGCAGCTGCCATGTGCTGGAGTAGTGTCATTGGCAGTGTACAAGTTAGTATCTTACCAATGTTTAAGGCTGAAGAGGTCCTTGAATGTATTCAAAGAGATGAAGTTACGGACATGTTATTGGTGCCAACCATGATTAGTATGTTACTGGCTGAAGGTGGTTTTAAAGATTATGACCTATCAAGCCTTGATCAAATTATATATGGGGCATCGCCTATGCCAGAAGGTACGTTGCTAGAAGCAATGGAACTCATGCCAAAAGTAAAGTTTTGTCAAGCTTATGGGCAAACTGAAATGTCGCCAATTTGCGCAATATTACCCGCAAAATATCATACCTTAACGGGAGAAAATGCGGGGAAAATTAGATCGGCTGGGCGTCAGAGTTTCATAAACCAAATAGCGATAAAAGATGAGAAAGGCAATTCGTTAGGAATAAATGAAGTGGGCGAAATTTGTGCAAAAGGTCCAAATATTATGATGGGATATTGGAATAACCCAGAACAAACACAAGCGGCAATTAAGAATGGTTGGTTGCATAGCGGTGATGCCGGATATATGGATGATGATGGTTTTATATTTTTGGTTGATCGTGTTAAAGACATGATTGTTTCAGGTGGAGAAAATGTTTTTTCTGCAGAAGTGGAGTCAGCCATCTCAAAATTCCCGGGCGTTCATGAAGTTGCCGTTATAGGGATACCAAGTGAGCAGTGGGGAGAAGCTGTTCATGCAATTGTCCGCACCAAACCTAATACCAGATGTGATGAAATTGAAATTATTCAATTTTGTCGTGAATATATCGCAGGTTATAAAGTTCCACGTTCTATCGAGTTTAGAGAAGAGCCATTCCCTATAACTGGTGCTGCAAAAATTCAAAAAAATGTGTTAAGAAAAAGCTATTGGAAGAATCAAGAGAGAAATATTAACTAATTTCGTTGAGGTTACTCTCTTTTTTAAAACATAAATTTTAGAATTAAATTTAAGGACTGTGGATATGTTTGATTACATCATTGTGGGTGCTGGTAGCGCCGGTGGCGTATTAGCCAATAGATTAAGTGAAAACCCTAAGAATAAAGTGTGTTTGATTGAAGCAGGAAGTAAAGATAAATCCATGCTTATCAATATACCTGGAGCAATGGGTAGTCATATGTTTTGGCATAAATTTAACTGGGCTTTTAATAGTCAGCCAGATCAGAGTACCAGTCAACGTAGTCAGTTTTGTCCACGAGGCAAAGGCTTAGGCGGTAGTAGTAATATTAATGGAATGGTTTATACCCGCGGTCACAGTAGTGATTATGATAATTGGGCAATGTTAGGTAACTCTGGTTGGGGTTTTGAAAGTGTTTTACCTTATTTTAAAAAATCTGAAAGAAATGACCAAGGTGAAAGCAAATATCATGGTGGAAGTGGGCTTTTATCGGTTACCAGTGTATCAAAAAATTATTATCCCGTTGAAACTGCATTTAAGAAAGCGGCAATAGAATCAGGTTTACCTGCTAAATCAGACTTTAATAACAACGAATTGGAAGGTATTGGTAATTACCAGTTTACGATTAGTAATGGGCAAAGAGCAGGCGTGGGTAAATGTTTTATTGAACCTGTATTACATCGGGCTAACTTAACTGTTTTAAGTTCTGCTCATGTTACTAAAGTTGTATTGGAAGGTAAAAAAGCAGTAGGTGTTCAATACCTCAAGAATAATGAAATTACAGAAATTACAGCAAGTAAGGAAGTTATCTTAAGCGGAGGGGCGTTTAATTCTCCGCAGTTATTAATGCTTTCAGGCATTGGTGAGCCAGAACATCTTCAAGAAGTCGGCATTGAGCCGCTACATGATTTAAAAGGTGTTGGTAAAAATTTGCAAGAGCATCCTGATATCCCGGTCGTTTATGATAGCTTGAAAAAAGATGGCGTAAGTCTTTCTTCAATATTACCAAGAATTAAAGAAGGAGCTATGTATCTCTTTGGGCGAAATGGCCCTTTAAAAAACTCAATAAGTACATTGGGTGGGTGGTATAGAAGTAGCGCAGAAGTCATAATTCCAGACATACAAATTCATTTCCTTCCTGTAAAGTTTGATGATTGTGGCCGTAATATTGAATACTTATTAGGTCATGGTTTTTCTGCTCACATCAATTTAGCTCGGCCTTACAGTCGTGGTTATGTCAAGTTACGTGATAACAAGCCAACATCTTCACCGTTGATTAAGTTAAATTTACTCGATGATAAGAGAGACCTAGACACGTTAGTTAAAGCCGTGAAGAAAATGCGTAATATTATCAGTATGCCAGCGCTGTCGTCCCATCGTGGCCAAGAAGCGTTTCCGGGCGAAGATATCAAAAATGATGAAGATATTGAACAAGCTATCAGAGATAAAGTGGCCCATGTTTTCCACCCAGTTGGTACTTGTAAAATGGGTGCTGACGATATGTCAGTCGTTGATTCTCAGCTAAAAGTACATGGCATAGATTCATTACGGGTTGTTGACGCGTCTATTATGCCAACATTGATTTCTTCTAATACTAATGCGCCAACGATCATGATTGCTGAAAAAGCAGCAGATATGATTCTTGAAGAGCATAACCTTAACTCATGAAAGCTAAATCACCAATAAAACCATCAAAACTGTATTGGGATGACCTCAACGAAGGGCAAAATTATGTTTATGGAGAGTATTTAGTTACTGAATATGAACTTACTCAATTTGCTTACAAATATGATCCCTTAGATTTTCATATCGATGCTCATAAATCAAAAAATACACCTTTTGGTACATTGATTGCCAGTGGGATACATACGTTGGCAATTAATCAACGCTTAAGTGTAAATCATGTATACAAAAATTGGCATTTAATAGCAGGTAAGAGCATGAGTAATTGTCGCTTTATTCGTCCTGTTCATCCTAATGACGTATTAACGGTTAACTTAACGATTAAAAAGCTAATAAAAAGTAATCGTCCTGACAGGGGAGTAGTGGAATTGAAATTTATTGTTATCAATCAGATAAATCTTCCAGTACTTAAAGTAGATGGTGAAGTTTTATTATTACGAAAACCACCAAGCAGCATTCAATTAAAACAAGATAAAGACACCATATGATGATAATTAAATCGGATATTGAAAAAACACTTTTGCAACAACAAACGTTTTTTAACGGGGATGAAACACAATCTTATGCGTTTCGCCTCACACAACTTAAAAAACTGCAACGTGGCATTGCTGAGTATAAAGAAAGGTTTGTCGAAGCCTTATATAAGGATCTAGGTCGTCCTGAATTTGAAGCGTATTTTGAATTAGTTGCTTGTTATCACGAAGTAAAAGATACCATAAAAAACTTAAAAAAATGGATGAAACCCAAAAAGGTTAAAACAGGACTTTTAGCACAACCAGGTAAAAGTCGAATTGAATATTGTCCTGTTGGAAAGGTTTTAATTTTAGTGCCATATAATTATCCGGTTGCTTTAGCTCTACAACCCTTAATAGGTGCAATAGCCGCAGGAAATACGGCGATCATAAAGCCTTCGTCGTTAACCCCCGCTTCTTCGGCTTTAGTTGATGAGCTAATTAAATCGACTTTTGAACCTAAGTATATAACTTGCTTTTTAGGGAGTACAGAAGTTACAAATGAGTTACTAGCCAATAAATTTGACCATATTTTTTTCACGGGAAGTCCAGCCGTAGGGCGTATTGTTATGTCGGCGGCAGCCAAACATTTAACGCCAGTAACTTTAGAGCTTGGAGGGAAGTCTCCCACAATTGTTAACAAGGATTGTAATATTGAACAAGCGGTAAAACGCATTGTTTCAGGGCGATTCTTAAATGCAGGGCAAACTTGCATAGCACCTGACCACGTCTATGTGCACAGTGATATAAAAGATGAGTTCATAGATAAGATTAAAAAATTCGTTAAAGATTCATACAGTGACAATCCCTTTGAAAATAAAGATTTTGGTCGAATGATCAATGACCGTCATTTTAAAAGAGTCAGTGAACTTATTCTCCAAGATAGAGTTGTGATCGGTGGTGAAACTAATGCGGAAGAAAAATATATTGCTCCAACAATTATAAAAGACGTTACCTTTGATGATGACATTATGAAAGAGGAGATATTTGGACCAGTATTGCCCATTTTAGAATTTTCTGATTTTGATGATGTTTGCCAACAAATAGCCAAATTACCAGAATTTCCACTCGCCATGTATATTTTTACAAAAGATGCTGAATTTGAACAAAACCTAATTCGTAAGGTTCGATGTGGTGGTGTCAATGTAAATAGCACATTAATGCATGTTGTTAACAGCTATTTACCTTTCGGAGGGAGTGGGGAAAGCGGAATAGGCTCTTACCATGGCAAGCATTCATTCGAACTTTTTAGCCATCAAAAGAGTATTTTAAATTCAGCAACCTGGATTGATATTCCACTTCGTTATGCTCCTTATGGTAATAAATCAAAATGGCTTAAAAAGTTCATAAACTAGCTTTCAACTTCTGGAGTCAGTACATGACCGTAGCAAAAGCATTAAAACAAAGAAGGTCAATTAGAAAATTTTTAGACAAAAAAATTCCTGAACCGTTAATGAAATCAATTTTTACAACCGCACAACTATCGCCGTCCAATTGTAATGTTCAACCTTGGCAAAGTATTGTTGTTTCAGGTAATAAAAAAGAAGCGTTAAAAGAAGCTTTATTAATTGAAGTGACCAATGGTACGCCTGCAAATCCAGACTTTGATTGGGGAATAAAATATCAAGGCATTCATAGAGAGCGACAATTTGGCGCCGCTAATGCGCTATACGGTGCTATGGAAATAGCCAGAGAAGATAAAAAATCACGTCATTTAGCACTACTTCGTAATTGGGAATTTTTTGATGCGCCACATGTAGTATTTTTTACTATGGATGCTCGTTTAGGAATGATGTCTGCCGTTGACATTGGAATTTACGCACAATCTCTTGCATTATTATTTGCTGAAAAGGGGATTGGGAGTTGTCTGCAAGGCGCATTAGGACAATTTCCCAATCCCGTCAGGAAAGTACTAAATTTGCCAGAGAACCAAGGTGTTTTATTCGGAATGTCTTTTGGTTATATCGACAATGATTCACCTATAAATAAAGTCACTACGAAACGAGAAATTATTGATAAAGCGGTATGCTTTATTGGTTAACCTGAATTCTTTTTTGTTATAAGGAAAAATATGAAATACAAAAAAATAATCGCTGGCCTTGGGATATTAATACTTTCAAGTCCTGTTTTTGCAACAACGGATAGCGCTAAGCCTAATATTCTTGCAATTTGGGGGGATGATATTGGTCCATTTAACATAAGTGCTTATAACCGTGGAATGATGGGTTATAAAACCCCTAATATCGACCGAATTGCTAATGAAGGGATATTGTTTACCGACTCTTATGGCGATCAAAGTTGTACTGCAGGGCGAGCAGGTTTCATAACAGGCCAACATCCTATGCGCACAGGTTTAACTAAAGTAGGTTTACCTGGTGCGAAACAAGGCTTAAGTTTAAAAGATCCAACCATTGCCAAACTGTTAAAGTCTCATGGTTATATGACTGGGCAATTTGGTAAAAATCACTTAGGCGATCGTGATGAGCATTTACCTACAAATCACGGCTTTGATGAATTTTTTGGTAACTTATATCATTTAAATGCTGAAGATGAGCCTGAGCATTCAGATTACCCTAAAGACCCAGCCTTTAAAAAGCGTTTCGGTCCTCGTGGCGCTATTCATTCTTTTGCCGATGGACAAATCAAAGATACAGGACCGGTAACTAAAAAAAGAATGGAAACCATTGATGAGGAGTTTTTAGGCGCAACTTTAAAGTTTATTGATAAAGCACATGCTGAAAAAAAGCCTTTTTTTGCTTGGTTTAACTCGACACGAATGCATGTGTGGACACGTTTAAAACCTGCTTCAGAAGGGGTGACTGGTCAAGGCGTTTATGCTGATGGCATGGTAGAACACGACGGTCATGTTGGACAATTATTAGATAAAATTGATCAGTTAGGTATAGCTGATAATACTATTATTTTGTATACCACTGATAATGGTGCAGAACTTATGCTTTGGCCTGATGGCGGTTATACGCCTTTTAGAGGAGAGAAAAATTCTAATTGGGAAGGGGGATATCGAGTTCCTATGATGGTCAAATGGCCAGGAAAGATCAAAGCGAACCAAGTGTCTAATGAAATTATTTCCTTACAAGACTGGCTGCCAACTATTATGGCTGCTGTTGGTGATGAAAATGTTAAAGCTGATTTGAAAAAAGGTAAAAACGTTGATGGCACTCACTATAAAGTGCATTTAGATGGATATAACTTTTTACCGCATCTTTTAGATACTTCAATATCAGGTCCTCGTAAGGAGTTTATTTACTCTTCAGATACTGGCGAAGTCGTTGCTATTCGTGATGGTGATTATAAATTAGTTTTTCGTGAGCAAACGGCACATGGATTAGAAACTTGGCAAAACCCTTGGAGTGTTTTAAGAGCCCCTAAACTATTTAATTTAAGAATGGATCCATTTGAACGAATGGATAAAGAAGGGCATGGCTATGCAAAATGGTACGCAGAACATCTGTTCTTATTTGCTCCTGCTATGACGAAAGTAGGTATGTTTAAACATACTTTTAAAGATTTCCCTCAGCGACAAAAACCCGGTAGTTTTGTGCCTTAAATACCTGTAATAGGCAATGTTTAAGTAAATGAACTTCACAGAATGAAGAGCTATTGGTAACAATAGCTCTTTTTTATGAAATGACTTTAAACCGGGTATATAACAAACTAGCAATCCACGAATATCACCTGATAACCGATCAAATGACTTGCCTAAATGGACGTTGTAAACTTAAAGCAACCATTGACAGGATAATGCCTTGAAATATTAAACACTAAGTGGGGACAACGAACGGACAAACTCGAGTGCTTAACCCTAGCCAAACAAACTTTATCAATCTAAATACATAATTCTCATAAAGAAGCTTATATCAATATTGTTTAATATCTTGTAGACAAAGTGTTTTATTGATGTAATCTAAAATGACTATTCAATTTAATAAGAATAAAAAATGCAAAGATTAAAAGAATCTCAAGAAGCACTCACTCTTATTT
>MAAB01032396.1_pt1 | contig 19272 bp, 18 predicted proteins | sample 1115991 | NCBI WGS metagenome assembly MAAB01 (sample SAMN04961124, study PRJNA320927) | seawater metagenome | isolation source: sample BD02T18 sea water enriched with oil for 18 days | place: USA:Gulf of Mexico | collected 2013-07-27
CGTAGGTTTGATTAACCTGTTCCATAACTACTGTTCTCTATTGTTTTTCATTAATGCCGCTTATTTTTTTTATAACGGCGCGATTGTTTGCTGGACTACCCATAGAGCGATAGCAGCAGTGTGGAATCAAGAGAACGTGGCTGTATAGGACCCCGCCCCTCTAATACTTGACCGATTGTACAGGTTTTCAGTTGCTATGTAAGAGTGGAAAAAAGGCCAGCTTGCAGGCTTTGTCGGAGAAGTGGGCTCGGTTCATGGATTATTAGCGGGTATAAATCTGTAAGGCTTGGCAGAAAGTCCAGCAGCGCTGGCGTCTAGCGGCTATAATTGCGCCAGAAATCAAATTTGAAAGACCATTGTGAGAAATAGCATGCGAGTGTGCGGCGTAGAGTTAAAAGGTGGCGAAGCCATCTTGTTAAAAGGTGGCGAAGCCATCTTGTGTGTATTAAGCCATGATAAAGGCCAGTTTGGTGTGGTTGAGCTGCGCCAGCGCATGTTTGCCGTGTCGTCTTCCAGGCCCACTGATAACATCCGTGATTTTCAAGATGACATCGAGAAGCTCCTGGAGGACTACCAGGTAAATGAAGTGGTGATCATCGAACGTGATCAAAAGGGTAAAAACGCGGGTTCTGCCACCAGCTTTAAAATGGAGGCGGCCATTCAGCTTTTGAATATGCAGGTGTCTACCATCTCTAGTGCCACCATTAAAGAGCAGCTTAAGCGCAACCCGGTGCAGGCCGATATTGATGAATTGGGCTTGAAGAAGTTTCAGCATGGGGCTTTTAAGGCCGCTTATGCCTTTCAAAACCAGTCTATTTATTTAGGCGAGAACGGCGGCGACGAATAAGTACTGCTATCCGGTCACCCTGTGGCCGGATACTCCTTCCCTATAACCCTCTATTTTTGTTGTGCCCCCCATAACTGCGATGCTCACCAGTCAGGTTTTTGAACATTTGAACATTTGTACAGGAGGCTTTGTTATTTGGCCGTGGTATTGGTGTTGGCCTGATATTGTTGATGTGACTAAAGCTGTGGCTGGACTACTCAGGTATGCTGGTCGGGCGGCTATTAATGGCCTGCTGAATACCTTAGGCATGGACAAACGCAATCAAGATAAAAAGCCTGTGGCGGTCGACGTCAGTGAAGCTGAAAAAGCATCGCTCGTGTCAGCGAGCAGAAGTGGTTGGCTGCATTACAGCATGCCATGACGGTGCAGCAGGTTTACCATTATTGTGAATAGAGCATAGGCCGCCTGGGAGACATGTTAACTTTTCCCGAGCAACAACGTCGCCGCCTCATCAATCAGCATTTGGGCTACCGAAACTTTAACGAGTACCTGAATCATTTTCGCATTCAGGAAGCCAGCACGCAGTTAAGCAGTACCGATTTTGAACACTTGCCCATCCTAACCATTGCGCTGGATGTGGGGTATGCCTCGCTAATCCCGTTTAATCGTGCCTTCAAAACGCGTTATGAACAATCTCCAAGTGAGTATCGCCGCGAAAAACTGGCTACTCGCAGTTAAGGGGGGTCGACCGGTTGAAACTGTAGGCACTCCTTTTGATACTGCCCCGGCGTTGCGCCATACCAGCGTTTAAAGGCACGGCTAAAGTTACTGGGGTTACCAAACCCCAGTATATCGGCGGCCTCCGACAAGCTAGTACGATGATTGTAAAGCAAGATAATGGCCTTCTTGCGCCGGCAGTTGTCTAGTAACGATTTATAACTCACCCCCTCTTGTTGCAATCTTCTTTGCAGGCTTCGTTTTCCCAAGTAAAAGTGAGAGGCTAATTTTTCTTGATCAAGTTTGTAGGCATTATTACGTGTGATAAAACTGGATATTTTATCTGAAATTCGGTTGTTTCTTGAGGTGTGTAAATGTTTCTTTATCATGCCTTCCAGGTGAAGGGCCAGGTTTTGATTTGATAACATAGAGGGGATTAAGCTGCTCTCCTTATCAAAAATCAGTGATGTCACTTTTGCTGAAAATTGAACCGGGCAGCCAAAAAACACCTCGAAAGGCCGTGGCGACTCTGTAATGGAGTGCTGAAAATTAACCTGCCTAAGTTTTAAGGTGCGATGACTAGACATTAGAATGGTTTTAATAGTGCCCAGCACTGCTTCGACATTTAGTTGTTCGCCTACAATAGAGCTAGCAGAGCCATCAATGCTTAAAATAAGGTCAGTTTGGGTATGCGCTATATTTACCTGAAGGCCTTCATTAAAGTACTTTGCATGGCGTTCAAAAACCTCCAATGCCTCATGTGCATGGGGTGTTACTTCCATGCATAAACCTAAAATATTAAATGAAAACGGTTTCGCCATTTTAGAAAACTGTATGGAGATATAGCGGTCTTGGGTTAATGTTAATGCATGTTGCCAGGTACTGTTGATCCGTTGATTTCCTAGCCGAACATTGTTTTTCCTTAATTGATGGATCACTAATCCAAAATGGTCGAACACAGATGCACTATCTAGCCCGTAATGTTCGAGCACTTTAGTCATCATTAACGACCAACTGCCGATGGTACTTTTTTCTTGATATAGAATCATGTCATTTAGCTTCCCTTTTGTGAATCGATGGTGAGGAGCTGGCTCATGGTTATGACGCTTCTATACATTAAAAAATAAGGGGTCTTGTGATCGTAATCGGTTATATAGCGGCTAATGAAATCAAACTGTGACTTTACTTTTAATAACCTTCTACGCAGTTTCTTTGATGTGGCTTGCCTCAATAAATAATTAATATTACTGTGTACCGTCTTAGCCAGCGATAGCACCTTTATTTTCCTGTCATGTTCAGATAATGCCGAACTTCCTTCATGGGCACTGATTAAGTCCAAAGACCTTGCAGAGAGAATGGCGCTGTAAAGAACGATCTCGTGAATTTTTTTGGTATTTTCAATCCGGTTTGACGGCAGGGAAGAGGCGTGTAAAAAAATGTCGGTTAGATATTGTCGAGCGTTATTTCGTACCACTATATCCAGGTTTAGGCTGTCCATGCTTTTAATGTAGGTAAATTTCCAATGAGGGCTAAAAGTATTCCAGCGTTTCAAAAATAGCGCTCTTTCAATTTTGGAACTGTTATTTAGTGTTCTTCTGGCAGCAGAGATATGTTGTTCAAATTGGGTTAGGAATTGGGGGTCACCCTCGCTTAATTCATACATGTATAGGGCTGACATGGCTTTTGCTGTGTGATGCAAGTGCTGCGTGAATTCGTTATTGGCCCATGTGTATGGGCTAACTAGTAGCATAAATAGATACAAATAACGCATGGGTGATTCCAGTTTTTTTAACAGGGTGTTGGGGAGTAGAAAAAGGATGTTTGGAAAAATGCCCCCAGGCAAGGCGAAATATGAGCTTACCTGGAGGGGGAGCGGGTTATCTTCTACCGCTGCGACGTAGGGCCGAGGTGGTGAACTCTTTACGCTTCATGGGAATGTTAAACTTGTAGGCATCGCGCTCTTCAGTGCTTAATTCCGCAATATAACGCCCCGACATCAAGTCGTAGCTGATCATGCCGGCATACCAGGAAGTATTGGCATTAACAAACTGCACAGCGTGGCCTTCGGCCACACGCCATAGCTGGCCACGACTGTCGTAGTGGTCGGCCACCGCAATTTGCCAGCTGTCTTCATCTACAAATAAATCACGCTGAGCATAGATATGTCGTGCGTCGCCTTTAAGCGTGCCTTCAACGTGCCAAACACGATGCAATTCATAACGAGCGAAGTCCTGGTTAATGTGCCCAGCTTGAATAATATCTTTATATTTAGAGTCTTTATCCATTAGCTTGTAGGAGTTATAAGGAATATAAATCTCTTTTTTACCCACTAGCTTCCAGTTGTAACGATCAGGTGAACCGTTGTACATATCGGTTTGATCTGTGGTGCTTAGGCCACCTTCACTTGGGGCATCATAGGCCACCTGTGGCGCGCGACGCACACGGCGTTGACCAGCGTTGTACTGCCAGGCTTTTCTGGGCTCGTTTACCTGGTCAATGGTTTCATGAACCAATAATACGTTACCGGTTAAGCGGGCAGGCTCTTTGGTGAAAGAGGTGTAGTAAAAAAGAATGTTATTGTCTTTTTTAGCGTCATAGCCCCCTTTTAAATACTGAGGCAGGGCCAGCTTAGAGCGGGATTTAATCGCAAAGTAAGAGCCATCTTGTTCTACTGGAATACTGGCTGCATTCATTTCCGCATTACGTCCACGAAAACGTGTTTCGTGATTCCAGACCACTTCTACACCATTCTTAGGGATGGCAAAAGGAATGGTCTCATCAAAGTTGCTTAAGCCGTTGCCACCTAATAATAATTCAGAGGAAGTGGCGTTCTTTTTCGCTTTTGCCTGTATTGCTTGTGGGTAGTTGGCGGTTCTGTGGGTGGGATAGATGGCCATTTTATAAGTATCTGGATACTTGGTAAACATGGCTATTTGGCCCGGGGTCAGATTTTTCTTGTGTTGTGCCAGGTTTTTTTGAGTGATAACAAACAAGGGTAATTCATCGGCATAAATATCCTGGTATGGGTCGGCACTTTGGCTCTGTGCCAAACCACCTTTGTAAGTGGGAATGGTTCCTGCTGCATTCCCCGATTTTTGGGCACCAATAGGGGTTAACTGTTTACCCAGTTTGTCGGCTTCTTGGGTGCTAACCTTGGCCATGGCGGTGCCCGAAGCGAGGGCGATTACCAAAGCAGATACATTAATTTTTTTCATATTTTCCTCACGTGCTGGGGTACACCCCAGCATCATTGTTATTATTTTGTTAAGTTAGAATTGCATGCCTACAGAGACAGAGGCAAAGTCACGATCGCTGACACGGTCGTTGTCACCGCCATTTAAGCGGTTGTAAGAAATGGAGCCACTGACATTATTATTGAAGGTAGCGTTTAACGTTAGGCCAAGACGCTCATTGCCTTCATTGAAGCCACTATTGGCAAGCGGCGCCACACCCTCTACATCAAGGCTATAAAAAAGCTCAGGGGATAAATCAATACCTGCTACTACGTTAGAGTAATCAGCACCCACTATCGCACGGTAGCCCCATGAATTTTGGGTAATAGTGTTGGCGATGGCTTCACTGGCACCTTCATATCGTTCGGTGGCATTTCCGCTGTCGTCGAGTCCATGAACAAAGGTATAACCGCCTTCGACCACTGCAAATACAGTGTCAGCCCCCAGGGTTTGATCAAATAGTTTGATCGCGGTTAATTGAACTTGCGACACGTCATATAACGTAAAACCATCAACGGTTTCAGCGTCGTGATTCTGGCCAAATTGCTGTGCATAATACTTAACTTCAGATTCGCTAATACCGATTTCTGCGGCCATGGCCGTAGAGTTGGCCGTCATAAAATCAGCTGCTTCTTGCATACTGCTTAAACCTAAAGTCGAGTCAGCCATCACACCTGCAACGATCAATTCACCTGATATGATGGCGCCTATGCTTAGGTAATCGTTAACGTTTAAACCAATATCTTTCTGGTGGCTGATTTCGCCCGATACTGACATGGTGGCAATTTCGGTCGCAAAACTTAAACCAACAATTTGCACATCCTTGGTATACCCCATCTGGTAGCTGGCCGATTGAGATGTTGCGTCAACCGTAATAAGTTCTGCTAGGTCCGCATCACCATAGTCTGCTAGTGCCGTACCGTAGACTGTCAACTCATCGATGCTGGCATAGGTTCCTCGGGCAATGGGGCTGCGGCCGTGAATATTCATGGCATATAAGCCAAACTCGGTGTCTAGAGCTTCTGAAACAAAACGAAGTGCGATACCAAATTGGCCGTCACTGTCTGGGCGGGTAATGACATTATTGGCATCTTGGTTTAGAAAGGTCTTATCACTGAGGCCAAGTGCGGCAAGTGTACCAACGGCAGTGGCTTCGTCTCCAAAAGCTTCGGTGAGAATAGCTTTAGAATCTAGGACTTCAACGCCGTCACAGCCGTAGCCAAAGTTGTCATTTTGACTAAAATAAGTGCCACAACCTTCTAAAACGGTTTCTTGAAACTCAAGCTGGTAAAAGGCTTCAGCGCTTAAATTGTCGGTTAATGAAATATTGGCAAACGCCATGCTGACGGGAATCACAGCATCTTTAAGCTTGGCGCCAGGTCGACTAAAGGCACTTAGGTCGTAAGGGTTTATGCTATTGATGCCCCCAGGAATAAAAGTACTGTCTCCCCAGCTCACTACTTGCTTACCAATACGTACATCTACAGGCATGTCCAGGATGTCAAACTCGGCAAACACGTAGGCATCCATGAGGCGTGCACCAGAGAATTTAGCAAGATCGTCGTATGTAGAATCGTCTAAGGCATCGTCATTTTCTAGAGTCGCGTCGTACCAATATTTGGCACTAACAATGGCACCAAAGTTTTCATAAGTGACTTGTAAATCATTGCGTCCTTCAAATGCTTGTGAAAAAACATCGTCTTTTTGATAGTTCCTGTTGCCATTATTTATATTGGGGTCGCTCAGCAAAATTTGGTCCTGTTTTTCCAGACGCCAGCTTGAACCCAGGTTTAGCTGAGTGGTTAAGTTTGCTTCTACGTCGCCTGCATAAAATTCAATGCCTTGAGCTTGTGCGGCCATGATGAGCGGTATGGCTGCCGCCAGGATTTTTTTCCGTCCCAACGCTTTGTAATGTATTTTAGAAAACATATGTACCTTCCTATTTTTATTTTAATATTCGTTGTTTATCAACGAGTGAGGTGCATTAGGGAGATAAGCCCATCATGGCGCTTATTAAACGTCCTGTACTTCCTAATAAGTTACTGCTTGTAACCTTGTCATGGGTGAATTTATATGCCGTTACGCCATGGCGTTTAGTGCCCTTGTGGGCAGAATTTGCATGAGTAATTTAATGAACTTCCAAGTGAATCCGCAGATCACCACAGAGCGCTTACGTTGTTCGATGGCTTTAACCATGGCCTGAGTGGCTTTATGAAGAGGGATAACCATAGAATCTGTGTCTTTAGCCATGCCAGTGGCCACATGACCCGGCATGAGTACACCTGTGGTAATCCTTTTATGTAATCCGTCACGTAATAATTCGGCATACAGTGATTCCATATAACGATTTACGCCGCTTTTAGAGGCGGAGTAAGCCGCATAACCGTCACCGGCAGTACCACGAATTGCGGACAGTGATGAGGTGACCGCGATGTGGCCAAATCCTTGAGTTCTAAATATGGATGCTGCTTTTTCGATGCAGGCGATAGTGCCCAACAAGTTAACCTCGATGGTTTTACGAGCTGCAGAAAAGTTACCCACATCGCCCACATCGCCACCTAGTCCTATGCCGGCATTGGAAAAAATAATGTCTAGTTTCCCCAGTGCTTGCTGCAAAGCATCAAACGCCGGGGCCACTGCGTCGTAGTCGCTAATGTCCAATTGTTTGGTAGCCACTTTAATGGACGGAAACTCTTTGGCTAATTGATTTTCAAAATCATTTAACGCCTGTTGATTCATGTCTATCAGGCCCAGGTTGTAGCCTTTTCTGGCGAATTCTAAACTGACTTCTTTGCCCATGCCGGCGGCAGCGCCAACAATTAAAATATTTTTAGACATCTTTACATCCTCAATCTGGTTTATTTTCTTGCAAGTGCTATTGGGACATTGACGCTTTTACACATTCGCTAAACGCAGTGCGAGTATCTACTTTTCGTTTCCACCCCATGTTTTTAGCGGCTTGAGGTTTAAACGGAAAAACCAAACCAAAACTGCGCACATCGGTACTGGTAAGCACGGTACTTTTTACGACACCTAGCTTTTTTAATAGGGCGGATACTTTGGCAATGGCCATCATTAACCAGTACGGTAGGTGAATAGTTTTGTAGGATTTATTTAGCTGCTTGCCAGCAATGGCGACTAAATCCGGGAAGGTGACCCCTTCGGAGTTATCACTAACAATAATGTCATTGCCAATGGTATTACCAGATCTACTGGCTATGACCATGGCGTTGGCCAGATCATCAACGTGGATCATATCCAGCACTGATGTTTTCATGGCCCCCCAGCTGATAACGGTGCCGGAATCAATCATTTCTGTGATGGCTGGAATTAGGTTTTGATCACCAGGGCCAAATACCCAACCCGGGTGAATGATGCTGGCATTAAGCCCTTTTTCGGTCACGTATTGTTTGACTAATTTCGCCGCGTCAATCTTGCTGTCGGCATAGGGTTCCCCCCAATAACGGTATTCGCTGGTGTCGGTGATGGTTTTGCCACTGGGTAATCCATACACATCTGCGGTGGCCACTGTAATGATGCGCTTCACTTTGGCATTTAAAGTGGCGTCTAAAACATTGCGGGTGCCATGCACGTTTACTTTGTCGTATATGCTTTTGGGGTGGTCCCCTGTAACCAGGGCTGCCACATGGTAAACACAACTCACTCCTTGAAAATATTTGGCAATGGACAGGTAATTGGTGATGTCGCACTCGCAAACTTGAATGGCTCTTTTGTCGTCAAACAGTGCAAGGTATGAGGCAAGCAAAGGGTCGTTTTTAAGCACTAAAATCCGAATGCTTTGACCTTCACTAAGAAGGCGCTTTGATAATGCGCGGCCAGCCAAACCCGTGGCGCCGGTAATGAGAGATATGGTCTTGTTGTCCATACTGGCTCCTGTAATTTGCTGTACAAATTAGCCGTGTATTAATTATAGGTTAACCATGTTCAACCGTTTTCACGATCGCATCGGGCTGAGCAGGGTGTGGGTATCGGTGAAGACACGCGTAAATTATTGTCTTCTTGACCCATTCAGAATCTCATCTAGGCCCTAAATCAACAATTTCACTGATGGCCAAAGTGCTATCACTTTTGGCCCTTGTTTTGGTTTGCCTGAATAAAGATGGGTAGATCTCAGCCCCTCACCTTAAGTTCAGTTGGAATGGCTGAGTTTGGTGTTCTACATAGAAGAACTAAGAGGCATGTCTATTATGGTATTTAGTTTTAAGTAAGGCGCTGAAAAAGGGTTCTTCTATGTAGCAAAGTGTATGGGCTTAATAGGCATATTAAGCTTAGGCTTACGCTTAGACTGTTAAGGGCCATAATGTCTAAAAGGGACCAGTTATTATTAAGCATAAGCGCAGAAATAGCTGGGCCTAGGGCAAGGCCTATGGCCTGAAATGCTGGAACCAGCGCCACGTAGCGACCGTTTTCGTCAATGTTACTTAAATTCCCCAGCTGTAATATGTCAATGAAATTCCACAATAAGAAAAAGCCAAACATCCCCAGTAAAAATACAAGTTGACCATAGTCTTGGCATATCGTTGCAAAACTAAGGCTCACACAGGCCATGGCCATAATCAGTGGCCTTTTGGCTGTCATACGTTCACTGACCCAATATGCCAGTGCGCAGCCCAGTAATACCAATAGAATTCCCGCGCTTAAATAGAGAGAAAACTCCTCGCTGCTAAACCCTGTGTGGTTGCCCAAACGTTCTGCGTAGGTCCAAAAGGAACTAACCCCAAGATAAACCAGGGTGAAACCAAGTTACCTTTTTCTTTTAGGGTTTGTTGCTGGCCTGGGTTGTCAAATTTGTAACGGTTGGGTACTAAAAAGGCTAAAGGAATTAATACTAAAAAGAATGCGGCCATGGTTAAAAACACTCCGGAGGTGCCAAATTGAGCAAATACTTTAGGCAATAAATAAAGCTCAAAGCCACTGAAAATACTTTGTGAAAATGTTATTGCCCAATGGCGAGCAATTACCAGGGTTTAACTTCTTTTGTATTTTTAGGCAGAGTCATTATCAATTAGTATTTTAATTAGATTTAAACTTAATGGCGGCTGCCAGCTGATAATGAATAGCTAAATGGATAATAGCGATGCCATTTTTGGTCAAGCAGTGTTAATGCTGGCCAAAAATAGACTCTAAGATAATCAAAATAATTAGAGGGTTGCTGTGGTTGAGGGTGAATGATGCACTTTCTATTATTGCTGCTCATAGGTCGAAAAGAAATTTAATAATAAGTGAAATACATGACCAATAAACCTAATAATCAGAGAGTCATTACGCAGCCAAATATGATTCCATTAAATTATTTAACCCATGTAATGGCCCTATTTATTGATCATGGAGTAAGTGTATTGCCAATATTAACGGCGGCGAATATCCCGCCCATAGTCATTTGAGTAACCTGGATGGGAATATTCCCAGAAGCAGTTACTATTTGTTTTTAGACAAATTATTGTCGAAAATTAATATAGAAGGTTTGGGGTTTAAAGTTGGACAAAAAATTTTCTTTTATAGATTGCGGAATACTGAGATATGCCTCAATGTCTAGTAGTAGCTTGTTAGAAGGGATTGAAATATTTTTTCGATATCAAGCCATTTTAGGCGCCGATTCCATGACCTCTGAGGTTTTAGAGGTTGACGGTGATGTGACGACAGTGTCTCTTAAAGCAAGTGCTTATCAAGCAGATATTACCCGTTATGAAGCTGAATTATTTATCGGGCAATGGGTTAATTCTGTATACGCCATTAATCTGCTAGGAATTCACTTAGAATTTACTCGAATAGATGTAAGGTACCCAAAACCTCAATATACTGATATTTATTCCAGGTTTATTTCTTGTCCTATTTATTATAATAAAACCATTAATATACTTTACTTTGAAAGCAGGAAGCTTAGTCAATCAGCCACCATAATGCTTGATTGTGACGCCGCTCAGTTTTATCAAAGCCGTTGTCAGGCGGTGTTAAATAGTTTGAGATTGCAGGATGGATTAATCGGTAGAGTAAGGCGATTAATAGTAGAAAATCCTAAGTTATGCCAATGCCCCGAAATTATTTCAAAACATTTAAAAATGAGTTATCGCAGTTTTCGCCGCCGGTTAAGTGAGGAGGGAATTTCAATTAAAAAAATAAGTGATGAAGTGCGCATGGGGTTGGCATCAAAATATCTTAATGAGACAGAATACAGTACGCAGGAAATTGCATTTTTATTGGGGTATTCTGAAACACCTAATTTCACCGGGCGTTTAAAAGGTAGTGGCAACAAACACCTGGAGAGTACCGGATTGATCATCGTCGATGCTAGTAATAATGCGTGGCAGTATTAGTGCCACACTAACTGCTGAGCTTAAACGTACTGCTATCCTAAAATGTGGCAACGCCATCCAAAACACTTCATTAAATTAATAACAGGAGTTAGGGCGCAGTCAAGTAGCGAACAGGCTCTTTGTTAAGTGCCTAGTAAAGGTTAGTCTAAATTACAATAGGATTGTGGGATGCGCCCACGTCTTTTTTACCGCGAAATGCCATAATAAATACCAGTATAAATAGAATAAAGGCTATGAGAGTGGTGATGCTGTCTAACATCATGATGCCAGATAGACTCCAGCCATTGGCCAGCAACGCCCCCGATAGGGCAGGGCCAATGGCGGTACCTATGGATTGAAAAGCAGGAACCAGTGCCACATGGCGGCCACTGTGGCCAATTTGACTTAGGGTTCCTAACTGAAATATATCGATGAAGTTCCACAACAAAAAGAAGGTGAACATGCTAATAAGGTATATGGCCTCGTTGATATTTTGACCCAACACCGCAAACGTAATGGCCAGACACGCAAGCCCCACCAGTAGGGGCTTTGCTTGGCCCACCCGTTCGCTCAACCAGTATGCAGCCATACAACCAATAAGGGCCAGTAAGTTGCCTATAGTGAGTGCACTGGTTATGGTGTCGCTGTTCAGTTTGGCGCTTACCCCAAGGCGCTCCACATAAGTCCAGAATGAGCCCACCGCAATGTAAAAGAAAAAGACTGAAAGCAGTGCCAACCAGGGCGCCAGTTTGTTACTAGGCAGGGGGTTGTCTTGTTCAAGTGCTTCCTCTTTAAGCTGGGAATGTTTTCCTATGAAGCCCACTAACGGCAACATTAGGACAAAGGCCATGGCCAAGGCCATAAACACGCCAGCGGTGGAAAATACTTCGGCAATTTGCGGCAAGAAAAATAATTCTATGCCGCCAAAGACACCCTGGGCAAATAATAAAATACTAAAGTTTTTTCCGGTGTGTTCGGTGCCCGCCAATAACGCGATGCCTAACGAGTAAATCATGCCGCCGCCAATACCTGAGGCAAAGGCCAATGCCAGTAACTGATTAAAATCAGAGGTAAGTGCGCTTAAGGCATAACTCACAATCCCAATGATTAAACCTGCGAGTAATAAGGTACGGCGGTTAGCGCGATTGATTAATACAGACACCAGTATGGCGGCTACGATGCCCCCGGCCATGCCAGTGGCCGAATGGTAGCCCACTTGCCCTTCGCTAAGGCCGTAGCCTTCTACCAGGGCACCCACAATAACGGGCATGCCTAAAAAAGCCGATAGACCCACTACCCCCATTAGAATGGCGGTCCAAATTTCCTTTGGGTTATCTGTGGTGGCATCTATGGTTGATTGCATACTAAACTCCTGCAATGTGGGCTTGCAAAGCGAAGCCTGTTTTAAGAGCGCTTTCCTAATTGTATCTTAAGCAGGAAAGAGGAGGGCGGTGCCTTCATGCTTTATATTTAAACATTCGATTTAACTCATGAAACCACAAGAAACCAAGGTAGGTTCTTTAATACATGCGCCAGTCCGTTTTTTACTTGGAACTTGGGCTGTGGTGATTAAGTGAATGCCAGGATGTTTTATATTTGTAGTATTAAGGTGTTGGCCTAGGTGCACAGTACGAGTTTAGGGGGGATGGAGCTATGGCATTCTTGGCCCAAACACTGTCGTTTCTGGCCAAGGGTGGGGGTTGATGGGGAGAAGCGCTTGCAGTCTATTGCTCGCGGTACTCTCCCGGGGTGATATTACTCCACTTTTTGAAGGCGCGATGAAAATTGGCCACCTCTGAAAACCCCAATAAAAAGGCGATTTCCTGGGTGGAGAATTCGGTTTGGCGCAAGTATTCCCCCGCCAAGCCCATGCGCACCCCGTCGCTAATCTCTTTGAATGAGGTGTGCTCTTCACTTAAGCGACGCCTTAGGGTGCGATAACTCATATTAAGCTGCCCTGCCACCTCTTCTGGCCCCATATTGGCTGCCGGTTGGTCGATGATAATTCGCCTGACTTTTTCAGCCAAACCATGCTGCTCATTGAGTTTGTTTAAGGCAGCCTGGCACAGTTCCTCCCAGGATTGAGCTGTGTCGTCATCCAGCATGGTGGATTTTTGATCCAGCACTTTAGCGGGGAAAAAAATCTTATTTTCTGCTTGCTCATAAAAAATAGGGCAGTTAAACGCCTCTTCATACAGGTGGGCATAAGAGGGTTTTGGATAGCTAATGTTCAGCCGGGTGAAGGTCATCTCCATGCCGGCCTGGCTAATGGCTTCTGCGGTGGCACTCCATTGGCCTAAAAATAGATCCACTTCATATTGCAGTAATTGAGCAGTGGGCAAACGACTAATGAGGGTCAATGATACGTCCTCTTTTTCGTAATCCATGACCTCTTCAAACATGGAATCGTTACCCACTATGGCCTGGTAGCGGAAAAACGTTTCCATGGCGTGTTTGAGTGTTGGACAGGAAATAAAAGCGAAACCAAGTATTCCATAATCGTTTATAGAGAATTTACGGCCCACCTTAAAACCCATGCCATCTATGGTTATATTGTTTAACAGGGCTTGAATAAAGGTGTAGTACTGTTCGCTGGAGATATTGGCTTTTAAGTTGCTTAGTTGCGGGATGGGGATATTTGCCGCCTGTAAAGATGGACTAATATCCTGGCCGTGCTCCAGCATCACTTCCATAATGCGTGTTAAGTAGCTGTTTGGCACCGTGCCGGGTTGGCTCACAATGGCCGGGCTGCTGTGGGTGTTAAGCATCTAGCCTACTCTAATTACAATTTCAAACTTTTAACTACCTTAACACAGGCCCCTTATGGGAAAAACAAATGCTGTGCCAAAACTAGTTGGATAAGTTAGTTTTTAATACCTTATTGTAGTTTAGTTTTCTTACGAATTGACTTATTAGTTTCCTTCTAATTTAGCTGCAGTGGTGTGCGGTGGGGTAAGAGTATTCCGCTGCTAAATTTATTCGCTCTTAGGTCCATTGCGGAATTTGGCTATTGATGTGTAACGGTATTATTTATTTAAAGAAGTATTGCTGCCCAAAAACCGTAGGATCAATAGATTACTTAAAACTCCCAACCCACATCCAATTGAAAGCGTCGCGATAAACCCGGTACCGGTGCCATGCTCCCCCGATAAGCCTGGGCATACACAATAGAGTCATCCAATACATTGGCCACTCCTAGGGCATAAAACCAGTCGGTCATGGATTGTCGGTAATAAACACTCACATCCACTTCTTCATTTAACCTGGTTGGCTCACCACAAATAAAATTTACGTCTTGGGTGCACGCATAGCGCTCTCCAATGGCCACGCTACGTATGGAAAGGCTGGCATGGTTGGGTAAATCCAATATCACATTAGCCACTATTTTATCGTTGGCAATGCCTAACAGTTGGTTGGGCCTACCCGCTACCTCAATGGGGAGAACGTTATTCTCATCCACCTCAAAGCGGGAATAGTTTACATCCACATTGCCCCACTCAAACCGAGAAATCATCATGAGTTCGATACCAAAGGTACTCACATCACCGGCATTGATATTGGCGTCACTGGGTACTGGCTCATATAAAATGATGTCTGTCACTTCCTGCCAAAACACATTGGATTGCAGTAATATGTCACTGTTAACCTGATAACCCAGCTCCAGCTCAAAACTTGTTTCACGTTCAACTTCTTCTATGGGAGTGCCAGCGGTAACAGATGAGGCTAACACGTCATATTGTGGGATTTTAAAAGCCTTACTATAAATGAACTTGCTATGCCAACTGCCCCACGCCTTAGCAACCGTTAGTCTTGGTAACAGGGCGTCTCCTACCAATTCATGGTCTTCATAACGTCCTCCTAAAGTGATGTTTAACCCAGTAAGACTCGTTTCATACTGGCCATAAATCGAAAAATCATTCACATCTCCGCGCCTTTCATCTTTAGGTAGCGCACTTACATTCAATGCGGTCAAGCTGACCAGTTTGTTTTTATCGTTAAAAAAACTTATGCCCACGAGCACGTTTTCAGACTCTGAAAATTCATACAAAGCGCTTGAGTCCAGTTGCCTTCGTTGAGCTGTGTACTCAGACATGTCTACCCGGTTAGGGCGCTGCACCTGCCAATTAATTTGATCAATCAGCGTAATGGAGGATTTCAATTTCAGACCACGCCATTTTGCCCATGCATAATCAAGCTTTATTGCTGAACTTTGAAATAGAAGGTCACCTGGCCCAACTAATACAGTGTAAGCATTGTTGGCATTTATATGGTCGCCCAGTAACTCTCCTATGCCACCAAATACCAGCTGGTCTTCAAACTCATAGTGGTCATGCAGTATTTGTAATTGCCAGTCGCGGTATGACAAAACTGCATTGGCCATCAATGGCCGTACTTGTGTGTTTTCACTCATATCCAATAAGCGCCCATTTAAGCTTTGGTATTCACCACCAGACAAGTCCTCGCGAGCGCTGAATATGGAGGCCCGATATTTCACCCCGTTATTGGAGTCACCCGACAGGAGCACACTTATCCTTTTACCCAGACCATTCTCTTTAGCGTATTCATTGCCCAGTTGCACAAGCGCTCCTGGGCTGTCTGCGGTCACTACTTTAATCACCATCAGCTCAGCCTGCCCCCCGTACTGAACAGAGCCTGAGCCTCTTATCACTTCCACATGATGGATCATGCTGGCAGGAATACGATGCCCCAGTGCCAAAGTACCTGTGGATAAATCATTCACCGCGATGCCGTCTAAGAGTAATAGCACCTTGCCTTCAAATCCCGAAATGCCCCTAAAGGCCACACTGCGCACCCCCAATAGATCCACCACCACCGTCACCCCTGGCACCATTTTTAATAACGTCAATAAATCGCGGGCACCGGAGCGGATCACTTCTTGTTGGGTAATAAGGGTCACGGCACTGGTTTGCTCTCTTAGGGGTTTTTCAGTATTGGATGATATCGCCATTCTTATCTGCAGCAACTCGTCTAAGTTCATTTTAAATAACGAATCCATGGAAAGGGGTTGGGCGGCGTGAACAGGCAGGTATACAAAACTTAAAGCGCTTATGAATAATATACGCTGAAGGTTAACCATGATTCAGTTTCTCCTTCAAGATAACAGGGGTGGCGCCTTTAGCTTCGCTTGTAAAAACTTTTCCAGAGAAAGGGAAAATCTATAGCTCTGGTTTTTTTGGGGAAATAGGGTCACTAATTATTGATAAAACCCACTATAAAATCTTTATATATATATTCGTATTACTAGACCCTGGTTGGCCTGAGTATAGTTGAATTTAATCCCTCTTGCGTAATCAATTGGGCGTAACCTGGTGGGTGTAAATGCAAGGGGTAACGGTTTAGGTTAGATAATTTATAGTGGAAAAATGAATAACTAAAAAAATAAATATCGCTAGGTGTTATATGTAATTGGTCAGAAGAGATGTGCCTTTAAGGTCGGTGGTGTTGCTTTTAAATTTTATTAACGCAAAGCTGCCAAGTTAAAAAGACCCAGGATAAACCATACGAGAAAAAGTTAAGGCATAAGCTTTACGTTTAGCCACCTGGTTTACCTGGGAAAAGGTGAATAGACTCCACAACTATCCACACAGAGGGACTCTCCTTAGAGAGTACTTGCTTTACTCAGGCGTTGAGTAAAGCAAATTCAGTTAATGCAATTTAGCCATTGGGGCTTGTTTGGTAGGGCGCAGCTATTGCCTTTTTTATTTGGCTTGCTGCCACCCCTGGTTTTTTTATCGCCTTTTATCAGTCTGTAAAAATAGCTGAGCAGTTTGGCGTTTGTTATTTTCGGCGCTGGAAATTTAATGGTTTATACAAACTGCCATATAATAATCACTGCAGACACCACAATCGAGCAGGTGCCAATGAAGTCAGCTAGGCTGGCGCGAGGTTTTTTGTGCATGTCGTTGGCGTATTCATAAGCCACATCAATCACTCCTAAAAACAGCATCATGCCACCTGCCACTAATGCAATGCGCTCTCCCAGAGGATTGCCTGTTGCTAATAAATAGCACGCGGCGATGAGTAGTATGGCAATGACGGCGTCTGGCCATACAAACGATTTTTCGTGTAACAAATAGCCTTCGGGCATATGGGAGAAATCTTTTTCATTCATGGTGGAAAGAAACGATGTCCAAAATGCAATAATAATAATGGCCCAAACGGCCATTAAACCAATCACCCAGTTGTTTGAAATAAAGTCGATCATAGTAATATCCTGTTTTTATAAAGTTAGTAGTTTAAGCGTTAACCGTTTTAGCCGGTATTTGTGTGAAACGTTCAGGAACAGAATCACGTCTAAATACATCTTCTGAGGTTTCGTGGCGTTTAATGAATTCGGCCTCAGTGTTGTTCACCAAGACGGTACCCGGGCGAGGCATGGCATTGAAATTTGAGGCTGAAGAGTCCTGATAGGCACCCGTATCTAAAAAGGCCACCACGTCACCCTGTTGCACATTTGCCGGGAATTTGGCGTTGCCCACCATGCGGTCGCCATTACAGCTACAACCCACCAAATCGGCGGTGAGAATCTCGTCCTTGTTAAGGCCGTCTATGGGTTTGTTGGCCAGCAAATAGCGAAAACGTGAATGTTCGACCACGCTGTCGTTTAAGAAGGAATCTGTGGTGTTGGTATTAACCCAGCTGTATTTAATGGGGTGTTGCTGGCTTTTCACAAAGGTCACCTTGGCCAAGTGAATACCGGTATCGGCGTACATGCCACGGCCCGGTTCAATTTGCAGGGTTTTGCCCTGGGGGCTTAGGCCATTTTTAATGAGTTCTTTGCGTAAGGTCTCGGTAACCACTTGGGCGTATTCATCAATGCTGGGGGCCAGGTCTGCCATGGGGTTGGTGCCCACAGGGTCGGCTACCTTGCTTGGATTCATGAGGCCATTGGCCACTTTGTTGCGGGCATTGAATAGTCCGCCCAGTTTCATACCTGCCGACAATATGCCGGTGGTGAGCCAGGCAGAACGGTCCACGTCACGGGCAGTGGGATCACGTGGTGGTGGGAAGCCGCCACCTAGGTCGATTTCTTGTGGCTCCCAGCCGTCCCAGGCCTTTTTCAGTTCACCCAGTGCGACGGCAAAGCCTTCCATGGTGCCTTTCCAGAACGCCAAGTCACGGCTGTGACGGCCCTGGTGAATATGAATACCCGTGAGTTTAACGTGTTCGCTGGCTAAAACTTGTTTACCCAGCACCAGTACATCTTCGGTGGGCATGCCACTTTTATAAATTTGAGTAACCAGTTCGGTGGGAATCGTCTCCACTAGAAAGTCACTGGGTTTGCTCAGTGCAGGGTACTCAGGGCGTAAGCGAATGCGCACGTAGGCTTTTTTGCCCATTTTGCGGGCGATGCCCTCAATAAGAGGGAATTCGCTGGCATCGTCCATGGTGATGCGTACCCCGTGTGCAATGGCGGTTTCTACTATCTGGTTATCAAAACCCACCTTGCTGTTGCCGTTAAGGGACATCTTGCTAGGGTCGGTTCCGCCTTTTAAGGCGGCCCACATCTCTCCTTCGCTGAACAAGTCACAGCCACAGCCTTCCTCGGTTAATATATATCTAAGAGCCAGGGTGTAATTGGCTTTAATGGCGGGAAGAATGTGAGTGTCTCCTTCTGGCCAACGCTCTGAAAAAGCGCGGTGAAAGTTGCGTGCATTGCTGCGTAATTGGCTTTCAGAAATCACATACAGGGGCGTGCCAAATTTTTCAGCCAAATCGCTGGCCGCTAAACCCTCTACGTGCAGACGGCCGTCCTCACTAATAGACAGGCAATTATCAATTTGTTTCTTCATACGTCACCCTTGTTATTTTGCTTTGAGTTATCTTTATTACGTTGGAAATTAGGTTACCTGTGGCAGGCTTGGGCGGGTATGGCGAGCTTGGCCCAATGACTGTCACAATTGGCCACTAACCCTGTATGTGGGTGGTTAAGAGTAGAATCTTATAACTTACAGCTGCATTTCCAGGCTCTAATTTATTTGCGGCCCATCCATGGGCATACCCTAAAAATTGCTCCTGCATTTTTAGGATACAGTCCATCCGTGGGCCTAAATAGCTGACGGATTTCGAAATCGACACGTTTTTTTTCTAAATCCATAAGAGATATGGGCCTAACTAGCTTGTAATGAAACTCACCACTACAGGAGAGAGTTCATGCAAGTACTATCGGAAGGGTTATCCACAAGTTGGGCCGAGGTGG
>MAAB01001514.1_pt1 | contig 19262 bp, 17 predicted proteins | sample 1115991 | NCBI WGS metagenome assembly MAAB01 (sample SAMN04961124, study PRJNA320927) | seawater metagenome | isolation source: sample BD02T18 sea water enriched with oil for 18 days | place: USA:Gulf of Mexico | collected 2013-07-27
GTTCGATAGCCATTGGCCGACTGCTGTTGAGTGTATTAGATCTCGATTGGATTGCTGTGCAATTAGCTTATTTAAACATGTCACCGACCAGCATATTAATATCTGCTTCTTGGACCATTGTTTTATGCTCATTCGTCTTTATCAACCCGATGATTTCCGTCACAGTGATGGCGGGTGTCTTATCACAATTACCCGGTGTTGAATCTATGCCTGTGACTATCGCTTTAGTCATGATGGTGACTTGGACCATTGTAATTGGCATATCACCCTTTACTGCCGTAATGCGCGTTGGAGCCAAACTCATCGATGTATCACCAGTACAGTTGGGGCTAGAATGGAACGGCTGGTTTAGTGTGATTGTACTCGTGGTATTAGATGTTTTTATCATCGCGTTAATATAACGAATAATGAGGCTGTCATTACCTTCAACAACATTGAAATTGATGGCAATAGCTAACGATTAGATCATATAAATTGATAGTCACTCTAAAAGATTGCAAATTACAATTCCGCAGTGCAGAATGTAAACACAAGATATCGCACTACTAAATTAGTGTGTGTTATTAATAATAACTAAATAATGAATTTTATTAAAGTGAGCGCTTAATGTCCAAACTAACAGAGTTAGAGTTACTTGCAAATTTAGAGGAAATAAACTACCAAGACCGATATCATTGTAAAACAACATACGATATTTTCTGCCATGCAGCAGAAGAATATTCTGGTGATATAGCAATAGCCGAGCATTTAACGGCTTCTAGAGTCGAAGTCGCCAAAAAACTAAATTTTTCTACTTTAGCCAAAAAAATTAATCAAACAGCAAACCTTTATAAATCATTAGGTATTGAACGCACAGATGTTGTATCTACTTTACTCCCCAACTTGACTGAAACTCACCTTAGTATGTGGGCTTCCCAAGTTGTGGGGATTGCCAACCCTATTAACTACCTTCTGCAAGTTGATCATATTATTGAAATTTTAAATGAGGTAAAAACAAAAGTATTAGTAACTGTTTCTCTAGATGATACAACTGAATTAGGTAAAAAATTACATGAGATTATTGAACGCGTTCCATCACTTGAACATATACTTGTACTCGATAATAGCCATGGCGAGATCAGTAATAAAAAATTAATCATCACTGATTTTAATAGTGCGATATCTACTCAACCTAGTGATAAGTTAACGCAATCCTTGCAACCTAAGGGAGAGGATATTGCGATGTACTTCCATACAGGAGGAACAACAGGTCACCCTAAAATAGCAAAATTATCTCACAGCAATATTAGTTTTGTTGTGCAAGTTTATGCGGGATTTAATGCGCTTCATGGGAAATCTGCCGTATTGAATGCATTACCATTATTCCATGTGTTTGGTGTTATTGCCGCCAGTTTAGCAATGTTCTTTGCTGGGCGTATGGTTGTTATTATGACGCCTGAAGGTTTTAGAAACGCTAATACGGTGAATAACTGGTGGTATTTTGTTAATAAATATCAAGTATATTGGTTCCCTACCGTACCAACAATCATGTCTGTTTTACTACAGCAACCTGATGAAAAAATTGATCTTAACTGTTTTGAACATGCTGCTTGCGGATCAGCGCCTTTACCTATTGAATTGAAATTATCTTTTGAAGAAAGGTTTAATTGTAATGTTACCAACGGCTACGGCATGACAGAATCATCTTGTCTGCTTGCTAGAGTATTACCTGGCTCTGAAGTTGAGGGGGTTGCAGTGGGTAATGCCATACCTTATACCCGCGTGATTGGTGCTGAACTAATTGGAAATAAAATTAGCCGTATTTGTGAAACTAATGAACCTGGCGTTATTTTGGTGAAAGGTCCTAATATCTTTAAAGGCTATTTGAACGAAAGTGATAATGATGGTGCTTGGGTCGAAGATGAGTGGTTCAATACGGGTGATTTAGGTGTGATTAATGAACTAGGTCATATTCAATTGACTGGTCGAGCAAAAGATTTGATTATCCGTGGAGGTCATAATATTGATCCACAGATCATTGAAGATGCATTAATGGCGCATCCTGATGTCATCCAATCAGTTGCTATTGGTCAACCTGATGCTCATTCAGGAGAGATACCTATTGCCTATGTTGTTATAAAAGATAAGCAGCAAACTACTTCATCTGAATTACTTGTACATTGCCAAGAACATATTAGCGAAAGAGCTGCAATTCCTAAACGTATCGAAATACTCGATAGCATACCGTTAACGGCTGTAGGGAAAATTTTCAAACCATTATTACGTAATAAAGCAACAGAATTTAGCATTTCCGCGTTGTTGAAAACAAATAATATCACTGCTCAAGTTGATTCAGAGTTTGATCCAGAAAAAGGGCAAGTTGTAAATATTCAATTATCAAATATACAAGATAAACAAAAAGTCGCTAAATTGTTAATCGCCTTTCCAGTCTTAGTTAATTATGTGAATTTATAGTCAACTACCCCCCGCTAAAGCGTGAGGCTTGTAAGAGTTTCGGTTGACCAGAACACAAATAGGAGAGGTAAAGTTATTTGTAAACGATAGCGTAGAAATTAGGTACGGTCGAATGCCGCCTCAGTTTGATCACTCTACGGTTACACTTTAAACAAGCGGTTGGGGGCTATATCGCTAGTGAGTGTAACGCTAAACCTACGCATATCTGTTCGAGAGGAAGCCGGGTGGGTTAGTTGCTCCAAAGCTAACCCTACGCATTACCATGGCGATGAGAATTCGGTGTCCCGTAAGGGAGTTTCACCGTTAATTTACGCAGAGCCAGACCAGCAAGCGGTGTCGGTGATAACACTTGCCGTTGCCAGTGCCCTACAAGCGCTGACAACCCTTAATTTAGCGGCTTAAAAGTAGTGCTTCGCACTACCCGCTATCCCTTTCTGCGCTAAAGCACAGAGTAACTCGCGGAGAAATTGATGAAATCTTGGGCAAATAAAAAAATGCCGCCATTTAATAACCATTTAGGATTTATGGTTGAGGAATGGCGAAAAAATCATATAAAAATCAGTGCTGAGCTTAAGCCAGAACATTTAAATCATTCGGGGATCCCACATGGTGGCTTTATTTCGGCCTTATTAGATGCAGCAATTGCAATGCCAGGGCTATATAGCGAAGACCCGCTTTACAGTAAAAAAGCATTAACTTTATCTTTAAATATAAACTTTCTAGGACAAGCACAAACCAATAAGCTTTATGCTATTGGAAAAGTAACGGCTTCTGGTCGAAATATTTATTATGGTTCTGCCGATGTTTACGATTCTTTTGATAATCTCATTGCGTCAGGGCAAGGAGTATTTCGATATAGAAAAGAGTAATCTGATTCTAATAATAACAGACAGCTAATATACAACTATAGAAGTGGAGCAATCTTTTGAATAAGCAATTAGATCATTACCCTTATCAAATAAAGCACCCCGTTAGGTGGGGAGATATGGATAAGTTGGGCCATGTAAATAACAGTAACTATTTTCGTTACTATGAAGAAGGTAGAGTTAAATTTTTAACGGATAGTAAAATTAGAGTAGTAGTTGAGGGAGCTAATATTGGCTTTGTTGTTGCTTATATAGATTGTAAATTTAAGTTTCCCGTTACTTATCCTGATAATCTGATCATTGCGACCAAAGTAGATAAAATAAGTAAGGATAGGTTTACTTTAAGTCAAATTATTTATAGTGAAATACATCAAAAGGTTGCAGCTAAAAGTGAAAGCATTATTGTTTCATTTAGCCATAAAATGCAATGTAAGGCCAACCTTCCTAGTGAGGCACTGACTTTATTAGACAAAGAATAAATTTTTAAATCAATAACAACGATAATCTTGTCAAATAACATATCGAAGAGAAGTAAATTTAATGAAAGTATTAGTCCCTATTAAGCGTGTTATCGACTATAACGTCAAAGTTCGCGTTAAAACTGATAACTCAAACGTTGATTTAATTAACGTTAAAATGGCACTTAACCCATTTTGTGAAATTGCCGTAGAAGAAGCTGTTCGCCTGAAAGAAGCGGGTACAGCAACTGAAGTTATTGCGATTTCAATTGGTGATAAAAGCTGCCAAGAACAACTTCGTACAGCATTGGCTCTCGGCGCTGACCGCGCAATACAAATTCAAACAGATCAAGATTTAGATGCGTTAAATATTGCTAAATTATTACAAAAAATTGTTGAAGAAGAACAGCCTCAACTGGTTATTTTAGGTAAACAATCTATCGACAACGATAATAACCAAACAGGTCAAATGCTTGCAGCATTGACAGGTTTAGCACAAGGTACGTTTGCTTCTGAAGTTAAGATTGAAGGGGACACAGTTAATGTAACACGTGAAGTAGATAGTGGTTTACAGACCATAGCATTAAATTTACCAGCGATTGTTACTACGGACTTACGTTTAAATGAGCCTCGTTATGCATCTTTACCAAACATTATGAAAGCGAAGCGTAAACCATTAGATGTAAAATTAGCTTCTGATTTTGGGATTAATTTAACGGCACGTACCAACATATTAAAGGTTGAGCCACCTAAAGAGCGTCAAGCAGGCATTATTGTTGAATCAATTGATGAGTTAGTTAAAAATTTAAAAAATGAAGCCAAGGTGATCTAATGAGTATTTTAGTTTATGCAGAACACGATAACAGCGCGTTAAAAGCTGAGACATTAAAAACAGTTGCTGCGGCACAACAAATTGGTGGTGACATCAATATTTTAGTTGCAGGTCATAATTGTCAAGAGGTCGCAGAGAAAGCAGCAAAAATTAATGGTGTTACTAACGTTTTAGTTGCAGACAATGTAGCATATGAACATCAGCTCGCTGAAAATGTCAGTTTATTAGTCGCTGAATTAGCAGTTGATTACGGAGTTGTTATGGCAACTGCATTAACGACAGGTAAAAACTTTATGCCTCGCGTTGCTGCCTTATTAGATGTAGCTCAAATTTCAGATATTATTGCTGTAGAAAGTGCAGATACATTTGTGCGTCCTATCTACGCAGGTAATGCCATTGCAACAGTAAAATGTTTAGACGTTAAAAAAGTTATCACTGTTCGTCCAACAGGGTTTGATGCGGTGGCAACTGATGGTTGTGCAGACATCACAACCATAAATAGTGTGACAGATGCTGGTATTTCAATCCACGTAAGTAACGAGTTAACTGTTTCAGAACGACCAGATTTAGGCGCTGCAAATGTAGTTATTTCAGGTGGTCGTGGTATGCAAAATGGTGATAACTTTCAGTTATTATATGGTATTGCCGACAAGTTAGATGCTGCAATTGGTGCATCACGCGCAGCTGTAGATGCGGGTTTTGTACCTAATGATATGCAAGTAGGTCAAACAGGTAAAATTGTAGCGCCAGATTTGTACATTGCTGTAGGTATTTCTGGTGCAATCCAACATCTTGCGGGTATGAAAGACTCGAAAGTTATTGTTGCTATCAACAAAGATCCGGAAGCACCTATTTTCCAAGTTGCAGACTATGGTATCGTTGCAGATCTATTTGAAGCTTTACCGGAATTAGAAAATGCGTTGTAAGTGCTGACAACTCTTTTGTGAACTTGACACTTATCACATTACAACAAAAGCCAATCTATTTATATTTCTTTTGCCTTTTAATGCAGATTAGCTAAAAATTGAGGACTTATTAAAACTTGTAGTTAAGTTGGGATAAGTCGTCTGCTAGTCTATTCAGTTTCAAAAAAGTTATGAATAGCATTCGTTAATTTTAATTTTTTGCCGTCAAAATAAGCACAATAAACAATAGTATTTTCCAATTAACAAGTGAGTCATAAATAAGTAAAAAATTTAGGCTCGTTTATTCTGTTCAAAGTTCTGGTTAAATAATTTACATGCCTATGTACTTGGCTTTGTAAATGTTTATATTTATAAATCATAATGATTTTTTTAAATAATATCAAAAAGAATAATTAAATCTGCTCCCCTACCTCAGCTGGGATGACTCGCATAGGTTTTACCTTTACCGTGATATAGGTCATTCTTCTTCATTAATCTATAAATTCTATCCTTAAATTGAGCTAAATAGTTTATTTTTTTAGAAAATAATGCGATTATGACTTCCATAACATGATGGGCGTAATTGCAGTTAAGACGGCTAGTGCGTCTAGTGCGTCTAGTGCGTCTAGTGCGTCTAGTGCGTCTAGTGCGTCTAGTGCGATAAACAATTGGGTAGTTAAAAATGAATACAATGACTGGTATGCCAAGAGATAAAAAAAAGGAAGTAGATCGTAAGTTTGTCGAGGCGCTTGCTAGAGGATTAGATATATTAAGGGCATTTAACCCAGGAGACGGATTCCTTGGCAATCAGGAGATTGCTCAACGAACCGGATTGCCCAAATCAAGTATATCTCGGTTAACCTATACTTTGACAAATCTGGGCTATCTTACTTATTCGGAGCGTCTAGAAAAATACCAACTTGGGGCCGGTGTGTTGGCATTGGGTTATGCCTTTGTTTCTAATCTTGCCATTCGTCAAGTGGCGAACCCCTTAATGAAAGAGCTTTCAATTGTAACTGGTACCTCGATAGGCCTAGCAGACAGAGACCGATTGGATATGATTTATGTTGAACATTGCGCTCCAAAAGACATTATCACCTTTAAGAAAGATATTGGCGATAAAATCCCTATGGCAACTACAGCCGCTGGGCGAGCTTACTTAGTGGCATTATCAGAAGAAGAGCGAAACTTTTTTTTGAGGCATTTTAAAGAAAAACTGGGCGATGAGTTCGATGCTATCAAAGCTGGCATTGATCAAGCAGTGAAAAGCTACCAAGAATATGGTTACTGCCATTCTTGGGGTGATTGGGAGCGAGATACTAATGCCATTGCGGTGCCCTTGAAACTCACGCAAGGACAAATCTATGTATTCAATGCTGGCGGACCCGCCTTTCGATTGTCGAAAGAGTTCTTGAGTGCCGAAGTTGCTCCACAATTAAAGAATATGGTGCGCAATATCGAAGCAACCTTAATTCGATTCTAGCATTATATTCTAGTTTATCCATTTCGTTGAGTACGTTTAAAAGCCTTTTTGTAATTAAAAAATAATTCTATTCTGCTCTCATGAGTATGAGGGAGTATATTAAAATAAACGTAAATATTCAGCTACTTTTATAGTCCACTGATAGTTCCTTATCACTGGCTGATAAATATTTCATTATCAACAAGAACAAATTGCTCATCATTACCTACACCGAGTGACCTATTTGCTGCCCCATAACACAACGAGCAGTTAAGTGATCAAAGTGACTCGATACGCCGGGCATCTTTTTACCACGCCTTTGTTACTGTGTCATCAATAACAAAGGCGGTGAGTTTGTTTTTATGGTTAACCTTGAGTACTTTTTTAGCGGTCAACCGTTGTAACTTTCGCCAATCTAAATCTTCGTGGTTAAGTAGATCATATAATGCATCTCTTTTTGCTGCTGAAAAACTTAATAAAGCATCCCATGAAAACATGTCAACCGAGTCTACTTTTAGCCAAACCCAAAACATTAATAGATAAACAACATCACTGGCTGGTATGCCTGAGCGCTTAGAAAACTGAGCTTGACGTAACATAGTCTTAAAACGCAGACTCTTCCAAATTGAGCTAAATGTGTTATCAATTTTAAGGTTTATTTGGCTAAGAAAATCAGCGGTTAATGATGGTAAATCCAAGGTCTTTGTGGCAGATTCCATTCGATGTCTCTTGTTGTATTATGTTTTGTGCAGACAACAAGTACCCCACCACGATTAGACATCAACCTCCTTAGAATCATCAGGTTACTTTAATTTCATTGCCCGTATGGAATCCCGAAACATGAGTTAATAATCCCACATAAATCAACTTAATAATAACTTATAGATCAATACGGGCAATGAAATTTTTCGATAACTATTTTTATAGTTGCAGTGGGGATGTTGTTACTGTACAGTAAGTCACCGGTTCCGCATAGCGAAACCAGTGCCTACAATAAAAAAATGCTAAGCATTGTAATTACTTATGAGGGAATAGAATAATGAATTTTACTAAAAAAATGGCCATGGCCGCAATATTAACAGCATCTGCAGTACCCACTTTTGCCGCAACGGTTCTCACCTTTGGTGAACCAGGACCAAACAGAGGCTCTCGTGCACAAGCAACAAAATGGTTTGTTCAAGAAGTAGAGAAACGCTCGGGCGGCGATCTGAAAATTAATGTCATGTGGGGCGGCGCTTTGTTTAAAGCCAATGGTGCACGTCAAGGAATTTCAACCGGTGTGGCCGATATGGGCTCGATTATTCCGGACTACTTTCCAAAAGAAATGGTCACTTATTCACTAACAAACCTACCCTTTGATAATCAGGACCCTTGGGTTGGACTTAAAGCGACCTATGATCATATGAAATCAGCGGACGTTACACGTAACCTAGCGAAGCAAAATATAAGCTTTTTAACATCATACACTGTGTCTGATGTTGTCTTGGTGTGTAAAGGGGATGCTGTACGTTCACTTGACGATATTAAAGACAAAAAAATACGCGGTATCGGCGTCTACGGCAAAGTATTTGGCGATCTCGGTGCCAACTTGGTCGGCATGAGCGTATACAAAGCTTATCAAGGATTAGATAACGGATTACTTGATTGCACCCAAATTTACAAATCGACGACACCTGCGTTAAAGCTCCATGAGGTATCTACCAGTTTAACTCAACTGAATTGGGGAATTTATACAGCTTTAGGAATATTTATTAATAATGATGTGAAAGCGCGATTAACCTCGTCTCAACAAGCAGTGCTTGATGATGTGAGCGTCGATTTTATTGACTATTTTGGTAAGAATGTCATAAAAACTGACGTTGCTGCGTTAAAAAGTCTTGAAGCTGGCATTAAAGGTCACAAGTTAGAAATTATCAGTTTGTCTAAAGCTGACTCAGCGAAATTGACTGAAGCGGGTAAACCATACATTGCTAAGTGGGAGAAAAATGCCACTAAAAGCGGCCTAAAAGGTGTAGAAATGGTTGAAAACTATAAGGCATTACTTGCTAAGTATACCAAGGAAGTTACTGATAAAGGCTATCCTTGGTCACGTTAATCTAATTATAGGGAGGCGTTGTTATGCTCAAAAAAATCGAATTAGGTGGCTTAATTGCCGCCGGAGTGTGCATCACATCGCTCCTTATTATGATCACACTAACCGTTCTATTGCGTAATATTTTTGGTTGGGGAGTTACCGATGATGTGGTTATTGTCCGTGAACTCATGGTTGGGGTTGTTTTTCTACCACTGGCTTATGTCACTGCCGATTTCAGCCACATCACAATTGAGTTTTTATTTAATCGCATGGGCAAGCATCTGAAACTATGGGTACTTGCCTTTGGCTCGGTCATTAGTCTGGTGATATTGTTCCCACTTGCATTCTCTGCAGGGCAAGAATTTTTCCATGCAGTTCAAAGTGGGGCCTATTTCTTTAGCGAATTAGATGTCCCCGAGTGGCCGGGACGATTTGCATTTTTCGCTGGGACAGCACTCTTTATTGTGCGCTTGGCGTTAATTTGTGTTGCAGATATCCGAGCCGCTATCTGTGGTAATACTGAATATCTTGTGCAGCGTGCTAACGCTGAACACGATCAAATTGAAGAGGGTTAATCAATGGATCCATTGATTCTTGGGCTCGTCGGATTTATCTGTGCGTTGCTGTTACTTGTGCTCCGTGTACCGATCGCATATGCGCTAGCAGGTGTATCGTCGGCATTTATATTCTTATTCTTTGCTATGCGATCAGGTGGTTTTGATATTGAACAGGCAGTGAAACCAACCCTGTCGATGGTGTCATCCAATATCTTCGATTTGGTGCACTCTTATGATCTAAGTATGATTCCGCTATTTGTGCTTTTAGGGCATATCGCCTACCATACGGGCATCACTACCGATATTTACCATGCAGCCCGAGTTTGGCTGAGACGTTTGCCTGGTGGTGTCGCCATGGCATCGGTGTTCGGCTGTGGTGGCTTCTCTGCCATTACCGGCTCGAGCATCGCTTGTGCCTCGGCAATGGGTAAGATCTGTGTGCCTGAGATGTTACGGATGGGTTATGACAAACGTCTAGCAACTTCTACCGTAGCCGTGGGTGGCACACTTGGCTCACTGATCCCACCCAGTGTGTTATTTATCGTTTACGGTATCTTTACGGAAATGTCGGTCAATCGTCTTTTTCTGGCGGGCGTTATACCCGGTTTGATATCATTGGTAGGTTTTCTGATAGTGATTTACATTTGGGTAAAACGAAACCCTGAAGATGCACCTGTTGACACCAGCGACTTAGAGCATGGCGAACGTCGAAGAGCCGTAATCAGATGCTGGCCTGCAGGGTTGCTATTTTCAATCATCATTGGCGGTATTTATGGCGGCCTGTTTACGGCAACTGAAGCTGCAGCGGTCAGTGCCTCTGCTGCCATTGCTATTGGGGCGCTCCAAAAACGACTTAATTGGCAGCAATTGATCAATTCAATTAAGGAAACCTGTACTCAAACCACTACTATTTTCTTTATCGCCGCAGGGGCAAAGGTTTTTGTAGGGTTTGTTGCGCTAACAGGTATGGCTCCAGCGTTGGTAGGGCTGATTGAGTCTGCTGATGTATCCCTTTGGTTATTGTTGGTAATGATCGCCTGTGTTTACTTATTGCTGGGCATGTTCTTAGACCCACTGGGCATTATGGTACTTACTCTACCTTTCTTGGTCCCTATGGTAGAAGGTTATGGATTAGACTTAATCTGGTTTGGAGTGGTCGTGATAAAATTGCTTGAAATAAGCTTAATCACCCCACCGGTAGGATTAAACGTTTTTGTCATCGCCAGTGTCACTAAACCCGCGGTTCCGGTATATGACATTTTTATGGGAGTTACACGATTTTTGGTCATGGATATCTTGGTCCTGATTGCGATTATCGCCTTCCCTATACTGTCATTGCTATTGCCTAACGGTATGATGTAGCACTTATATTATTCGCGGTTTAGCCAAAATTTTAAACGACCGCGAATAATGCCTGAATACCCAGATACACATTGACTGTCATACTCTCTTTTCCACTTCATCATTACCCTTAAGCTCTATCTGCATTTTCATTTACCAAAATAGCTGAAATTAGTTTTTACTTACTCATAGACCCTTCCCTCATATCCCTGTGGGCATAATATAATTACTTGCCCAAGGTGATCATTCAGGGAATACGCCCAAAATACAGACTATCGTCATTTCAGTTGTGTTTTAAGCCAGAATCTACAGTTTTTTAAACCAGATCCCCGTCTAATACATCACAGGGATGACGTTTAACAGGACATAAAATAGTATAGCTTACCTTGCTGTTGTTATGGATTTATTTACATGGAAACCTCTTGGCTGGACAATGTCATACTCACCTGGTACCAAGTTAACAGAGAAAGTACTAACGATTGCATTTAAATAAAGGGAAGGACCAAAAAGGGTAATGTTTCATTCAGAACTAAGTAGCACTTATACTCAAAAAAATTGTAAATTCTGGTTCAGAGTTAAGCTAGGAAATTAGATCAAGGCGCAATACGAAGATAGCCCATCAATTCAAAATTTCAGTCACCTGAATTATAACTATAGACAGCAAAAACACCTTCAAAAGTGTTAATACCACCACCGTATAAATCGGTAGGGGCACATAACCAATGGTATGCGTAACCGTCATATTCAGATTGAGAATAATAATAGAATAGCGCCCGTTGTCGACCCGCTTGAATTTGTAACTTATCCGTTCCTAGAAAGTGGCGTAAAGGCAGTACAAGCTAATATGCTAGTAGCCAATAAATTTTTTTTAATCAAAGTTCGATGCATATTATTTTTTCTATAAATAAGATCTAACCGATCATGGTCTGCCAGACCGACCAATGATTGAGTTTCGCGAGAAAGCTCCTTCGTTAAAATTTCTTTTGCTACTTGACGAATAGCAAGGTTTGAGAAGTAGGCGTATTCTAATTCCACACACCTGCCCCAAGCTGGTATTTTTCTAACCGCTCAGAATAAGTAAGGTAGCCCAGATTTGTCAAGGTATAGGTTAACCGAGATATACTTTATTTGGGCAATCAGGTTCCTTGAGCAACCACCTAATTGCCCAAAAATTCCTCTCCCAGCTGAAATGCCCGTAATATATCTAATCCTCTAACAAACGCTTCGACAAACTTACGATCTGCGACCCCATATTTATCTCTTGGCATACCAGTCAGTGTATTCATTGGAATAGCGCGTGTGAAAACAACGATCAAGGTTATTTTTTTAGTTTATTTTTCAGTGCATCTCGCGCGGAAATTGATTCTTCTGATAATAATAATGGACCAAAATGTTGGAATTCTTCTTCCATTTGCTCGGCTACTAAAGTTTGATCTGTTTTTTTCATTAATTGTTTGGTGATTTGCATTGATTTTGAAGGTTTTTGTGCTAATTCTTTAGCCTTAGTTAGCGCAAAGTTAATGACTTCATCTTGCGGACATTCAGCATTCACTAAACCAGCCTCAATAGCTTTTTTGGTATCAAAAAAATCACCTAACATTAATATTTCAGCGGCTAAACGGTGTCCAGCAATAGCGGGTAATAACAGGCTAGAAGCCGCCTCAGGACAAACACCAATATTAACAAAAGGCATTCTGAACTTGGTCGGCGATGCATAAACCAGATCACAATGCAAAAGCACGGTCGCACCAATGCCAACTGCAATACCTGAAACTGCCGCAACAATAGGTTTAGGGAATACTGAAATAACCTTTAAAAATTTAAAAGCCGGTGATGATTCATCAGACTTTCGAGTATCAAATCCTTTCAAATCAGCGCCGGCCGAAAAAACATTATCAACACCATTAATTAATACGGCTTTAATCTCGTCATCCTTTGTTGCTGACACCAATGCTTCAGTCATTGCATCATACATATCAGATGTTAAGGCATTTTTCTTTGCTGAACGATTCAGGATGATTTGCATCACACCATCGGCTTTATTGATTAAAATATCGGAAAATTGTTCCATAGAAATCAGGCCTCTTTTATTGTGTTAATAGTTATTTAGTTAATGGCTGATTTAACACGGTACTGTCTAAACGTGCTTTTGCCATATCATATTCAGTTTCAAAGCGAGCGATGATATCGGCAACTGCCGGTGCGTCTTTTATGCTACCCAAGCCTTGACCGGCGCCCCAAATGTGTTTCCACGCTTTAGATTTACTTCCACCAGCCGATCCAAATTTCATTTTGTTCTTGTCACCCAGCTCCAAATTATCAGGATCTAATCCTGCTTTACTGATACTCGGCTTTAAATAGTTACCGTCCACACCGGTAAATAATGAACTATAAACGATGTCTTTAGCGCTATGCTCAACTAGCATCTCTTTATAATCTTGTTCCGCATTAGCTTCTTTACTGGCAATAAATCGGGTGCCTATGTAAGCAAAGTCAGCACCTAATGCTTGAGCTGCCAATATAGACTGGCCATTAGCAATAGAGCCTGACAAGGCGATGGGTCCATCAAAAAATTGTTTAATTTCACTAACTAAAGCAAAAGGACTTAATGTACCTGCATGGCCACCAGCCCCAGCGCAGACCAATACCAGGCCATCAACACCCGCTTCTATCGCTTTTTCTGCGTGACGGATATTAATCACATCATGAAAAATAATACCGCCGTAGGCATGAATTCGCTCTACCATGCTCGGATTTAATGACCTTAAGCTGGTAATAATAATGGGCACTTCGTGCTTAACGCAGGTACCTATATCGTCCTCTAGACGGTCATTGCTTTTATGTACAATCAGGTTTACCGCATAAGGTGCAACGATTACATGAGGATTAACGGCTTTATAATTAGCTAATTCGGTTTCAATTTGCGTTAACCACTCAGTCAAAAGCGACTGAGGACGTGCATTGAGGGCAGGAAAAGATCCAACGATACCCGCTTTACATTCGGCAATAACCAGTTCTGGCCCTGATATTATAAACATAGGGGCTGAAATAATCGGTAGTCTTAAATTATTTTCTAATATTGCAGGAATAACCATGCCTTAATTTCCTTTATTAAAATGATAGTAATACCAACTAAATTCATTAGTAAACACGCCCTAGTCGTTAAAAACACCAAAGGATATAACAACTGAATGTAATATATTATGCTGGTTCAGCACGTAATTTTGCCATTTATGGTAATTTCGTGACAAATGTCCATGCTATAAACTCATGATTTGTTGAGTGCGAGTTAATGCTAAGTTAGCCTCTTTACCAAGAGAAGCCACAATATCAGCCAGGGGTTGCTGTTTTTTGAGAAAAGCTAGTGCATGACCTGCGACTAATATTCCTTTGGATGTATCGCCCGTGACATAGGCGTTGTAGCCGACTTCTCCCGATATAAAAGGGAGTAAATCTTCAATGGTGACATCATTTTTACTGTTTTCCAGCTCTTGCACCGCAGCGGTTGTCTTATTTTTTAAGCCACGCGCAGTATTACGAATGCTTTGCATACACAATGTTGTGTCTGTTTCACAAGCGTCTATTAAGACTTGTTTGTAACCTTCGTGCGCCCAAATTTCTTCGGCGACCAAAAAGCGTGTGCCTATGATCACACCAGCGGCTCCCATAGCCATGGCTGCAGTAATTTGTGCACCGTGACCAATACCATCACCAATTAAAAATGGCATGGTGATTTTTTCTCTAATGCCATCGCTGAATTGACAAAACTTCCAATTAAGTCCATACCCGGATGACCGCCACACTCAGCGCCAACAATAGCAACAGCATCAACGCCAAGACTCTGTGCTTTTAAAGCATATTTAACTGCTGGCACTTTATGAATAACTTTGACGCCCGCCGCCTTTAACAAAGGTAAGTATGCTTATGGACTACGACCTGACGTCTCGACGATTTTAACGCTCATCCACAATTAACTGAAAAACAGCTTGTGTTTGCTCGCCAGGTACCAATTTGGGTAACATGGAAACGTTCACGCCAAATGGGTTGCCATTAGCGAGCTCTCGGCATTTACGAATTTCAGCCCGTAATGTATCCGGCTCAGGAAAAGAGGCGGCAGTAATAAAACCTAAAATACCGGCGTTTCAACATACTCTGCATTTGACAGCCACATTAAGCCACCAGCGACTATCGGTAATCGGTAATCGGGTGCCAAAGAGTTCGTTAAACGCATTGACCGACTGGGTATTCGACATAAAATCCTCCGTTGCTCGCACCATAATGTTAAACAACAAGATGCGAAATTAATCTCTCATTTTGATCAACATACGGTTCAACCTTCTTTCATTAAACCGTATGTTACATACTCTATGAACGCCGCTATTATTGTTCAGCAGCCCATTGCGACAGTGATTTACCATCTTCAACTAACTGTTTTAGTAAGTTTGCTGGCTGCCAAAACTGTTCGCCATGCGTTTGAGCAAATTCACAAATAGTCTCATACAGCTTCTTCAAGCCAATCACGTTATCTACATAGTGCATAGGTCCACCACGATAAGCAGGAAAACCATAGCCGAAAGCGTAAACCACATCGATATCGCTAGGACGTTGGGCAACACCTTCTTCAAGAATTTTAAAGCCTTCATTGGCTAACGCGAACAGTAAGCGGTTTTGAATTTCTTCGTCGCTACAAGGTTTGGCTGTAACGTTAAGTTCGGCAGCAACTTTCGCGATTACGTCATCGACAATAGGATCTGCCCTACGCTTACGAGTTGCACCGTCATACTGATAATAACCAGCGCCAGTCTTTTGACCCAAACGGCCCATTTCTGCTAGTGCATCAGCAATGCGGTAAGTTCTTGGGTCGCCCTTTTCTGCATCGGTTAAGCTTTCACGTGCTTTGTAGCCTATATCAATACCAGCAAGATCAGCCACTGAAAGTGGTCCCATTGCCATACCATAGCTCAGCATGGCGTTATCTATTTTTTCTGGCGAATTCCCTTCGATCATGCACAATTGTGCTTGAGCAGCATATGGACGTAACATGCGGTTACCGATAAATCCGTAACAAACGCGCGACAATGCCGGGATTTTTTTAATAGTTCTGGCCATAGCCATAGACGTTGCTAACACTTCATTTGAAGTTTTGGCACCACGCACGACTTCTAACAATTTCATTACGTTAGCAGGGCTGAAAAAATGCAAACCGATAACATCTTCTGGTCGCTTAGTTGCCGCTGCAATTTGATCTACGTCTTGATAAGAGGTATTCGATGCTAAAATGGCACCTGGCTTACACACTTTGTCCAGCTTAGTAAAAACTTGCTTTTTGATGTCAATATTTTCAAATACCGCTTCTATTACCATGTCAACATCGCTGAGATCTGAATAGTCAGTTGTACCCGTGATCAGCATTTGACGTTCAGTAGCTTGAGACGTAGACAACTTGCCTTTGCTTACTGTCATACTGTAGTTCTTGGCAATGATATCTTTACCGCGCTGCAGTGCTTCGTCATTAATTTCCAACAAGGTTACGGCAATTCCAACGTTAGCGAAATTCATCGCTATACCGCCGCCCATGGTGCCGCCGCCAATAATACCTACATGTTTAATTTTTTTAAGTACAGTATCTTTCGCTAAGTCTTTCACTTTAGCTGACTGGCGTTCAGCAAAAAACATGTGCCGTAACGCTGCTGACTGAGGAGATGCCATGCACTCTTTGAATAGTTCACGTTCTTTTTTTAATCCTTCAGCAAAAGGAAGGGTTACTGCGGCTTCTACACAGTCAACAATGCGTCGTGGTGCTTCTTGGCCACGCATACGTTTGCTGATTTTTGCATGACAATTAACAAATACATCACTCGCGACTGAAGCAGGATCAATGATGATATCACTGACACGTTTTAAGGGGGCTGCTTGTGCAACAATTTCATTCGCGTAACTGAGCGCGCCGTCAAGTAAATCACCTTCAATTACTTTATCAATCAAGCCAAGTGTTGCCGCTTTAGTCACAGCAATGGGGTTACCTGAGGTAATTAGATCTAGCGCGACTTCAACACCAACAAGACGTGGCATACGCTGCGTACCACCTGCACCAGGTAATAAACCTAATTTAACTTCTGGTAAGCCCACTTTTGCCGATGCTAATGCACAACGGTAATGGCAAGCCAATGCAGTTTCAAGCCCCCCTCCTAACGCCGAGCCATGGATTGCGGCAATGACTGGTTTGTTAGACGCGTCGATAGTCATTATCATATCAGGTAATGAAGGCGCTTGCGGTGGTTTGCCAAACTCAGTGATATCAGCGCCGGCAATAAACGTACGCCCCTGACAAATGATAACTAAGGCTTTTGTGCCATCTTCTTGGGCATTATTAATGGCTTGTTCAATGCCCTGACGCAACGTGTGAGATAATGCATTGACGGGTGGATTATTTAGAGTGACAACACCAATTTCACCCTTAATTTCATAACTAACTACAGACATAAATTTTCTCCAATTAAAGGAATGTGCTAGACACGTTCGATAACAACTGCGATACCTTGACCTATGCCAATACACATGGTAGCAAGTGCGTAACGGCCACCCGTGCGCTCTAGCTGGCGTAATGCCGTCATGACGATACGAGCGCCACTGGCCCCTAATGGGTGACCAATCGTGATAGCGCCGCCATTGGGGTTAACACGTGGATCATCAAAGGCTATATCTAATTGTTTCATACAGCCTAACGCTTGCGCGGAAAACGCTTCGTTAAATTCCATTACGTCCATATCGTCAAGAGTTAATCCTGCACGTGCTAATGCTTTTTGTGTCGCAGGTACAGGGCCTAAACCCATCACGCGTGGTGGAACACCAGCAATAGCGCCGCCCAATATACGGCCACGAGGTTTAATTCCCGATTTTTTACCCACTTCTTCACTACCAATGATAATTGCAGAAGCACCGTCATTGAGACCAGAAGCGTTACCCGCGGTAACAACACCTTCAGGGAATAGTGAACGTAATTTGTCCAAACCAGCTTTCTCCGTATCTGGTCGAGGATGTTCATCGGCATCAACACTAATGGACGGTTTTCTTCGGACCTGTGCGACTTCGATGGGTAATATTTCATCGTTAAAAAATCCATCTACTCGAGCCGCTTCATATTTAGCCTGTGAAGCGAGAGCAAAGACATCACATTCTTCACGCGAAATAACTAAGTCTGAAGCAATATTATCAGCCGTTTCTGGCATTGAATGACCACCAAATTCACTAATAACATTAGGGTTAGTGAAACGAGCACCCATAGTGGTATCCGCTAATACTTGGTTACGATCGAACGCTGAAGTTGCTTTGGATAACACCAATGGCGCACGACTCATAGATTCAACACCACAAGCAACAAACAACTCTCCTTCATTGGCTTTCACACAACGAGCAGCATCTAGAACCGCAGACATACTTGAACCACACAAACGATTGATAGTAATACCACCCGTCTCAATGGGCAGACCAGCTAACAAACCGGCAAAGCGAGCTACATTTCGACTGTCTTCCCCTGCTTGGTTAGTATTACCAGCAATCACATCTTCATAAAGACTTAAGTCAAAATTATTGCGTTGGATCAGTGTTTTAATCACGTGAGCCAACATATCATCGGGTCGAACAGAAGATAAAGCGCCACCAAGGCGACCAAATGCAGTACGACCGGCATCATATATATAAGCGTGAGACATAGTAAATCCTTCAGTTGTATTAATTAAATTAGGCAGTAACAAAAGCGATATCATTTTTTAAAACATAATGTAAACGGATTTTCACCTTCAATCGGCCTTAAAAATAAAGTGTTATAATATTTATAAGCAATGGCCCAGAGTTTTACTCATAGCCCGTATCCATAGACACATCACAATCAACATTCTGCTGTGCGGAACTTTATTTTGCAAGGGTAAAGTGTTCATTTATCGTTTTTATTTTTAATCGTAGAGTCGGTTAACCCATAAAAACCAATAATATTGATATACCTGGTGAATTCCGCCAGTCGGAATGATAGACTAATATAAAGTGCAAATCTGAATTTAAAACCTTATTTAGTCATGCATTTTTTAATTAGAGAGCTAAAAATCAACTTGCCTTGTTATAACTCACTGCCAACCAACTAAGGCAAATCTTCATTGACCTATGAACAAAGATATATTGAACCCTAAATTACCCGTTACCTCGTCACTTTGTCTTGTGATTATTTTTATCATGACGATAATCTCTGAATGGGCCAGTTACACTGTTGCTGCGGTCATAGCGGTCATAGCCCTGATTGTTTTTACCGTCATTGAATGG
>MAAB01033822.1_pt1 | contig 19261 bp, 23 predicted proteins | sample 1115991 | NCBI WGS metagenome assembly MAAB01 (sample SAMN04961124, study PRJNA320927) | seawater metagenome | isolation source: sample BD02T18 sea water enriched with oil for 18 days | place: USA:Gulf of Mexico | collected 2013-07-27
GTTTTGTACGGTAAAGAAGCATTATTAAATGCCATGCCTCCTTATCAAGGTGGCGGCGAAATGATTTTGCATGTTAGCTTTGAGAAGACGACCTATAACGTTTTACCGTATAAGTTTGAAGCAGGCACGCCGAATATTGCTGGCGCGATTGCGATGGCGGCAGCGGTTGATTATTTAAACAGCCTAGATCGTATTGCATTAGCAAAACACGAAGATGCCTTACTTGCTCGTGCGAATGAACTAGCAGCCCAAACCGATGGTCTACGTTTAATCGGCACCAGTGAAAACAAGGCCAGTGTCTTTAGCTTTTTAATTGACGGTACTCACCCACACGATGTGGGCACATTATTAGATCAGCAAGGCATTGCAGTTCGTACAGGCCATCACTGTGCAATGCCGGTAATGGAACAGTTCGATATTCCAGGTACCGTACGTGCGTCGTTTACCTTCTACAATACGATTGAAGAAGTCGATGCCCTGTTTAAAGCGATTGAAAAAGTAAAAATGTTTTTGCTGTAAGCATTAACATTTGCACCCATTCATTAGCGCGAGACTTATTTCCGCGAGAAATTGATTATGACAATTGAAACCTTTGATCCAAACGCAGCAAGCAGCGAAGAAAGCCTGCAAGTCAGTATGACAGAAGCTGCCATGATTCATGTGCGTAAACTGCTAGCAAAGTCTGATGCTAGCGGTGTTCGTATCGGCGTGAAAAAAAGCGGCTGCTCGGGCTTCAAGTACAACTTCGAATTTGTAACGATACCTCTAGCTGAAGATACCTGCTTTCAAATCGCTGAAGATATTGCACTGTATGTTCCGACTGAATATCTTGCGATGGTGCAAGGCACTGAAGTCGACTATACGACGGAAGGCTTAAACAGCACCATCAAATTTAACAACCCGAACGCTAAAGACCTTTGTGGTTGCGGCGAATCATTTTCAGTTTAATAGGAGCAATCTCGTGGAAAAACGCATGGTTGTTTCCCAGCAGGACTGTCCTGCACGAAGAGTACCCAGTGGTCAGCCGACTATTGTGCCAGCCGGTTCTTTTTTAACCATTAATCAAGCCCTCGGTGGCAACTATACCTTAACGTTCAATGGCAACATGGTTCGAGTTGATGGTACGGATGCGGCGTTGATTGGTCTTGAATCAGAAGAAATTACGTTTGAAGATAGTGGTGATGGCTTAGTTCATGAAGAACAGATTCGCCAAGCCTTAAAAACTATTTTCGATCCAGAGCTACCGGTAAATTTATTAGACTTAGGTTTAATTTACGGCATTGATATCGACGATAAAAAGGTCGTCATCCGTATGACGCTCACTGCGCCAACGTGTGGAATGGGGCCGGTATTAATTAGTGACGTTGAATATCGCGTGGCTAAAGTACCTAATGTTGAATCGGTTAAAGTTCAGCTTATCTTTGATCCACCATGGCACAAAGATATGATGACTGACGAAGCACAACTTGAAACTGGCCTGTTTTTTTAACAGGCTTTTTTTATTACCAAGCCTTTTTCTTACTAGACTTATATTACCCAATCTAACTGAATATACCTGTTATGCCTTCAGACCTATTTAAAAAGAGGCGCCGTTTCTTAATTCGCCTCGCTAAGACCTTGCATCAATGCGGAACTCCCGCGTATCAGCTAGAAGCCCACATGATGAAAATCAGTGATGTGCTAGATCTAGAAGGTTCTTTTTTAATAAGTCCTACGGCTATTACCTGTGTTTTCTGGCCCAAAGGTGACCGCGAGAATAAAGAGCATACTTATATTTCTCGAGTTCAACCTGGAGACTTAGATCTTGGTTTATTAGCCCGCACTGATCAACTGGTCGATGAACTGTGCTCAGGGAAGCGAGATTTAGACGACGCCTTATTGCGCTTAGAAGAAATCAATAATCTTCCCCACCCTTACCCACAATGGATGATATTCATCGCCTTTGGTTTTGCCAGTGCTGCTTTTAGTATGCTAATGGGTACCAGCTGGACTGATGTCACCGTTTCTTTTTTATTAGGCCTAATGGTATATTTTTTGGTCTACTGGTCTGAAAATTCGACTCGTATTCAAACTGCACTTGAACCACTGACCGCAATACTTACGGCCTTTATGGCGTCTGGAATTAGTTATATCGCTCCGAGTATGAATACTTCTCTGGTGGTATTAGCCAGCATCATTGTATTTATCCCAGGCCTTGCACTCACCGTAGGCTTATCAGAGCTCGCCGCACGGGATCTGATATCAGGTACAGCCCGCATCATGGATGCAGGCATGGTGATGTTTAAATTGTATTTTGGGGCAGTGCTTGGGTTTGCCATAGGAGATGCTTGCTGGGGTTATATACTCCCTCTCACAACCCCTGAACTTGCCATTCCCTTACCCAGCTGGAGTACGTGGCTAGCCGTCTTAATTTTATCGTTTTGCTTAATGGTGATGTTTAAAATTCGATTAAAAGACGCTCCTTGGGGAATCAGTGCGAGCTTCATTGCTCATGGTACCAGTATTATTGCATCGACTTATCTTGATGTGGCGCTAGGGACATTTTTTGCGGCGCTCGTATTGGGCATTTATGCCAACTTGTATGCTCGTTGGTTAAAAGCCCCTGCGGCTATCGTTCTATTACAAGGTCTCGTAGTTTTGGTGCCAGGTAGTAAAATTTATATGGGCTTAAATACGGCTATTTCAGGACAGGAGATTATTCATATTGATCAACTCGGCAGCCAAGCATTTTTAATACTAATGTCATTGGTTGCCGGATTAATATTCGCAAACATCGTTATTGACCCCCGCCGCTCGTTATAATTATTTATAACGTCACAGGGGTCACTAATAATGCTTCGATTGCTTTTGGCTCTTCAATCAAGGACAGCAAGAAAGCCTTAGCATCATTTGCTGATTGCTCAGGAACCTCTTCCATAGGAACATGACCAACACCTGAATAGACAATCGTCTTAGAGTCTTCAATGTCCTGTGCGAATTTCTGAGCATTTCCCAATGGTATCCAAACATCAGCCTCTCCCCATTGAATTAGAGTCGGGACTTTTAGCTGCTTAATTTTACTACTATCCGTATGAGCAATACTGGCAAATACATCGACGACTGCTTGGCGATTACCCTCCCTTAACATTAGCTGATGATAGCGATCAATTAAATCGTCAGTAACCTTGGAGCTATCCCCATAAACTTCATTCAAAGTATGAGTAACGACAAAGCGTGGGGTAAAGAAGCGTACACTGTCTTTCAAAATAGGGGTTTGGAATAGCTCTAACATCATTGGCGGCTTAAAGGGATAACCCGCGGCATCGACTAAAATAAGACGTTTTACTTTCTCAGGATGAGCCGCTGCAAAATTCCAAGAAATATAACCCCCCATAGAATTACCGGCCAGAAAGAACGATTCGATATTTAACTTATCACTCAGCTGATCAACCATATCAATCGAGCGTTCAATATTATAAATACCATCAGCATAAGGACCTGTTAAACCAAATCCTGGAATATCAACACGTATGATGCGGAAATCATGCTGTAAGGTCTTAACCCAGCCGTCCCAAGTATGCAAACTCGCCATAATCCCGTGTAATAAAAATAATACCGGGGCATCAGGATTTTCATCAGCGCTCAGACCTTCGTCACGATAATGCAATTGAATGCCCTGCTGTAAACCATCTAGCTGAATAAATTTAGACTCTGCAGAGGCATACTGACTATTAACTACGTCAGGTGCTAAATCAACAAAGCCCATATAATGTCGACCAATAAACATCGAGGCAAATAGCGAAAGCGCCAACAGCGCAGTAATAATAGATTTCATAGGTGAGTCCCGCAGACTTTTTATATTAACAACAGTTTGCAGTAATTTCAGGGGGCTTGGCTAGGTTAGATTCCGACAATATCGCAGATAATTACCTGACGAGTATATATACTCGTCAGGTAAAAACATTTATCCACAAAGGCCTTTCATTAATATTTTATTGGTCCAATGAAAAAAACCATGAGAGGTTGAGTATTGTGTACTTACCGCAGAAACTCTACCGGGGCACTGTCGCTCTAACTCTGCTCTAGCTTCGTCGACATAATGAGTATCGAAAGCAAAAAAGAAAACAACATCCTGCGTTGCTGTCGCCTCAACATAATGCACTTTATCCTTTGCTGAAATACCTGAATTGAAGCCATCGGTATGAACCATATGGATACTATGAGTACAACCCGCTAATAAAATCATGGGAAATAATACAGATAACAATAGAATCTTCTTCATCTCTTATCCCTCTGCAGTATTACAGTAACCACTCGCAATCACTTCTCGCTTGAATACCAGTAGATACGACGTTGTTTGATGCTTGGTTAAAATACCGGTTAGCTTCCCTCCTCGACATTTAGATTTTAGATTTTCGACGGCTTCATTAACAAAATCATTTTGTGTGGTAAAGCCTAAAAATAAAATATCAGAAGCACTCGCGGTTACCATTCGTTCACGATTTTCGGGTAATTGAGTCAAAGAGACTGAGTTTAAACTTACACAGCCAGATAAAAAGCTAGCAGCAACAAATGCTGTCAATATCACAAATAATTTTTTCATAACTCACTCCAAATTTTATAAAATACAATCAGCATCAATACGGACAATTTCACCACTCACAGGCCCATAAGATAATGCTTCGCGAACATTTCGAATCGCGGTGATATTACCTGACGAGCATTGCTGATGAAGCTGCTGTAAAATATTTTCCGCATAGCGGTCGTTGTACACTGGGTTACCTGTAGTAGGTCCCATATTAATCAGCGCCAAAAGGGCAGCAAGATCGCCTAAGTTTTCTTTAGCACTGTCTGAACTCGCTAATTCACCTGCAATTGCAACCGTCTCTGCAGCATTAAAACCCGTGTTACTGATTTGTACCGAAATGGGTTTTAAGTGACCTTGGCTTTGATCAATATCACTAATCTGAACATGATCGAGCCTGGCGCAGCCCGTACAAATCAAGATCAGTGATACAGCTAATACTCTTAACATAATCGTTCCTCCTTTTAATGTTTCAATAAACTTCATAACTATTTATGGCCTGTATCATCTGTTATCGAACAGTCGCATCCTATTCAGCTACTATCGCGTGCACTTCAAAACCCTCAATATTCCTACTTACTGACTGTAGACCCTTGTCACTCTCAATAATCCCTTGGTTTAAAGCAGTCTTTGGAGCATTGCTTCGGATTAATGCCTGAGTCTGCTGTTGTAGCAAAATCAACATGTCATAATAAGCTGTATTCATTTAAGACTCCTTTCAATCCACGCTATAATTAGCCAACAAGCTGTTATGCTATCGATTATAATGCCGTTAGATGAACCTAAGCTGAATGAAGTCACTCAAAAAATAGGCAATGCTCATTCAGCCCAGGTTCAGTTACACTTGCTATAATATTCATAATAACGATTCAGTGAAGTTTTACTTTGAAGAGAAATTCACCGTGAAAAGAAATCAAGGATGCAAAATTTTCATCCTTATGTTCTATGTCAGTATTCTGCTAGCATCCTTTGATTTGAAGGCTGATAGCCCCTCTATGCCTACAGAAAGTAGTACCTCAATTACGAATGACATTTCTGCTCACGATGCGATAGAAGAAGGCTGGGTAGAGAAAAAGATCGCACCTCCGACTCAATGGATTGAAAGCATCTTTGCACCCTTCACTCAGTGGATGGAAAGTGAAATCCAACAAGAGGCTGATTCACAAGCGCCCACACTTTCAAACCCTATCTCAAGCCATCGCTTGATCTCTGTTAAATACGCGATTAATACCGTTCTAGAAAGATATCCAGGTAAGGTCTTACGCAGTCAATTTAAAACGGGACCACCCCCTTATTACAAAATAAAAATATTGTCAGATAAAGGCAGCATTTCGATTTTCAATGTGCATGCTTTTAGCGGTAACGTATTTACCCCCTCTAATTTAGAAATACAAAAAGAAGAGTTCAAGCCATGAAGGTTTTAATTGTTGAGGATGATCTAAATTTACAACAACAGCTGTGTCATGGTTTAACCAATGAAGGCTATCATTGCCAAGGTGCCAATGATGGTCTTGAAGGATATTATCAAGCCAGCGAATACAGTTATGACCTTGCCATTATCGATATTGGTTTACCAAAAATTGATGGTATAGAATTAATCAGCCGATTGCGTAAAGATGGCTGCCAGATGCCTATACTCATATTGACTGCCCGTGGAGGTTGGAAAGCTAAGGTCGAAGGCCTTGAATCAGGCGCTGATGATTACATGGAGAAACCCTTTCATATAGAAGAGCTGGTTGCTCGTAGCCGCGCATTATTACGAAGAATCACTGGCCATACCTCGCAGTTAATTCTAGGCCCAATCACACTGGATCTAGAAAGCCAAAAAGTTACCTTATCAGAACAGCCTATTGAGCTGACGGCCTTCGAATATAAGATTCTTGAATACATGATGCGTCGCCCGAATGAAGTCATTTCTAAAACCCGATTAACAGAATATTTATATGACCAAGATTTTGATCGAGACAGCAACGTTGTCGAAGTATTGGTTGCGCGCTTAAGAAAGAAGTTTTCGATTAAAGAGGGGTTTAATCCAATCGTAACCCTTCGAGGCCGTGGTTATCAATTCAATGCGATACCTTAAATCATGTTGAACTCGTTGAAGGTCCGGCTGTTATTAATGACCTCTATTATGCTTATAGCACTCGCTATGAGTGGTGGATTTTTACTATTACAGTCATTTTCAGTAGTTCAAATGAAAGCATTAAAAGAGCGTTTAAAAGTTCATAGCTATAGTATTCTTGCCCAGATTGAATTTTATAACCAACGGCTTTTATTAGAAGAAATGCTATCTGATCAGCATTTCAACCAAGCTAATTCTGGGCTGTATGCAATTATATTAGATAATGATCATCAACGCGTATGGGCCTCAATTTCTGCAAGAACCTTGCCTAATTTCTCAGCATCAAAAATTAATGTTGGGCAATGGCAATATAGCTTGGCTAAAAATGGTGACGAAGAATTATTTATCGCTCGGTACGGTGTGAATTTAGGGAATGATCAAAACAGTACTTTTAACGTTCTTCTTATTGAAGATATGAAAGCCATCAACCAAGACCTCAGTGAATACCGAAATACTCTTATTCTACTATTGTGTTCGGCGAGTATTTTTCTATTTATAATGCAATTGATCGTTTTACGCTGGGGCTTAAAACCCTTAAACCAATTAAGTAACGACTTAAAAGATATCCAGTCAGGTGACAAAGATGAGCTCATAGGCAACTACCCTAAAGAACTTCGCCCTTTAACATCAAACCTGAACCATCTTTTAAAAGTTGAGAAGAACCAGCGAGACCGATATCGCAATTCCCTCGCGGATTTATCACACAGTTTAAAAACGCCCATCAGTGTTATACAAGGCATTTTATACAAAGAAGCCATTAATCAAGACGACCATCATTATTTACAATCGCAAGTTAGTAAGATGACGAATACAATTCGCTATCAACTACAGCGCGCGGTGCATGGTTTTCAAGGTTTACATATTAATAAAATTTCCGTAACTCCTATGCTCAATTCTCTCGTCGATGCGATGTATAAAGTCTATGCTGATAAAGGTCTATCCATTGAATTAATCTTAGAAGAAGATTGCTACTTTCAAGGTGACGAAAATGATCTAATGGAAATTTTAGGCAACCTTATTGATAATGCCTGCAAGTATTGTAAGAATAATATATCGATAAAAACTGAACAAACTGACAGTACTTTAGTGATCTATTTCTCGGATGATGGCGAGGGTATTCCTGCCTTACAGAGAGATACCATATTGCAACGCGGAGTACGTCTCGATACAGTAGAAGCGGGCCAAGGAATGGGGTTGGCATTAGTTAAAGAGATACTAGATGCTTATCAAGCTGACATTGAAATATCCGATGCTGCTTTAGGCGGCGCTTGTTTCAAGATATCATTTAACAAACACGTTACTCGCCATGATTAGATTCATTTAAGTTGACAATATATGCCCAAAATTATTATAAAAAACAAGCTGCCTACAAAATGCTACTTGCTGGTATTCGTCCTAATGCTATCAGCATGTTCAAGTGTCACAATGCGTCCTTACGGCGGTGCTAAAGAAAAGCGGGCTCCAGACTATAGTGATAGTAAAGACTATTATTTTTGGGGATTAATGGGTGAGCATGAAATTGATACCAGTGATATCTGTGGAGATCGCCGAGTTGAGCAAATGCAGGCGATTATGACATCATCCGACTGGATCAGAGGTGTTTTCACTCTGTTTATATACGCCCCAAGAACAGCAAAAGTATGGTGTGAAGAGTTCCCTAATTATGAATAACATATTGCAACTCATAAAAAATCTTTCATGCACATTGTCTATTATGCTGATCACTGGCTGCAGTACAATGCATTTTACTCAAGTAACTGCTGAGGCAGAAGAAACAAGAATACATTCACAATGGCATGATACAACGTTAAATGGCATGGTAGAAATAAGTCACCCCGTTAATCTCTATGAAAGCTGCAAAGGTCAGCCTTGGAAGAAAGTAACCGTTGAAGTGAGTGCTAAAGCCGGACTAACCGTTTTCGCAATTAATACGACAATGAATGCGATCATTCCCGGATTATCTTTTGTAAATATGTATGCGCCTTGGGATGTTGAAGCACAATGCGCATACTTAAAAAATTAAACACTAAAATGGCAGGCGTAGAAAATTAATTTATTTTTCTACAAAGGCTCGCTCAATCACATAATGCCCCTGCTCACCTTTACGAGCTTCTTCAAAGCCACGATCATCTAAGATTTGGCAGAAGTCTTTCAACATACTTGGGCTACCACACAGCATGAAGCGGTCATGTTCAAGATTGATATCAGGCAATCCTAAATCAGAGAACAACTTTCCACTTTCTACCAAGTCGGTTAAGCGACCTTGATTGCGAAACTCTTCACGAGTAACCGTTGGGTAGTACTTCAGCTTTTGACGCACGACATCACCGAAGTATTCATTATTCGGTAATTCTTCCTCAATAAAGTGCTTATATGCGAGCTCTGATGTTTCACGCACACCGTGCGTTAAAATCACATTATCAAACTGTTCGTATATCTCAGGGTCTTTAATAATACTCATAAAGGGTGCTAAACCCGTTCCAGTACTGAGTAGATACAGGTTTTTTCCTGGCAATAAATGATCCGCGATTAAGGTTCCTACTGGCTTAGTTCCCACTAAGATTTCATCACCGACTTTTAAATTTTGTAAGTGCTGAGTTAATGGGCCGTCTTGCACCTTGATGCTAAAAAACTCCATTTCATCTTCGTAGTTAGCGCTGGCAATACTGTAAGCACGCAGTAGAGGTTTATTATCAATCTCTAAGCCAATCATGGTGAAATGGCCATTTTTAAAGCGTAAGCCCTGATTACGGGTCGTATTGAAGCTAAACAGGGTATCGTTCCAGTGATGTACTTTCGTTACAGTCTCGCGAATCATTTTGCTCACAGCTTGCCTCACTCATTCTTATTTTTGAATCATTAATCTTTAACTGCCCACAGAATAACCTAGACTTATTAATCAGAAAAACAGATTATATCTATTACCCTTATCGATTTTGCAAATATACAAGAGGATTGTTTCATGCGCTATACCTTACGCCAGCTAGAAGTCTTTCTTGGCATTGCTCATCAGCAGAATGTGAGTAAAGCTGCTAAAACACTCAATCTATCCCAAAGCGCCGCCAGCTCTGCACTTAAAGAACTCGAACAGCAATTTGATGTGCAGCTATTTGATCGTATCGGTAAGCGTCTTCAGCTAAATGAACAGGGCCGGCTAATCAGGCCTAAGGCAGAAAGTTTATTAGCTCAAGCCTCTGATTTGGAGCAAACATTACTGAAGCATGCTGACGCAGGGCACTTAAAAGTGGGGGCAACACTATCGATTGGTAATTACTTGGCGGTGAATATCATGGCTGAAATGATGTCTCAACAACCCAATGCCAATATCAGCTTAGAAGTCGCCAATACGGCCAGTATCAGCCAAAAAGTGTTAAATTTTGATTTAGATATCGGGCTTATTGAAGGTGAGTTACAACACTCAGATCTGGATGTTATTCCTTGGCGAGATGACGAATTAGCTGTATTTTGCAACCCTCAACATCCGCTGGCTGAAAAAAAGATCATTACCGACAAAGATTTATTAGCCGCAAGCTGGATTCTACGAGAAGCGGGTTCTGGGACACGCCAGGCCTTTGAACGAGCGATGCATGGGATCTTACCCGATTTACACGTCGCTCATGAGCTTCAGCATACGGAGGCAATTAAACGTGCAGTAGAAGCAAATTTAGGCTTAGGTTGTTTGTCCCAAATTACCCTAGAAGATGCTTTTAATCGTGGAAGCTTGATACGTCTGCCCGTCCCACAGCGCAACTTTGAGCGCCAGTTCTATTTTATCTTGCATCATCAAAAGTTTAGAACAGCGGGAATAGAGCAGTGGATGGCTCTGTGTTTACAATCAAAAAGCTAGTTCGTTTTAAACTCTAAAGAAACCTCAGCACCACGAACGGCATTACGAACATCGTCAAAGTGATATTCCTCCATACCTTCGAACTGTTCATCATCTATTAATATACGACCACCAAAAGATGCACTCGGCTTTTCTTTCATGTAAGGCTGATTCTTCGGGTCGGCAAATAAATCAGGTAGTTGAAGCGCTATGCCATTACCAATTTCCATCGTCCCTTCATGCTCTATATCAGGAATCGTTAAATCTAGAGGCTGCTTTGACACACCACTTTCTTTAATTAAGCTAGGTTCAATTGAGGGTTCAGCCATCTCATCACGGTCTGAGTTTCTCAGGTATTCCTCATCAATAAATTCAAGTTTCTCGGCGAACCAGTTAATGACTCCTTTAAAACTCTCAGCCATACAGAATCCATCTGACTCTGTACTATCAGGAACGACGTTTTCAACGATCAATGATTCATTAACATCGGCAACTTGAACCTGTTTTTCGGCTTCTAGCTCAATCGCGTCATAGGAGTAGCACGCCACAGATAGAAAACTGAAGATTATCATTAAGATTGGATTAAAAATTCGCTTACCTTCTATTTTAATTTTTGTATTTAAAGGCTCTAGTTAGTATTGCCACAACTAGTACATTTGATTTTAACATAATTATGCTATTTTATTTTTTTGCCACATTTCATACAAGTAGCTTAATGTTAAATTTTGTCTCTTTGCCCCTACTTCCCTTGTGCTCTATACACCCATGCTGCTGTGATTAAGCGTTTAGTGGCATATCCAAAAAATAAATAGGGCTAAGTTAATAGCCGCTAATTAGATTTTGATGTAAGACAATATGTGAAAATGCACTGGCTTTTTGTTAACATAGCCGCCCAATTTTCATATTACGCACGCGATAGCCGCTTTAAGGGCCATTATGATCACAATGTTTGGAATAAAGAATTGCGATACCATCAAGAAGGCCCGAAAATGGCTGGAAGCGGAAGGTATTGAATATCAATTTCACGATTATAAAAAAGACGGTTTAAGCTCAGAAATGCTTAATATCTGGATAAAAGACCTAGGCTGGGAAGCATTGGTCAATAAGCGCGGTACAACTTGGCGCAAGCTGCCCGAAGATGTTAAAGAATCTGTTGATCAAGCCTCGGCTATCCAGATCATGTTAGACAACGCATCGATCATCAAGCGCCCCCTATTAATTAATGATGCCGACAGCAAATTATTGGGCTTTAAAGCCGCACAATACCAAGAATTTATTAATTCCTAATTAACCCGTTAGACACTTATTCACTATTTTAAGTAAGGATTTTATTATGAGCACTGCATTTGCGATTGGCTTAGGCACTAAAAATACAAAAGGCGAATGGTTAGAAGTTTATTACCAAGCTCCTCTTTTCCAGCCAAGCGCTGACATCATTGCCGCGGCTAAAGACGCAATCGGCTATGATGCGGGCAACCAAGCAATCGAAGTTGACGGTGGTGAACTTGAAGCTTTAGCTACAGCTTTAGAAGCTATTGCTCCAGAGCAAGCTAAACTAGCGAGAGCCTGTACTGAAAGCAAGAAGCCAGTCGTTATTACCATTCTTGAATCTGATATTCAGTCTGAATCGACTCCTGAAGTCTACTTGAAGCTTCACCTTTTATCTCATCGTTTAGTTAAGCCACACGGCATCAACCTAGCCGGTATGTTTGGTCTATTACCCAACGTAGCTTGGACTAACTTGGGCGCAATCGATCTTGCTGATTTACCAGAAGCGCAATTACAAGCTCGCTTAAACGGTGATTTGTTAAGTGTTAACTGCGTGGATAAGTTCCCACGTATGACTGATTATGTTGTACCAAGTGGTGTTCGTATCGCTCATACCGCTCGTGTTCGTTTAGGCGCACACGTTGGTGAAGGCACGACCATCATGCACGAAGGCTTCATTAACTTTAACGCCGGTACTTTGGGCGTTTCTATGATTGAAGGCCGTATTTCTGCGGGTGTTGTTGTTGGCAATGGTTCTGACCTAGGTGGCGGTTGTTCTACAATGGGTACACTTTCAGGTGGTGGTAACATCGTCATTTCGGTTGGCGAAAACTGCCTACTAGGCGCGAACGCTGGAACAGGCATTCCACTAGGTGACCGTTGCACAATCGAATCTGGTTTGTACATTACTTCAGGGACTAAGATTCTAGTTCTTGATGATGCTAAGAATGTTGTAGATACTGTGAAAGGCCGTGATTTAGCGGGTAAAGCGGATCTTCTTTTCCGTCGCAACTCTATCTCTGGCGCGGTTGAATGTGTAACTAACAAAACTGCTATCCAGTTGAACGAAGAGCTGCACGCAAATAACTAATATTCGCTGAAAGCTTAAGAGCGGCTCACCACAGAGGCACCGAGCCGCTTCGCTACACAGAGAAAAGCAAAAGATAAACTAAGGCATGAAAGTTAAAACCATTAAGTTTTAGCTCTCCTTCTATCATTTTATTCTCCGCTCTTCTCTGTGATCTCTGTGCCTCTGTGGTGAATTTCTTTTATCTTTTCTATTTAACCAACTTAATCAGTTGTTTAAAAGTTTCCCCTTCTGCCTTTTGCTGCAATTCAAACAATACCATTTCAGTACTGGTCAATTTAGCACCCTCAGCTTGCATAGCCTGCAGACCCAATTCTTTATTTTCTAACTTCCGTGAACTCACTGCGTCACTTACAACATGTACGTTGTAATGCATTTTTAATAAATCACGTACCGTTTGATAAACACAAATATGGCACTCTATTCCCGCGACAATCCAGTTACGGCGATTTATATTTTCTATTTCTAAACGAATTTCATTATTGCCCCATGCGCTGAATGTCGATTTTTCAAAAGGTTTTCCAGGGAGGTGCTGAACTATATCGGAATGTGTTGAGCCTAGTTTATCCGGCAGCTGTTCAACCCACACAATGGGGATGGATAATAGTTTGGCTCCTTGAATTAGAATGGAAAGATTATTAAATAATGCTGAGCTTTCATGCATCTGCTCCGCTAATTTTCCCTGCACATCAACAATCAGTAATGCACTATCTTCCACCGTTATCATAAATATCAGCCTCTGTGTTATACGACTTTATTCTGACCACTTATTATGAGCATAGACCATTACTTTCTTTCAGTGGCTAAAATAAGTCTACTTTCCCGCTCGAGAAAAATACGAAGGCTGATCTACAGCGCCTAATATTTCACGACGTATTAGATCTAAGCCTGCATTCGCAATGAAGCGTTGAAAATTTAATCGGTTGGTTGGATAGACTAAACGCTGCGTCCTCAGCTTCGCACTATTACCCCAGCATATCCAAACAGTCCCTACCGGCTTTTCTTCACTACCACCTCCTGGGCCTGCAATGCCAGAAACTGCTACCACCCAGTCAGACTTCGAAGCCAGTAAGGCGCCTCTGGCCATCTCCTCTACTACTTCTTCACTGACAGCACCATAACGGGTAAGCGTTTGCTCACTTACACCTAACAACTCAGATTTAATTCTATTTGAATAGGTCACATAACCCGCTTCAAAAACAGCTGACGATCCTGGGATGCGCGTTAAGTTAGAGGCAATTAAGCCTCCTGTACAAGATTCAGCAGCCGTGACCGTTTGCTGATGCTGTGCTAATAATTCAACTAAACATTTTGCAATTGAAGCCGATTCCTCCGTATTAATATCTGAAAATTCTAATACGTGGGTTCCTAGTAAATTGTTTAGCTTATCTTGCCAGCTAGGCAATAAGCCTTCCGCTTCTTTTGTGCGTGTCGTTAACTTTAATTCTACTAAAGGCGAAGCTGCACGATAGCCAATTTCTATGTCTTTGGGCCAGTCAGAAAGCTGGTTATGAAATATATTTTGAATCGCTGACTCACCGATACCAAAAGTATGAAGTTTAATCGTTCTGACTTTATCGATATTAGGAAGTTGAGGCTTTATATTTGGCAGAATTTCTTGTTGCCACATTTGTTTTAATTCTATCGGCACTCCAGGGGTACAAATTATTAGGCATTTATTATGTGTAATAGAGAAACCTACCGCACTCCCTACTGGATTAGGGACAAGCTTTATACCTTTTGGTAAAAGTATCTGTTTCCTATTTGCACCTTCTAAGCGAAAGCCACGTTTTTCACACCAAGCTTCCAAATGCGTTAAAGCTTCTTGGTTTTCTTCTAATGGCTGATCAATGACTCTGGCTAAAGCTTCTGCGGTTAAGTCATCTTCTGTCGGACCCAAGCCACCGTTAATAATCAAGATATCTGCTTGCTGACTAATATGCTCTATTTCAGATACCAACCCCTCAAAATCATCTCCCAGAGTTACCTTACGAGTTAACTCGGTGCCCTGCTCTTTTAAACTTTGCGCTAAAAATACAGAGTTGGTATCAATAATATCCCCTACCATTAACTCGGTACCGGTTAATAAAAACTGTATATTAAGCGCTTTTTTCTGAGGGCCAAGTGTGCTCATTTATATTTGCCTAGGATAATTTAAAAGTATCTGCTTTCCTTGATGATATGTGTATCCTAGACGAATTACTACGACATTAATTGTGTGAAATACTATGTTTTCATTTTTCGAAAAGCTCATTAAACCTTTTCCTACGGAAGAGCCGACTCAGCCACCAAAAGGTGTGTTTGCTTTTTGCCTCCATTATAGCCGTGGAGTTGAAGCCCCTCTGTTACTAATGGCCGTCTTAACTGCATCGCTAGCGATGCTAGAAGTTTCTTTGTTTAGCTTTATGGGGGAACTCGTTGAATGGTTAGCCACTAAAAATAGAGAAACATTGTGGCAAGAAGAGGGAGTAACCCTCGTCACTATGGGCGCAATCGTTCTCATCGCCCTCCCCATCTTAGTATTATTTCATGCTGCCATTATTCACCAAACGTTATTGGGTAATTACCCAATGGTCGTTCGCTGGCTGGCCCACCGCTATCTACTGAAACAAAGCTTAGGCTTTTACCAAGATGAATTCTCCGGGCGTATTGCTACTAAAGTGATGCAAACTTCACTGGCTGTAAGAGAAACCGTTATAAAGCTATTAGACGTTATGGTGTATGTGGTGGTGTACTTTTTATCCATGCTCTTTATTATCGCTCAAGCGGATTATCGTTTAATGCTGCCCTTGTTAGTCTGGCTGGTTTTCTATCTCGCCATACAGTATTACTTTGTACCTAAATTAAAAAGCATTGCCACGACTCAAGCCGATGCGCGCTCAACCATGACAGGGCGTATCGTCGATTCTTATAGCAACATCGCCACCGTCAAACTTTTTTCTCATACTCAAAGAGAAGCGGATTACGCGCAACAAGGTATGAAAGGCTTTTTAGCGACTGTTTACAAACAAATGCGTTTAGCAACAGGATTAAATGTCAGCATACAGACGTTAAATTACGCCTTAGTATTTGTTATCGCTGCGCTGTCTATTTATCTTTGGCAAGAAAGTGCTATCGGCATTGGTGCGATTACAATTGCGATTGGCCTAGCACTGCGCTTAAACAGCATGGCTCAATGGATTATGTGGGAGATCAGTGCCTTATTTGAAAACATAGGCACCGTTGTCGATGGTATGGGCACTCTTTCTCAGCCATTACAGGTAACAGATAGGGTAGGCGCTCGAGCTCTTATCGTAGAGCAAGGTAATATTGAGATTACTAATATGAACTTCAGCTATGCCATGGCTAATAAAGAAGGAGAAATCAAACAACAACGCATTATTAATGATTTAAACCTTGATATTAAAGCCGGTGAAAAGATTGGCTTGGTAGGTCGATCTGGAGCCGGTAAATCGACGCTAGTGAATGCCTTGATGCGTTTTTATGATCTTGAATCGGGTTCTATCAAGATTGATGGCCAAGACATTTCAGAAGTTCAACAAGAAACCTTACGCGCTAATATCGCGATGGTGACTCAAGATACTTCTCTTTTACATAGATCTGTACGAGAGAATATATTGTATGGCCGTCCAGATGCTTCCGAAGAAGACTTACAACAGGCGATCAATAAAGCAGAAGCCCATGAGTTTATTCAAGGGCTTACTGACTTAGCTGGAAATACCGGACTAGATGCCCAAGTCGGAGAACGAGGCGTTAAGCTTTCAGGTGGTCAGCGCCAACGTATTGCCATTGCCAGAGTATTATTAAAAGATGCACCGATTCTGATTCTTGATGAAGCAACCTCTGCTTTGGACTCTGAAGTAGAAGCCGCCATTCAACATAGCCTCTATCAGCTAATGGAAGGAAAGACGGTTATTGCGATTGCCCATCGCTTATCCACAATAGCAGCCATGGACCGATTAATTGTGATTGATGAAGGAAAAATAGTAGAACAAGGTAGCCATCAAGAGCTTATCGACCAGAAAGGAATTTATGCACAACTTTGGGCTCATCAGACCGGTGGTTTTCTTGCAGAGAACTTTTCTTAAAGACGACCTACATAACTCATATTAAATGGCTACGAATTCGCCAATGGTCCGGTTTTTTTGCACTTCTCGGTAATCAAAGACCTGACCATTCATAGTTATATAAACTCCAGGAGATAAAATCTGTACCGCTGTAATTGCACAGCCAAAATTAAATAAAGCATCCGACTGCTTGAATTGATACGGCACCATGGCTCCCAATAAAACTACGATTTTATCGCTAGCTATCGATTTCGCAATAGTTTGAGCGCTTTCCACCATGGTATCGGTACCATGAGTAATGACGATGTGTTTCTCTTCAGATTTAATACAAGCCTGCGAAATAATTTTACGATCTTCATCGTTCATCTCAAGGCTGTCTTTTAACATTAATATTTCTAGATCAATCTTAACGGTATTACGAGATTGTTTTATTAGCTCATTAATGGATGTCTGAGAAAATATAAGCTCACCATTTAAGGGGTTATAACGTTTATCTAGAGTTCCCCCTGTCGCTAAAACTTTAATTTTCATGACGTTTAGTTTTCCATTTAACGATTAATTTTCTGAACTGTTATTGATTATACGCAATTAATTTTGATATTTGCCTTATTTGGCAGAATACCTTGGCGATATGCTTTGAATTGATGCGAGCTCTGTCTATAATTCCATAAAGCTATATCCATCTTTCTGATAGGAACCATAATGAAACATTTAGTCTCTTGGCTTTCGCCATTAATATTATTACTACTGCCTAGCTTAGCGTTTGCTTCCGGCGATGCTAATGAGTGGATTGATTTAACCAGACACTGGGTCGGCTATACCGCGATCACAGTCTTTGTTCTTGGTTATATATTAGTCATATTCGAAGAACAAATTCACATGCGTAAATCAAAGCCGGTGATGATATCAGCAGGCATCATCTGGATTTTGATCGCCGCAGTTTATGCCAACAATGGCTTTAACCACTCCGCTGAAGTGGCTATCCGTCATAACTTCCTTGAGTACGCTGAGCTATTTTTCTTCCTAATGGTGGCCATGACCTATATTAATGCCATGTTAGAACGTGGTGTATTTGACGCACTTCGCAGCTGGTTAGTCGCCAAAGGCTTCAGTTATAAAGCATTATTCTGGTTAACCGGTATTCTAGCCTTCTTTATCTCGCCTATTGCCGACAACTTAACCACAGCGCTTATCATGTGTGCAGTGGTTATGGCAGTCGGGGCTGATAAACCAGCATTCATTGGTATCGCGTGTATTAACATTGTAGTTGCAGCTAATGCCGGTGGTGCTTTCAGCCCATTTGGTGATATCACGACGTTAATGGTTTGGCAGAAAGGCAACGTTGACTTTGCAACCTTCTTCAACCTTTTTATTCCATCGGTTGTTAACTTCATAATTCCTGCAGCTATCATGCACTTTTATCTTCCAACAGGGACTCCAAACCCTCAGACTGGCGAAACAGTGACAATCAAAGCAGGAGGTTTACAAATTGTTGGGCTTTTCTTAATGACGATAGTAACGGCCGTTAGCTTTCACAACTTCCTTCACCTGCCTCCGGTGTACGGCATGATGTTCGGCCTAGCCTATCTGAAACTGTACGGTTTTTACATTCGTCGCTTTAAAGAAAACGTACCTGCAATGGATAACGTCGATTTACCGCCAAGCAGTGAAGCGAAGCACGATGGCTTCGATATTTTCGATAAAGTGGCAAAGTCCGAGTGGGATACCTTATTCTTCTTCTACGGCGTAATTCTTTCGGTTGGTGGTTTAGGCTTTATTGGCTACCTAGACCTCTCTTCTACCTATATTTATGGTGAACTGGGACCCGATGTTGCGAATGTACTTGTGGGTATGATGTCAGCTATTGTTGATAATATTCCCGTAATGTTTGCAGTATTAACCATGAATCCAGAGATGTCTGAATTCCATTGGTTATTAGTAACACTGACGGCAGGCGTGGGTGGCAGTATGCTTTCTGTCGGCTCTGCTGCAGGTGTTGCTCTTATGGGTCAAGCTCGTGGGCACTATACGTTCTTTAGTCACTTAAAATGGACGCCAGTCATTGCCCTTGGTTATGGCGCGAGTATCTATACTCACTACTTAGTTAATGGGTAAGCAATAGACTAGCAGTATAATAAGGGAGGCTTTTATAGCCTCCCTTTTTTGTGCCCGCAATTATTACAATGAGAATTTAAAGAAATAGCTGTCCACCACAGAGACGCTACGCTACACAGAGAATAGAGGAAAGAAGCTAAAGAAACTGCCCGATAGTAATTCACCAAGTACTCCATTATTCATCTCCACTTTACTTTTTTTCCTTTGCTTT
>MAAB01042129.1_pt1 | contig 19220 bp, 18 predicted proteins | sample 1115991 | NCBI WGS metagenome assembly MAAB01 (sample SAMN04961124, study PRJNA320927) | seawater metagenome | isolation source: sample BD02T18 sea water enriched with oil for 18 days | place: USA:Gulf of Mexico | collected 2013-07-27
GGGGCGCCTGCAGTCAAGGCCCCGCCTAAGGTGGCAAGTGGTAACACGGCCAGCTTGCTGGCTGGAGGCTCACCAACAAGTCAGTTGCTGGGCGACAATAATAGTGCTCCCAAAACGAATAGTACTGCAAAACCTAAAAGTGGCTCTAAAAAAAGCCTCGCGTTGGCACACGTACGTACCGCCCATGGCCAAGAATTACGTTGCATCGTAAAAGACATTAATCTTAACGAGATGTTATTAGTGGTGAAACGCGATGAAGGTGTACCGGGTTTATTTGATCAGGTGGTGGTGGATATTGTTAGCAAAGCCGATGACATAGTGGCGCGGGTTAATTGTTTTGTGTGTTCGGTTATCTCCCCTGATAAACGCATTAATGGCGAGCTGTTTAACATGCTGGTGAGATACGAAGACGAGGACCCAGAAAAACTCGAAGCCTTGTCACGCTTTGTGGCCAAAGTGCGTTAGGGCACCTCATTAAAATGGGCGCATTTATGAAGGCTTTAATTTATTAGCATTCATCAGGCTCTCCAAGAGCGCGTGCCATCGGAAAATGACACGTAAAACAGCTGCCTTTACCCAGTGTGCTTTCAATTTGTAAATGCCCTTCGTGGCGCAATAAAACATGTTTTACGATGGCTAAACCTAAACCGGTGCCGCCTGTTTCGGCATGACGACTGGCATCGGCTCGATAAAAGCGTTCGGTTAACCTAGGGATGTGCGGGCTATCTATGCCCATTCCATTATCGCTTACGCTTAAATGCAGTCCCGCGTCATCTTGCCACCAACAAATTTTAATAGATCCTTGTGCTTGCGTGTATTTCACCGCATTAAAGATTAAGTTACCAAAAGCACTGCCTAACTCGCTACTGACTCCCAGCATATTGATCCATTGTGCTTCTACTTCTATGTGCTGCTTTTTGTCGTGGCTTAAGGCGATGGCGTCAAGTTGTAAGGCATTTAATAATTCAGGCACATTGACGCTGTTGTGTTCTTTTAACTGGGTGGTTTCTAAGCGGCTGAGCATAAGCAAGTCTTCTATTAAGCTCTCCATTCTGGCACTTTGTTGATGCATTTGTTTTAAGGCGCGGGCCCAATGTGCAGGCAGCGTGTCTATGTGGTCAATGAAGGTTTCTAGGTAACCTGAGATAACCGTTAAGGGCGTACTTAGCTCATGACTGGCATTGGCTACAAAGTCTTGGCGCATGGCCTCTAGCTGTTTAATTCGGCTAACATCCCTACACAGTATTAAACGGTCTTGAAGGCTATATAGCGTGATTTGAAACTGCAGCTGTACATCACTATTGGTGGGCGCCGACATTTCTAACGGCTCGTTATATTGGCTGGCATCAAAGTACGCTTTAAATTCGGGCGCGCGGACAAGATTGGTGATGGGTTGGCCTAAATCTTGGCTTTCTTTTAACCCAAGCAATTGGCTGGCGGCCGCATTCCACCACTCAAGATTGCCCTGATTATTCACCATTAAGACCCCGTCTTTTAAAGCAGAGGTGCCATCTTCAATGCGTTGAATAACGGCTTTTAAGCGGCTTTGTGATTTTTGTTGGCGGCGTTGTAAATGGTAAATGTCATCAAATACCAACCCCCATACACCGTGACTCTCGGGCGGTTCCAAGTCTTCTTGATTTAATAACCACGCGCGCATTCTGTGTAATTGATACCAGTGCCAACCAAGAAAGCCCGCTAATGCAAGTGCAATGATGGCAAAGCTATTGCCTAGCATCCAGCCTATAAACCAAGCCAGTAATAACGCCAAACATAGCTGGCGGAAGGCCACTGGCCAACCATTATTATTCACACAGGTTACTCTTAATTAATGGGCTCTTAAAAAGGGCTTATTTGGGCTTTTGGGAGAATCGGTAGCCAGTACCGCGAACGGTTTGAATTAAATAATCAAAGCTCGTGCCCAGTGTTTTACGTAAACGCCTAATATGCACATCCACGGTACGTTCTTCCACATACACATTGCCACCCCAGACCTGGTCTAGCAATTGGGTACGGCTGTAAGCGCGTTCCTGATGTGTCATGAAAAACTGTAATAGGCGAAACTCAGTGGGGCCAATATCCAGTTGATCATCATTGGCGCTCACACGATGGCGTATGGGATCTAGGGTTAAGCCATCTACTTGTATGGGTTCTTCTATCCCTTGCGGCGTTGTACGTCTTAATACGGCCTTAAGACGAGCAACTAATTCTCGGGGGGAAAACGGTTTGGTAATATAATCGTCGGCACCCGCTTCAAGTCCCAATATTTTGTTGTCTTCTTCAGATTTGGCGGTCAGCATGATGATGGGCACATCGTTGCACAGCTCGTCACGTTTTAAGCGTCGTGCCAGTTCAATACCGCTGGTGCCAGGTAACATCCAATCTAGCAATATCATCTGCGGTTTTTCGTCTACTACCAGCGCGTAGGCATCCTTAGCGGTAGCGGCTTCTAAGCATTGAAAGCCTGCCATCTCTAGTGCTACTGCAATCATGTCGCGGATCGATGGTTCATCGTCCACGATTAAGATCTTTTTTCCCTGCTGCTTCATAGTTGTCACTATTACTTGTGATTCCAATTCGTAACGTATTACACCGTTAATATATGACAATTGTGTGACATGGCAATAAATATGTCGGTCAGGTTACAGCGAACTCGCAAACACAGTGCCCTTAAGTGTTAAAACGCGTAATGACTCAGTAAACCCGCAAACATTACAGCACCTACCCAGTGGTTGTTTAAAAAGGCTTTAAAACACAACTCACGGTCGCGGTATTTAATAAGCTTTTGATGATAAAGAAACAAACCACCACTCATGGCGATAGACAGGTAAACCGGCCAACTGGCTTCAATTTCAGACGCTATCATTAACCACGCTATGAGGGTAAAGGCTTGCAAGACACCGATGATCATTTTATCGGCATCACCAAACAGTATGGCAGTACTTTTCACGCCAATTTTCAAGTCGTCTTCCCGGTCCACCATGGCATATTGTGTGTCGTAGGCCACGGTCCACGTAAGGGTTGCCATATAAAGTAGCCATACCACATCGGGCAACTGATTTTGTTCGGCGGCAAACGCCATGGGCACCGCCCAAGCAAATGCCGCGCCTAATACCACTTGGGGCAAATGGGTGTAACGTTTCATGAAGGGGTAAAGGCTGGCTAAAAATAAACCACCAAATGACAGGTAAATGGTGAATTCGTTGGTTAACAATACCAATAAAAATGCCAGAACACACAAGCCTGCAAACAACATTAGCGCCTGTTTAGGTGAAATTACCTTTTGCGCTAGCGGCCTGTTTTGAGTGCGCTTAACATGTCTATCAACATCGCGGTCGGCGTAATCATTAATAACGCAGCCGGCACTGCGCATAAGTACAGCGCCTAGAACAAAAATAATAAGGTTACTTAAACTGGGGTGCCCTTCGCCTGCAATCCATAGCGCACACAGGGTCGGCCATAACAATAGGTAAATTCCCACCGGTTTATCTAGGCGCATCAGTTGGATGTAAAAGGGCAAGCGGGGAAAGCGATCGATTAACCAGTTCATTCTGAGCGGACCTAAACAATAAAGTCAATAAAGATGGAATAGGTACTTATAGTACCTGTTTTAGGGTCTAAGGGCTTCTCTATTAGCTTCTAACAGACTTGGTAAAAAGAACTCACTGACTAACAAAGGCTTATGGTTCAATTTAAATATTGAGCGCCGGCCCCACATTAATTTACGCTCCACATGGCCTTTTTTGATTTGAATACTGCTGCGGCTCATATGTTTATGGCTGAACAAAAACTCCCCAAGCGGTTTATTATTTAATACCCGCAATTGACGTTCCGCACCGGTTAAGGTGCTACGAGGGATCACACTGCGCGCTACCACCACTATTTCTTCGCGAATACACAGGTTTACTTCCCTTACATATACGACGCTACGCGTGGTAATGCCCAGAGCGCGTGCTTCAGATAAAGACGCACGCGCACTGCCGGCGTGAGTGACCTGCACACAAAATTCACCATTGCTTAAATCTTTTAAACGCTGGGTAAGAGAGCCCTTATCTAATAACCACTCACGCCAAGGCTGGCTCAGTAAGCTGTGGGGCATAGGAGATAAATTGAGCCAATCTTGTTGAGTCAGGTTTGTGGAAAACGTTAACGCCATAGGAAGATAATTAGCTTAAAAATGCGGCCACAGAATGGATGAATCCGCCAATGAAATCAAGTGGTGCCGATGTGTACTGGCACCGCTTATAAAGCTGAGTGAAAACTGACCTAAAATGACGATAAAATTGCGGTGCAATAACCTGTTGCGCAATACAAACATGGAGCATATTAAAACTGCCTACTAACTATCCAGTGGGATCACTTAAAACTTAACCGTGAGGTGAATGTGGCAGACAGCAACTTTGAACATCAAAAATTATCAATTAAACCGCGACACATGGACTTTCCATTTGGCACCTTAAAGAAGCTAAAATTCTTTGATGATAATATTTATAAGTCCTGTTTCATGGCAGGCTTGTCTGCATCCTTTCCACTGGGTGAGGCGGAGTTTTTAGACTCGGTGCGTAACTTTCGCGATAAAATTGAAAACCCCGATTTGAAACAGCAAGTGAAGGGTTTTATTGGGCAGGAAGCGCACCATAGTCGCCAGCATCAATTTGTAAACTCAGAACTAGACCGTCTGGGTTACCGCACTGATAAAATTGAGAAGGACCTTAAAAAGGAAATTACAAAACTGGTGACGAAACAGACTCAGCAATTTCGTCTAGCGTATACCGTCTGCTCGGAGCACATCACAGCGATTATGGCCGAATATGCGTTAAATGAGCCTGCTTTTTTAGAAGGCATGGACGCGCCCATGAAAGATTTGTTGTTATGGCATTCGGTGGAAGAGATCGAACACAAGTCGGTGGCGTTTGATGTGTATATGGAAGTGGTGGGCGATGTGAAATATCTTAATAAAACCATGAAAATTGCCATCATTATAATGCACCTGCATTTTACGCAGCGCATGTTTAAGTTAGCATTTAACACTAATAAATGGGCCAGTTTCAAAGAGTTTGCTGGCTTTATATCCTGGATGTTTGGTAAGGGTGGCATGTGGCGCTCGTTGCGCCAGCCTTATAAAAATTTCTATAAAGAAGGGTTTCATCCTTGGGATAATGGCGGTTTAGAATTGATCGAAAAATGGCAGTTGCAATACGCCCATCCAGAACAAAATAAAGACAGTACTGAGTATCAAATGGGGCACCCCGCCTAAGATAGCATTGTTAAGTGTAAAAAATTCTTTGCCTGCTAAATACAGACAAAGTATTTTTTATCTTAACGTGGCTAATCGTTATTGAACTAAGCCACTGACTACGTCTTCGGTGGGCTGCTCCATCAAACTTAACGCTATGCTGCGAAAGGCCGCCAGACTCTTGTGAATACTTTCATAATCGTTGTCGGTGAAATGGGTATTGGCGCTGTTTTTCACAATCACCACACCGGCCAATTGGTTGATATAAATGAACTGGCCATAAATGCCCAAGGCAAAAAACTCCTGATTGCTTTGTTGTGGAATCCACCATTGATAACCGTAACCAAAGACCGATTTTGCATGGTCGCGTTTACCTGGCATTAGGTGCGAGGCATCCGGAGTAATGCTGTCTTTAATCCATTGGGCGGGCACCACTTGTTCTTTGTTGATCATGCCGTTGTCACGAAACAACATGCCTAAGCGGGCATAGTCACGGGTGGTGGCGTTCAGGCCACCCAGCACCATGGGTTCACCCAAACCGTCTACTAAATAGCGGGCATCCTGTTCGTTACCCAGCTTAGACCACAGTTTTTCGGTTAAGTATTCTTCAATGGTTTTACCGGTGGCGGCACGTAACACCATGCCCAGCACATGGGTGTCGATGCTCACGTATTTCATGTAAGTGCCTTGTTCTCGTTCATGCTTTAAGGTGGTGGCAAACTTATCAAAACTGCCGCCCATGGCCATCATGCGGCTAAAGCGATTAATATCGCTGTTAAAGTCGGTGTAGTCTTCGTTAAAAGCTACACCGCTGCTCATTTGCAATACGTTTTTAATGGTGACGCCGTCGTAGCCACTGCCGACGAGTGCGGGCACATAATCGGTAACCGCTATGTTTAAGTCTTTGATGTGACCGTCATAAACCGCAATGCCAAATATGGCACTTAAATAACTTTTGGCCATGGACCAGGAAGCCCGTAAGTCGGTGTCGCGCGTTCCAAGGTAATAATTCTCAAAGACAATAGCGTCACCTTTTACCACCAACATGGCGGTGGATTGGCTGTCACTTAAAAATGTGTCCAGATTGAATTCCTGTTCCTTGAACATAAAGGTTGCGGGTAAGTCCTGCGGGGCATGATTAAGCGTGCGTACGGGTCCTGAGCGTTGAATGACCTTAGTTGCCATAACCTCCTGCATGTTAGAAAAATTATGCACAATTACATCGGGCTTAAATAAATTCACTACCCTATACAGCTGATTGAGTTCGGTGGAATATACGGCGGCCACAATGACCAAGCCAACAATTACTACACTAAAAATTTGGCCAACACGTTTTAACGCCATGGGAATGTCCTTGTAATGAATGACAAAAAACACTTCGCGTTGGAGGTTATCCACAAGCGAAGTTTAATAAATAGGCGACTAGCTGGATTGAGAGAGGACTGTATCTGTTGCATCGGTGTTCAAAGCGGTGGGTTTTTTAAACTGCAAAATATCATCTTCTATCTTCACGCCTCGCAAGCGCTTCTTATCTTTTTTATAGTTTTGATCCAAGCGCCAAGGTTGAACCGCTCCCTGTTTTGGAATGCCCTTTTGAGCCCGTTGGATGTAACCCGAACTTAAATTTAAAAACAATTCTCGCTGGGTATTGCATTCATCCACCGGAACACAAATGGGGCGATCAACCTTATCCATGTGGTTGATAATACGGCACACATATTCACTAACCAGCTCGGACTTTAAGGTCCAGGAGGCATTGGTGTACCCAAAAACGGTGCCAAAATTTGGCACATCTTCCAATAATATACCACGGTAAAACATTTTTTCGCTGGGCTTAAGCACCTCTGCGTCTACGGTGATGCTTACTTCTTCCATCATCTTTAACTTTAGGCCGGTGGCACTGACGATGATGTCGGCATCCAGATGTTCTCCCGATTTAAGACGAATGCCCGTTTCAGTAATTTCATCTATGTGATCGGTTTTAATATCGGCCTTGCCGTCGTTAATGGCTTCAAATAAATCCCCATCCGGAATTAAGCACAATCGTTGATCCCAAGGCTCGTAACTGGGGGTAAAATGTTTTTTGTCGATGTTGGCGCTTAAAATTTGATTACGTTTTTTGTCTAATAGTTTTCTGCCGCGATTGGGGAAACGTGTCATGTAGTTATAAATAAGCGAGGCAATCAAAACATTACGCCAGCGTGCAAAACGCGATACCCAAACCTTGGGTAAAAACAGTCTTAAAAAATTCAAAAAACCATCTTGCATGGGCATAGAGGCAATGTAAGTAGGAGAGCGTTGCAGCATAGTCACGTGTTTGGCTTGCTGGGCAAGATTGGGCACTAGGGTGACGGCGGTGGCGCCACTGCCAATAACCACAATTTTTTTATTAACGTAATCTAAATCTTGTGGCCAGTGTTGCGGGTGAATGAATTCCCCCTTAAAACGATCTTTGTTTTTAAACTCGGGTTGATAGCCTTCGTTATAATCGTAATAACCGCCGCAAGATAATACAAAACGGCTTTCAAAAAAATGAATTTTACCATCCACCTCTACTTCTACGGTCCAGGTGGCGCTGGCACTGGACCAAGCTAAACCAACCACTTTATGGTTGAAGCGAATTTTTTCCTTGATGCCATTTTCTATGGCGGTTTCATTTAAATAACTTAATAATTTTTCCCCAGTAGCCAGCGAGTCTTTGTCGGTCCAGGGTTTAAAGTCGTAACCATAGGTAAACATGTCGCTGTCTGAGCGAATGCCAGGATAACGGAATAAATCCCAAGTCCCGCCTAAAGCATCACGACCTTCCAGTATCACTAGGGATTTTGCGGGGCATTGTTTTTGTAAGTGGTAAGCCGCACCTATACCGGAAAGCCCTGCACCAATGACGATGGTATCAATAAACTCTTTCTTCATGATGTTTCCTTGGTGGCTTAGCTAAATACTTTCTTCACGACTTTTTGATACCTAACAGGTAAAAATCGTTGTAATAAATCCAGAGCCTTAGCATCCATGCCTACTAGGATTCGAGGATGTTTTTTTATTATGCCGTTAATAATAATTTTAGCTGCTTGTTCCGGTGTGGTTTTTGCAAAATTATCGTTAAAATTTTCATTGCGCTCTTTAGTGGTCATGCGTCCTGCCGAACCCAGTTTGTCGCCGCCGTCACGGGCATAGTTAGCGATGTTAGTTTTAATGCCTCCAGGATGCACACAACTTAAATCAAGGTGTTTGTGTGACATCATGAGTTCAATGCGCAGGCTTTCACTAAATCCCTTCACGGCAAATTTTGCGGCATTGTAGGCTGAGGTATTAGGTGTGCTAATTAAACCAAATAAACTGGAAACGTTGACGATATGACCCCATGGCGATTTTTTAAGATGTGGCAAAAACGCTTTGCAGCCGTGTACCACCCCCCAAAAGTTAATGTCCATGAGCCATTCAAAATCTTTGTACTGCATGGCTTCCACTGTGGCCGATAGCGCCACGCCTGCGTTGTTGATGATGACATTTATTTTGCCAAAATGTGAAAAGACGTCTTCACTCCATTGAAAAACCTGGTCTCTATCAGCCACATTTATTTTATGAATAAGAACATCTGTGTGAGGGTATAGGGCGGAAATTTGAGATTTTGTGGCTTGTAGTGCTTCTAGGTTGATGTCGCTGATGGCTAGGTTGCAGCCTTGTTTAGCACATTGTAATGCTAGGCTTTGGCCAATACCAGAGCCCGCCCCTGTGATGGCGATGACGGCACCTTGTAATTGATTTTTCATCTTTCCCATCCTGCTTTTTATTTTAGTATGTCAATACCGGCCAAGACTTTCCTTGGATAGTGCGCGTCGATATTAAGTGAAACTATGAACTATTGTTCACATGCAATACAGGTGCTAAGGTTGCAAGTTACTGGTCATTAGAGGTCATCTTTATGCCCCTAAAAAAAATAACAACACAGGCCCAGTTCGTTTCTCGTGATTACATGATCTACGTACGTGATTTTGCCTTGTCAAAGGGCATCGCGGTGGAAACTCTGGTGGAAAAATCAGATGCTGATTTACAGCTACTGTTAAATCCGCCGCAACGGGTGAGCGAACAAACCTTTCATCGGATGGGTTATAACCTGTTCAATGCGCTGCCACACCCTTACGAAGCCTTGATTGAATTTGGCAAGGGCATGGGATTGTCTTTACACGGATCTTTAGGCGTGGCCATACAGGGTGCGTCTGACATTAATGAGGTGGCCAACCTGGCGCGCCGTTATTATCAAACCCGAACTAATTCTCGCACTTTACAGTTGGTGGAGGAAGGTGACTATTTGTGCCTGCGAATGTCGGAAGATAAAACCAAATACGATTATTACTTAACCCTAGCCGCGCTGGTGAGTTTTGAATACGTGCTTACTAAATTGCTGGCTAATTATAACCTGCCTGAGCAGTGTATTATTCACCAGAAGTTCCCGGAACCGGAAAACTTCCCATGGCAGGCAATTTCGGGTTATGAACTACAGTTCGCTCAAAAAATAAATCAGTTAATGGTGCCCAAAAGCTGGCTCAGTTTAACTATTAATCCCATTAATCAGGAGCTGGCCAAGCTGGCCAAGAACCAGTGTGATCAAACACTGCAAGAAATTTCGTCACAAGACTTGGTAAATGATATTCGCCAAAAGTTAAAAAGTTTACCCAGCAATAATATTAGCTTAAAAGAAATGGCAGACTTGATGTATGTCTCTCCGAGCACCTTGCAACGCAGACTGAGAGAATTTAATACCACCTTTAAAGACATTAAACTGGAAGAACGTTTAATAAGCGCCAAAAAATTGCTCTTTAATGGTGAGTATAACCTTGAACAAATATCAGAACGGCTGGGGTTTAGTGATGCTTCCAGTTTTACCAAGTCATTTAAAACATTTTCAGGGCACACTCCTGCCGCGTACCGAAAATTAAACGTCCTTTAAGAGTAAAAATTTATTAATGTAAACCACATTTTTTGGACGTGACCTCTAATAACCGGAAAACTGCATTGTAATAACCTGTCGCCATAAGGACCTTTGAATCATATTTAATAGGTCACAGTAAAAGGCCTGTAGGGCACGTCTATTAATAGACGTGCCCTTAGAGTCTTGCTGATTAATTAGATGATAGAGGTATGCAATGACTCAGCCACAGAATGTTGACCATCAAAAATTGGTGATCAAACCCAGGCACATGGATTTTCCTTTTGGTTCCCTTAAAAATATTAAGTTTTTTGATGACAATATCTACAAGTCAGCTTTTATGGCTGGATTGTCGGCATCCTTTCCCGCCGGTGAAACCGAGTTTTTAAATTCGGTAAAAAACTACCGCGATAAAATTACTAACCCAGAATTGTTAAAGCAGGTAAAAGGTTTTATTGGTCAAGAAGGGCATCATAGTCATCAACATGCCTTGGTAAATAAAGAGCTGGATCGTTTAGGTTACAAGACCAAAAAAGTGGAAGATGCATTGCAAAAGGTAATCGACTCCAGAGTATCCAAACTCACCCATAAATTTCGTTTGGCCCACACTGTGAGCGCGGAACACATCACTGCTATCATGGCCGAGTACCTGATAAATAATCCAAAATATATGGATGGCTTAGAAACGCCATTTAAAGATTTATTTTTCTGGCACGCAGTAGAAGAAGTTGAGCATAAGTCGGTTTGTTTTGATGTGTACATGGAAGTCATAGGGGATGAAAAATATCTGGCTAAGGTCATGAAGTTGTCGGTGTTTTTAATTCAAATGCGCCTGGCCAAACACATGATGATTCTGGTGTTTAATAGCAAACACTGGTGGAACTTGAAGGAGTTTGGCGGCTTTATATCCTGGATGTTTGGTAAAGGGGGCATGTGGCGATCGTTACGTAAACCTTATAAAGAATTCTTTAAAGGCAGCTTTCATCCTTGGGGAAATGGCGGCTTGGAACTCATTGATAAATGGACCAAGGACTACTATCGCCCGGAGCAAAATAAAGACAGTAAAGAGTATGCTGGCACTCATAGTGCTTAAGTAATTCTAAGCTGGGGACTTGAAGTGAATTCTTCGAGTTCTAAGCTGTTTTCAATTCTCATCAAGTGCCAGCCAACTTAGCCGTGGTGTTTTCCTCTTGTAGCCGGCCACTTTTATTCTGAGAGGCCTTCCATGGTGGCCTACTATGGCATTCCATAATTGCATCAAGCCTGCAGGGCGTATCTAGCGGGTCATCATAGCGGTAGATCTGATGACGGCTGGTAGCTATTTAAAAGTAGAAAATCTTCTTGAGCATTTATATCTGTTAGTAAAACTAAGATAATTAAAAATAAGTACAAATTGACGGCGATATTGGTTAAAATTTGCGCCGCATAAATTTACACAGTGGTAGAGAATAATTATGAAAAAGTGGCAATGTATTGTTTGCGGTTGGATTTACGATGAAGCCGAAGGTTGTCCTGAAGAAGGTCTAGCGGCGGGTACTGCTTGGGGCGATGTGCCTGAAGACTGGTTATGCCCAGATTGTGGTGTAGGTAAAGACGACTTTGAAATGGTAGAGATCTAAACCATGAATGCACCGCTAATCATCATCGGCACGGGCCTAGCTGGCTACAATTTAGTTAAAGAGTTTCGCAAACACGACCAAGAGCGTGCCATTGTTATGCTCACCTGTGACGACGGTCGTCAATACAGTAAGCCCATGTTATCTACCGGCTTTAGTAAAGGTAAAGACGCCGCTGGATTAGCCATGAATGATGCGGGTGCTATGGCGGATACCTTAAAAATAGAAATTCGCACCTTTCAAAAAGTTTCAAAAATTGATGCCGTACAAAAGCAAGTGTTTGTACAAAACGATGTGCTTGAATATTCAGATTTGGTTTTAGCCTTAGGTGCTGAACCTATAACGTTGCAAATGCCTGGCAGTGAGCACCTTTTTCATGTGAATGATTTAATGGATTACCATGCATTTCATCAAGCACTTAAAACTAAAAAGGACGTGGTGGTATTAGGCGCAGGCTTAGTCGGTTGTGAGTACGCCCATGATTTAGCCGCAGCGGGTTATAATGTGCAGCTGGTGGCGCCCGATGCACAACCGTTATCGCGTTTAGTGCCCGAGGCTTGTGGTGAGGTGCTTATTCCAGCCCTGCAAAAATTGGGTGTGAGCATGCATTTGGGGTTGTCGGCTAATGCCGTGCATAAAACACCAGAGGCTGTAGAAGTCACACTAAGTGATGGCAGTGTATTAACTGCTGACGTTGTATTGAGTGCTGTTGGATTAAGAGCGCGTACTGAACTTGCCAAAGCAGCAGGCCTAAACGTAGGCCGTGCCATAGAAGTTGATCGCCAATTAAAAACCAGTGATGAGCATATTTATGCATTGGGAGATTGTGCCCAGGTGGAAGGATTACATTTGTTGTATGTATTGCCCTTGATGAACAGTGCTCGTGCTTTGGCAAAAACCTTAGCGGGTCAGGAAAATCTACTACAATATCCTGTCATGCCCGTCATGGTAAAAACTCCTACTATGCCCGTAGTGACCTGTCCGCCACGGGACACATCTAAAGGCGAATGGACAATAGAAGGTCAAACTCCACATTTACAGGCTTTATTTAAGGATTCTGAGGGTAATTTGCTCGGTTATGCCTTGACCGGAGACTGTGTTGCTGAAAAGATGAAACTCAACAAGGAATTGCCGGTTAGCTGGCTTTAATAATTAAAATAATAGTGGATAAGTATCATGCGCAAACCTGAACTCGCTGCCTACGTTGCAGACCAAGCTGACATCAGCAAAGATAAAGCTGGTGAAATTATCACCATCATTACTGATCAAATCACAGAAGCATTGCGTCAAGATGACACAGTTAGTTTGATTGGATTTGGCAGCTTTGTGCAAAAGCATCGTAAAGAGCGTCAGGGTAAAAATCCACAAACAGGTGAAGAAATTACCATTAAAGCCAGTAATTCTGTTGGTTTTAAGCCTGGTAAAGCATTAAAAGATGCTGTTAATACTTAAAATTTGATGCATCTGGGTGCCGTGGTATTATGCTGCGGCGCGCAAGCGCTTGTTGATTATCTCTATTCTATATCTCACAAGTGGTAAAACAGATGTTAAAGTTTAAGTTGTTGTTATGGGCTCTTGCCCGAATTCTAAAAAAAGCCTCAAAAACTAACCCTGCTTGTATTGAATACATTGCCGGTAAAGATTTGATTTTTCAAATCCAAACCCAAAGTGGCAGCGGTCGTAACTACACCGTTAAAGACGGTAAAATAAAATCTTCAGCTGGCCTCACAACTGACCCAACCTTTACCCTTACCTTTAAAGACGCAGCCACTGGCTTGTCGATTTTAACTGCCAAAGATAAAAATGCATTTATGGCGGGCATTCAGAGTAAAGACTTAGTAATTGGTGGCAACTTTTCTGAAGTAATGTGGTTCCAAGGTCTAACTAAATTTCTTAAACCTAAAAAGAAAAAATAACCTATGACACAACCCCTCGGACTTACCCAAAAAATTCTAATTGCTATGGTATTGGCCATAACGACGGGCGCATTAGCGCAAGCCGCTACTGGCTACACGGCCTGGCTTGATGTGTTAATTACAGACTGGCTAGCAGGTGGTTTGTTTTTTGTAATGGGTAAAATCTTTGTGGCCACCTTAAAGTTATTGGTGGTTCCCATGGTATTTGTATCATTAGTTAGTGGTGCATCCAGTTTGGGGGGCGGTAAACAAATGGGCCGTTTAGGCGGTAAAACTATTTTACTGTATTTGTTTACCACCGCCGTGGCGATTACTTTGGCTATGGTGATGGCACTGTTATTTCAGCCTGGAGTAGGGGCTGAATTAACCAGTACTTCACAAGTGAATATTTCTCAGGGCAGTTCGTTTGCCCAAGTATTGATTGATATTTTTCCAAGTAATCCTATTGCGGCCATGGCCGATGGCAAAATGTTGCAAATAATCGTTTTTGCTTTGTTATTAGGTGTTGCTATTAATCATAGTGGCGAAGCGGGTGAGCGACTAAAGCAAAACTTCCAAGATTGGAATGACGTGGTCATGAAGCTTGTGGGCATATTAATGACCCTTGCCCCTTACGGCGTATTCGCGTTGTTATTTAATTTGTTTGCCAGTAAGGGCTTAGGGGCTATTGCTGAGTTAGCCGTGTATTTTGCCACGGTTGTGTTGGTTTTAATTCTACACGGCACTGTGGTATACCCTTCGTTATTGGTAGTACTGGCCCGTTTAAAGCCCGCTGTCTTCTTCAAAAAAATGCGTCCGGTACAACTATTTGCTTTTAGTACAGCATCCAGTAATGCCACCTTACCCATTACAATGGCAACGGTTGAAAAACGCCTTGGAGTCGATAATAAAGTGGCTTCTTTTAGTTTGCCATTGGGCGCCACCTTAAACATGGATGGCACTGCCATCATGCAAGGTGTGGCGACTGTATTTATTGCTCAGGCTTATGGCATAGACTTATCGGCCATGGATTATTTAACCGTGATTGTAACCGCGACATTGGCATCTATCGGTACCGCAGGTGTACCTGGTGTGGGCTTAGTGATGCTGTCATTGGTATTGACCCAAGTGGGGCTACCGGTGGAAGGCATTGCCTTGATTATTGGCGTGGACCGCCTGTTGGATATGTTGCGCACGGCAGTGAATGTCACTGGCGATGCAACGGTATCGTGTATTGTGGCTAAATCTGAAGATCAGTTGGACCTCGATTGTTTTAACAATGAAGACGCTGGTCTAACAGTGACTGAAAAATAGTTTAGAAGAAGGTAAAAAATGCGGTGGATTTGTTTGCCCATGTTGTTGTGGGCTCAACTGGCGGGTGCGGCATCGGCCCAACAGAAAATTGAAGATTTAGCGGTACAAGTGGCACCCTTATGGGAAACCCTTCGGCCCGTGTGTGTGATGGCGGTGCAGGCAGAACTGCAACCTGCTTTGACAGCAAGGCTGGCTTATTTAGATAGTCGTTTAATGGCCAGTAATTTAATTGTGGATTTAGTGGCGCAGGTGGGACCAAACTCAAATACAGCTTGGTCATCACAGGTATGGGCGCTACAGGACCAGCTAGAGCGTTCGGCTTTAGCACCTGTTGAGCGTGAGCCATTACGAGAATACTATTTTAAATTGCAAACCCAAACGCCCAGTGAGCATCGTTCTAAATTAGTAGCTGATGTGCAGTATATGAGCGAGCAGCTGAACATGACATTGCGTCAGCAAATTTGGAAAAGCTGTCATGCACTAGGTCTTAGCCAGCTTAACAGTGTACAAATGGAAGAGGCAGTGCAAGTGCTATGGCTGCAGCAGTCCAAACGTGTGCAAAAGCAGCTGCATGATGAGTTGTCGGCCTTTTACTATTACAGCTTTCGTTCGGTGGAAAATACCGAGTTGATGGTGATAGCCAATTTATCCAATGAGCTAAAACCTTGGGTGGATCAAAGTAAGTTGGTGATAGAAAATTACTTTGCAGGTATTAGGGCGCAGTTAAAGTTGTATCCAGTTGATGCGCCTAAGCCGTTAAACGAAACATCGTTTCCAGAGGTGCCGGCGTGGGGAGTGACGCCTTCTGTGTTACCTGCAACTTCTCGTCATTAATAGCAAAAGCTAAATGGCCGAGCATGCTTTCTTAGCTGTTACGTTTAAGCCATTTTAGTCCGTCAGCCTTTTAGCTGGCGGGCCATTTCTTGTAATTCGTCTTGTGAATCCAATACTTTTTGAAGGCCTGTGCGCGCTTTATCCATATCAATATTTAAACTGCTTATGATGTCTTCGGGAATTAATTCTAAGGGCGCATCATTTAATTTTTCTTTGCTCAATAACCGTGACGACACATACAGCATTTTACTGAGCATGTTGAACTCCCCGTCGAAGTTAGGTTCGTTTTGATAGCGAATAGCGGAACACACTTCATCGGGCAGGCCCCATTGTTTAAACAGGTTACTGCTAATTTGCTCACGAGTGATGCCCATTAAATGCTGTTCAATGTAATAGCGATTAATTTGTGGGTTGGCTTCTATGTGGCGGTTAGCCAACTTAGCGTGGGGTGGAAACACATGACCCAGCAACAAAAAACCAAAGTTATGCAGTAATCCACACAAGTAAGCCATGCCCTGACTGGGCCTTTGCTTAGGCGGTAAGGCACGTACCAATTCCGCCATCATGGCGGCGGTATAGACACTTTGTTGCCAAAATGGGGTGTAACCTTGAGGGCCATCTTTGGGCACGGCTAAGGTTCTACCAAGAGACAGGCCTAGCGCTAGGTTGATGACTAAATCAAAACCTAGCACCCGAATAACCGCTTCTTCAACATTGGTGATGGTGCCGGCAATGCCATAATAAGGGCTATTGGCCCAGCTAATAACCTGAGCAGCTAAACCTGGGTCGTGGCTCACTAGCTCGGCCAGTTCATCACTTTCGGCGTCAGGGTCCATACGCAAGTCTATGATACGCTGTGCCGTCTCGGGCATGGGCGGCATATCTAGCGTTTCTTCTAGGCGCTGGTGAATCCTGCGTGTCGTGAAGTTTTGCACCGCTTTAATAATTTGCGAAGTGTCTTGTTGACTCCATTGCTGATCGGGTAGCGAAATTTCAGGCACCGTTGCGCAATAGTCACCTACGTGGGCATTTTTCACCAACGTCTGAAAATCTTCTATGGGAATTTCGAGTAATTGTTCATCGCTTATTTCCATTGAAATATTGTCGTAGTCCAGTAACCCTTTATCGACATAGGTTTCTAGGCCGGTAACTTGGGGCAGTGCAGGAATAGATTGTAGGTTAAGGCTGCGACGAATTTTATCGACCTTGTCTTGCGACGACGGTGTAAGTTGACGTGATGTGAGAGTCTGAAGTTTGTTTAAATCTAATATTTTCTGAGCGGGAAAAATCACCTGAATACGGCCATGTTCGTCTTCAAGGATAGCAAGTTGGGCTGAGTTTTCGGATATTCCAGGCATATTAAAAACCGCTGAGCGACTCGTGATTGGCGTGATGTTTGCGATACGGTACTCCACGTTCCATTCATCCAGAACGGCTTGGACTTTTTTTGGTAATCCCATGAAGCCTCTCGCTAAATTAATAGTAGACGTTAAAGCAGACCCAAGGGCATTAATTACCACCGACAAGTCCTTAACTTAACTATAGACAAGGCTGGTTAATTTTGTGTAATGTTTTGTGATGAAATGGTCAATATGGGCCTATGCTTGCTAGCAACAAGTTAACACTATTTACAATGTGCCTTTAACAAACAAAGGCTTAATAAGCCGCTAATTTGGCCCAGTTCACAGGGTTGTGAACTGGGCGCGGGTTTATGTACTTAGTCTTTGACAGGCGTGCGAATCAAATAATCAAAGGCACCAAGAGACGCCTTAGCCCCTTCCCCCATGGCGATGATAATTTGTTTAAAGGGCACTGTGGTTACGTCGCCTGCGGCAAACACGCCGGACATGTTAGTTTCGCCCTTGGCACTCACTTCAATTTCACCACGCTCACTAAGCTCAACTCCAGAACCCTTTAACCATTCGGTATTGGGCACTAAGCCAATTTGCACAAAGATACCGGCCAATGTTCGTTGCTTTGTATCACCGGTATTGCGGTCTTTATATTCAAGAGAAGTCACTCGTTCGCCGTCGCCAATCACCTTTGTGGTTTGCGCCATGGTAATGATTTCAATGTTGTTAAGGCTGTTGGCCTTGTCTATCAATACTTGGTCGGCACGCAGGGTATCGGCAAATTCCAGTACCGTCACCGACTCCACTATACCGGCCAGATCGATGGCGGCCTCTATGCCAGAGTTGCCACCACCAATCACTGCCACAGGTTTGCCTTTAAATAATGGGCCATCACAGTGAGGGCAGTAGGCGACACCCTTGTTGCGATATTCCTGTTCACCGGGCACATTCATTTCACGCCAGCGTGCACCGGTGGCCAACAACACCGAGCGACTCTTTAAGGTGGCGCCATTATCCAGCTGCAACGAGATGTAACCGTCGGCATCTTGCTCGCTACTTACAATGTTTTGGGCAAGCTGCCCATCCATAATATCCACTTCGTAGTCGCGCACATGTTCTTCCAGCGACGCCACTAGCTTGGGCCCTTGGGTGCCTTTTACCGAGATGAAGTTTTCTATGGCCATGGTATCTAAAACTTGGCCACCAAAACGATCGGCCACTATGCCGGTACGTATGCCTTTGCGAGCGGCATAAATGGAAGCCGCCGCGCCGGCAGGCCCTCCTCCTACCACCAGCATATCAAAGGCCGGTTTTTCGTTGAGGGCCTGGCTTTCTTTTTGCGCCGAACCGGAGTCCAGTTTCTTTAGTATTTCTTTGAGGCTAATGCGTCCCTGTGCAAACAATTCACCGTTTAAATACACACTGGGCACCGCCATAATGTTGCGTTGTGTCACTTCTTCTTGAAACAAAGCACCGTCAATCATAGTGGTGGTGATGTTGGGATTAATGGCTGCCATTATGTTTAAGGCTTGCACCACTTCGGGACAATTCTGACAGCTTAATGAGATGTAAATTTCAAAATTGAGCGGGCCGGAAAGCGTGGCAATTTGTTGTTTAATGTCATCTTCGATCTTCATGGGGTGGCCGCCGGAATGTAACAGCGCTAATACCAAAGAAGTGAATTCATGGCCCATGGGCAAGCCGGCAAAGTTAATGCTGGTCTCGTTAATTGAAGATACCTTCATGCTGGGTATACGCTGCGAGCCATTTTTACTTTCGCTGACCGATACCAAAGGATTTAAACTGGCGATGTCTTGTGCCAGCTTATAAATTTTTTGTGAAGCATCGCTGTCATCCACCGATACAGTGAGATCAACCTGGCTCTTCAGGTTTTCAAGGTAGCTTTTAAGTTGTTGTTTCATGTTTGCATCTAACATATCGATACCTCTGAGTAGCTGCGGAAAATTAACGGAATGATGATTTGGAATTAATAAATTGAAAGGGACGTGCAGTTAGAGTCACCGAAGAACACCCAAACGGGCG
>MAAB01001515.1_pt1 | contig 19180 bp, 11 predicted proteins | sample 1115991 | NCBI WGS metagenome assembly MAAB01 (sample SAMN04961124, study PRJNA320927) | seawater metagenome | isolation source: sample BD02T18 sea water enriched with oil for 18 days | place: USA:Gulf of Mexico | collected 2013-07-27
AGTGGATTTTTTTGATGGTAGGTTAGGGTCAGTTAATTCTTTGAAAGTCCCTTTGTTTCAGCCAATGAAAGTGATTAAAGGGGACTTGGAGAGTATTGAAAAGCAGCTGCAAATGTTGGCTGACTCTGGATATGAAGAAACTGAGCGTAAAGACATAGAGCCACGGTTAACCACCTGGTTGTCGATTGAAGTTGAAACGCAAGATTACCTGAATGACTTACAGCAAAGAATTCAACAGCTGACGGAATCAATGAATGTAGAAGTATTGCAACTTAGACGAGCAAGAAAACAGCAACAAATACGTATCGAACGAGAAGATAAAGAGATCTTAGCGGAATTGAGTCCTGGGGATGTATTTGAGCGACGCTTAGCCAGTGAAACCTTCGCCACTGAAGATGAGAAAACGAGACTGCAGCGGCTTAGAGAGTCCTTTAAAAAAATAGTTGTTGAGCTTAAAACGGAGCTTAACGATGAAGATTAATAGTGTTCGTTTTAAAAATATAAATTCGCTGCAAGGGCAGTGGAAAATAGACTTTAGCCAAGAACCTTTTATTGATAATGGTCTATTTGCGATTACAGGGCCAACCGGGGCGGGTAAAACTACAATATTAGATTCGATATGTTTGGCTCTTTATCAGCAGACACCACGCTTAGGAGGCATTAATAAAAGCTCTAATGAATTGATGACTCGGGGAACTGCAGATTGCTTAGCTGAAGTGGAATTTGAGGTGCAGGGAGTTGGCTATCGAGCGTTTTGGAGCCAGCGTCGTTCACGTAATAAAGTCGATGGTAATTTACAGGACTCTATCGTCGAGCTAGTACGTATTGATGATGGCAAAATTTTAGCTTCTCAAGTTAAAAAAATGGCGGCTTTGGTCGAAGAAATCACGGGATTAGATTTCGCACGTTTTACAAAATCTATGATGTTATCCCAAGGGCAGTTTGCAGCATTTTTAAATGCAGCGGCTAATGAACGGGCTGAATTATTAGAAGAGCTAACAGGGACTGAGATTTACGGCCTTATTTCAGAGCGAGTGCATCATAAATATAGTGAGAGCAAGCAGCAGCTAGAACAGTTAACAGCTCGATCTGAAGGGGTAGAGTTACTCTCAGAAGATGAAACTAATGATCTTAAGGATAAGCAGCAGCAATTGTTGCAAGAACTTTCTAATGAGGAAGCGCAGCATAAAATACGCTTGGATTTAAATTCATGGATTATAAATTGTGATAAAAACCGTCAGCAGATTCTACAGATAGAAACGCAGGTTGCTCAAATAAAACAGCAGCAAGTGGCTGAATCAGAAAATCTTAAACGTTTGGCTATAAGTGAACCCGCTGAGAAATTACGCTCTGACTATCAGCTCAAACGACACTCAGATGAACAGCTAGAAAATGCTCAGCAGCAGTATCAGCAACTAGAGCTAAGTCGAGCAAAAATAGTAACTGAAGTGGTTGAGCGAGAAAAACAAACGGCAATTGCCCAAGCCGAGCTAAAGCAGGGCGAAGAGAGAAGTCGAATATTTGAAAGCTTATTAAATGGGAAGATCATACCCCTTGATGCTGATATTCAACATAAGCAGGGGTTGTTGCTAAAAGATCAGCAACAGCTTGCAGCAATACAGCAACAATTGGCCGTTATAATAAAAGAGATTGATGAAAATCATCAGGTAAATAAAGACCTGGAAGCTCAACTGTTTAGTACGCAGCAGTATTTAGTCGCAAATAAACAGGTTGAATTTATCGCGACTCAGTTGCCTTTGTGGCAGACACAAATTGCGCGCTTGCAACCGCTAGAGCATCGGTTGAATAGCTTTGTTGACAATATTGCTCAGTTTAAGCAACAAGCTAATATAACACAGCAACAAATTGTGACTCATCAGCAAAGCATTAATAAGAAAAATGAGCAGATAAAGAAATCACAAGAAAAGTATCAGTCGTTAGAGCAAGGCATTGCTACCCAGCTATCTCCTCAATGTAATGTGGATGAAACACTACAGCAGTTGAGAGATGTTTATCAGTCTAATGCCCAGCAGTTAAAGGATATTGATAGACTTTTATTGCAAGAACGAAAAATTAAAGATTTAACCCAGCAACGTAGTAAGTTACAAGCGAATGAGGAATGTCCTCTTTGTGGTTCATTGGATCACCCAAAAGTTGAACAGTATCAAGGGTTGAATATTTCTCATACTGAGCAGCGTCAGCTTGAGGTGAGTGAGCAATTAACCAATCTCGAGCAGCAAGCCAATCGCTTAAAGCAAGATGGCCAAGCTCTACAGCAAGCTGAGTCTGAATTAAATACACAGCAACAAGTACTGCAAGCTGAGCAGCAAAGTTTGACTATATTGCAACAGCAGCAGCAAGGATTATTACTGCAACTAAAACAAGTTCAGCAGGAATACCAAGCGTTAGAGCAAGAGTTATCAGCATTGCAGCAAGGGCTGATAGCCCAGTTGGCAGAGCACAGCCTGGAATTACCTCAGTTTACGGATCTAGATGATTGGTTGAATATTCAGCGAGTAGTATTTGAGGAATGGCAAGGGCAAAAAAATAGTGAGTTAAAAATCTTTCAGGAAATACAACTCATTGCTCACAAGAAGGAACAGTTACAATCACAATCCGAGCAGTTGAATAAACAGTTATTAGAGCTTTCTTCACTACAGCAAGAAAGTGAAATACTGATTGATAAGCTGAAGGTGCAGAGATACCAATTATTACCTGAAGTTGATGTGAACCAAGCTCGTGAATGTGAGAAGAATCAATTATTGGTATTAATTAATAAAAACCAAGTGATTGTAGAAGCTTTACAGCAAAGGCAGCAAGATTTGCAGAATGTGTCTGGACAGTGGGCGCTTGCTAAGGACAATGTTGAACACTTTAAACAGCAGGCTGATGATAAAAATCAGATATGGCAAAGATTGCTTGAAGACAGTCTATTTTCATCGACCAGTACGTTTTTGGCTGCATTATTGGAACCTCAACAGCGCACAGCATTAATCGCTCTAGAACAAGATATAAAGCAACGCCTTACTCAGCAGCTTGCTTTGCTCGATCAAGCTCAACAAGAGCAGTTAATATTGCAGCAAGACGAAATATCGTCTCAGTTGGGTGAGTACACTTTGCAGGATGTCGAGCAGCAGTTGCAAGAGGGCCAGCAAGTATTGAAATACTTAGCGCAGCAGCAAGGTGAAATAAACCACCATCTAGAGAACGATCTGCAACGTCGTGAGCGACAAAAAGAGTTATTCACTAATATTGAGGAGGCGCGTTTGAATTATGATGATATTGCCTATCTTCATAGTTTAATTGGTTCGCAAAAAGGGGATAAATTCCGCCGTTTTGCCCAAGGGTTAACCTTAGACCACTTAGTGTACTTGGCGAATCGTCAGTTGGATCGCCTGCATGGCCGATATTTGTTACAGCGTAAGCAAACAGAGGCCTTGGAGTTGCAGGTTTTGGATACCTGGCAGGGAGATAATGTCAGAGATACAAAAACCTTATCTGGTGGTGAGGGCTTCTTGGTGAGTTTAGCATTGGCATTGGCGTTATCTGACCTGGTTAGCCATAAAACCCGTATTGAATCGTTATTCTTGGATGAGGGTTTTGGTACTTTGGATAGTGAAACATTAGATGTTGCTCTCGATGCTTTAGATAGCCTCAATGCTTCTGGAAAAATGATCGGTGTTATCAGTCATATCGATGCAATGAAAGAACGGATTCCGGTGCAGATTAAGGTGGAGAAGGTCAATGGCTTAGGGTCGAGTCGTTTAGCGGAGCAATTTAAGTTTGTCGAAAAATCGGATCCTCAGCCGTCTGCCTAGCAGCTCTTGGGGTGGATGTTTTGGCAGTTTTAAAAATAGTCGCTGCCTTTGTGTAAAATTTAACCAGTTGGCCTCGACATTGACCGCCTAACTCTTTATAGTGCGCCCAAATCTTACGTACGCTGTCATTTTAACAAGCGTACTACCTGTCTGCAGAATCCCTAGGAATACACCCTTGATATCGACCGCTAACATTACAATGCAATTTGGCGCTGAGCCGTTGTTTGAAAACATCTCAGCCAAGTTTGGTAACGGCCATCGTTATGGTTTGATTGGCGCCAATGGTTGCGGTAAATCGACCTTCATGAAGATTTTGAGTGGTGAGCTAGTTCCTACTTCAGGGAATGTCTCTCTAACCCCTGGTGACAAGTTAGGCACGCTTAGCCAAGACCAGTTTGCTTTCGAAGAATACAGTGTAATTGATGCTGTCATCATGGGTGATAAAGCTCTTTGGGAAGTTAAGCAAGAGCGAGATCGCATATACTCATTGCCTGAAATGTCTGAAGATGACGGCATGACTGTCGCCAACTTGGAAGTTGAATTCGCGGAAATGGATGGTTATAGCGCAGAGAGTCGCGCTGGTGATATCCTATTGGAAGCAGGTATCGCAGAAGAATTTCACTTCGGTTTAATGGCTCAGGTTCCACCAGGTCATAAAGTACGCGTATTATTGGCTCAGGCTTTGTTCTCTAATCCTGATATCTTGTTATTAGATGAGCCAACCAACAACCTTGATATTTATACAATCAACTGGTTGTCTGATGTATTGAATCAGCGCAAGTGTACGATGGTTATTATTTCTCACGATCGTCATTTCTTAAACTCAGTCTGTACGCATATGGCTGATATCGATTATGGCGAGCTGCGTATTTATCCGGGTAATTACGAATACTACTTAGAAGCCTCTGGTCTTATTCGTGAGCAGTTGCTTGCGGGGAATGAAAAGAAAGCCGCTGAAATCGAAGAGCTGCAAGCCTTCGTAAATCGCTTCTCAGCCAACGCTTCTAAAGCAAAGCTAGCCAGTTCTCGTGCTAAGAAGATGGATAAAATTTCGTTAGATGAAGTTAAATCTTCAAGCCGTGTAACGCCTTCTATCAGCTTTAAACAAGATAAGAAGTTGCACCGTCAAGCATTGGTATTAGAAGAATTGACCCATGGTTATGAAGGAGAGGAAACCTTATTCAAAGACGGTAGCCTTATTTTAGAAGGTGGCGCTAAGCTTGCTGTTATCGGAGAGAACGGCGCGGGTAAAACAACCTTCTTGCGTTGCTTAGTTGACGATCTTAAGGCTAATGGCGGAACTGTTAAATGGTCAGAAAACGCGACCATCGGTTATTGCCCGCAAGACAGTACTGAAGATTTCGATTGTGACCTCGATTTGTTTGAGTGGATGTCTCAATGGCGTACGGCAAAACATGATGACCTTATGGTTCGTGGTTTATTAGGACGTTTATTATTCGGCGCGGATGATATCGTCAAGAAAGCTAAGGTATGTTCAGGTGGTGAAAAGAACCGCTTATTATTTGGTAAGTTAATGATGATGGATCTTAACGTACTGGTAATGGATGAGCCGACTAACCACTTGGATATGGAAGCGATTGAAGCTTTGAATGAAGCTTTGAAAGAATTTGATGGTACTTTAATTTTTGTAAGTCACGATAGAGAATTTGTTTCTTCATTAGCGACTCGAATTGTTGAAATTAGAGATAAAGAAGTTATTGATTTCCATGGTACTTATGATGAGTATTTAGCCAACCAAGAATTGGCGGCTAATGCTTAATTAAGAAACTGCGAATAACTGCAACAGCGTTATTTATCAAAACCAGCAAGTCACTTGGCTCTGCTGGTTTTTTTATGCCTATTGATTAGTAATACGGCGTATTTGGGGAAAGAGCAATGCAGTACAATCGTGCTAGATTGTGTGAACCAATTTATTCGAATAATACTCGACTCAACTTTTGACGAGGCTGCTCGATATAATTGCTTTATCAACACTTCAATCATGGAGCAAGTATGCATAATAATAAAATATTCCTCACCTTAGCGCTCACGCTGACGCTACCCGTATTAGCGTTACAACCCAGGCCTGCACCAAACCCTGAAGTAGGTCTTGATGGCGCGGCGACCATGCACAGCGATACTTATTCTTCAGATACTACACCTCTAGCTGGGCCTCTAGGAAATGGCTCTAGTGCGATCAAATCAAAGTCTATTGCCCTAGCGGCAGCTTGTCCAACCAGCTTGATTCGTTCCGATGGCCACCCTTTAGTTCTATGTACCAATATGTTTGGTTTAAACCCTGTTGTACAGATTTTAAATAAAAAGAGTGGTCTATCTATGGCCAAGCTGAATTTACCTGCAGGCAGCCTGCTAGGCGGGGTTTATGCGTATTTGGATAATCAAGACCGCTTGGTAATGGTTGATGGCAAGCATAATTTAGTCAAGGTAAAGGCTTGGTTAGATACGAGCCGTATTATCAAGCGCTGGAAAGTAACAATAGATGAATCCATATCTTTAACGGAAGCTGTTAATAGTCACTGTGGAGGTAATTGTGATTCGGTCGTGAGTATTAATGCTGGTGGGCAGGGGGATATTTGGTTTGCTACCAAGCAAGGCTTAGTAGGTATCTACGATGGTCTTAGTGGCTCAATTAAAACTGTTAAACTCGCGCAAGGAGAGGAAATACATAATTCATTCTCAAATACACTAGAAGGACAAGCAGGCATTGCAACCGATGAAGCCTTGTATGTGATTCAGCGTGGTGAGGATGGACAACCCTATATTCAGTGGCGGGCCTCTTATGATTCAGGTAATTACCGTAAACCCGGTCAATTAAGCAAAGGCACCGGAGCTACGCCGACTTTCTTTGGTCCATTAACCGGCTCTGAGTATTTAATGATTACTGATAATAACGATGTACAGACATCGTTATTAGTTTATAAAACAGAAGGCGCTGAATTAATTTGTCAGTTCCCTCTATTTACAGCAGGCTCCTCGGGCACTGAAAATTCGGCTATTGGCATTGGCTCGAGTGTGATTGTGGCTTCAACTTATGGTTACCCCTATCCGAAAGTACCTGATGGTGTCCCCGAGGCTGTGCCAGAAAAAGCCGACTTTGCTGCGGGTATGATACGTATAGATTTACATCAAGATGAATCTGGCTGCGATCTAGTGTGGCAGAATTCTCTACGTTCGTCCGCAGTGCCTAAGCTTTCAACAGCAGATAATTTAATTTATACGGTAGAGCGTCGAGGGTTGATGAATAAAGCGAAAGCGGGGCTGGCCGATAGTTTTTATTTTACAGCGCTAGATCCTGATACCGGAGCGGCCTTGTATCAAAAACGCATTGGTGGGGGTTTCTTCTCGGATACGTTACAAATGGCCGGTAATATTGGTAAGGATAGAGTTTATTGGCAGGGGACTGTTGGCGGTATGATTCGTATCAGCCCAAAATAAGAGGTTAATTAACGCTTCAATAAAAAGGCGCTTCAATAAGCGCCTTTAATTTTTTGAATCTATACAGCTGCATTTATTCTTGCTTCATTATCGCTTGTTGAGCTTGCATCAAAGCTTGCTGTAAGCGTTGCTGTAGGTCATAAGCATTGGCTAACGACATAACAATACGGTTATTGACTACAGCATGACCTGGGGCTGATTTATGGTGGTTGCCGAATTCAAAGGTAACTTCATTACTACCGACAAAAATATTAGATATATCGCGATAGCAATACTCTAAGTCGGGTGAGACGTAGGCACTGATTTTATTTTCTTCTTGTTGGCTCATTTTTATCTTCTTAATTAACTCATTATTAATACTTTAACTTGGGAGGGTGCTAACGTCATACCGGTTGGAGCATTCGTCATATTTTGTAAGGCAGGGGAAAGCATTTTTGTCGCAGGCAGGCCACCAGTAAATACTTTCACGCTGCCCATTATACTACGCGCAGGGCCCATCATCATTCCTGACATCACCCCGCCAAGAGCGCCAGCATTATCGCCCATCGTCATAGGAACCATGGTAGCCATATTATGGGCAGGCATCATCGAGATGAAATGCTTCATTGAACACGTGGGAGGAATGGCCGTAGGCAGCATAGCGGTATTAGGGTAGGGGATTGGTGTTGGAATCGGCCCCGCGGGTGATGGAATAGGGGTTAAGCACACATCAGGCATGGCGAATTGCATTCCACCCAAAGAACAATTGGCAAACATAATAAATCTCCTTTAATTAATTACGCCGAAGCGTTAACCCATGTGAATGTGTTCGCCATCAATCTTAGTATCTTTTTGGCTTACCATGATCGTATGTTTTGAATTCATTGTATAAAGTCCGTCGACTTTGCGGCTCATCTGGGCTGCTTGAACCTGGTCTGAAGTATCAGATTTTCGAACGTAACTATTAAACTTTTGAATGGCTTGTTTGGCAATTGTACTGACCATATCGCTAATGCTATGGAGTTGTCGAATATGGCTGTGCAGTTTGTTGCCTTTAATAATAGCTTGATCGAATTCTGTAATATGTTCGCAACTTTTATTAATTTGCTTTTGTGCTAATTGAGAAATCTGCTGGCTCGCAAGTGTAATATTTTCACTGCTGTTAATGATCGTGCGTGCAGGTAACTGCATCGTCATTTGATCAGCTTGCTCGCGCTTCAGGATGGCTATAATGTAAGCCTGCTGATGTTGATCGCAGCTGATGAGGACTTTATCACCAGTCATTGGCTGAGCTAAGCAGCTAAAGGCAGTTTCTGCCTTCATTAGGCGGCCTTGATAGGCAATAATAATTTCGCCGGTATTTATTTCTTGAATATAAGCACTGAAATTATTTGATAAATGGTTTTCTGAACCCAGGTTACTTTGGATAGGGATGATGTTCTCGGCTTGTGTATTCATTATTTACCCCATTGCTCGGCTTTTTTGAGCTGTTCGTTGGTACCTTGAGCAGACGACTTATTAGCGCCACTCCAGATGCATTTCTCTTCAAAGGATTCGTGCATTTTGGCCATGTAAACGTCAGCACCACTAAAATCACACTCGGATATAAAACTATTGCTTAAATCAGCATAGATTAGTTTGGATCGGCTTAAAATAGAAAGCCTTATTTCAGCTTCTTTTAACTGAGCCATTTCAAAATTTGCTTTTGATAAATCACATCCAATTATTTTTGATTTCTGAAGGCTGGCTTGTTTTAAATTTGTGTTCTTGAATTGAGCGCCAGTTAAGTCACATTCATAGAGGTTTGCTAGCTCCATATCAGCTTCCGAAAAGTCACATTTTTGAATGCTGCTACCACTGAAAGCGCTTTGCTGAAGTTGGCTCTTCACGAAGTTACAGCCTTTAAGGTTGCAATCTTTAAGTTGGCTTTGGCTAAGTTGCATGCTGCTAAAGTCGATGCCGGAAAGGTTTGCTTTGCTGAAGAACATGAGTGCGAATTGACACTGTACAATGCGGTTGTGTGAGAATCGGCAGTCGTTGAATACTGTCCTATTGAACTCGCATTTCTCAAACTCGGCTCTCTGCAATTCACAATCATTGAAAACTCCAGCGATTATCGTACTTTCAAAAAAAGTGGCAGCGCTTAAATCACATTGTTGGAATACGCCGCCTTCTATGTTGATGTTATTGAAGCGAGTATTCTCTAAAATGCAGGTAATGAAATTGAATTGGGTCTGTTGATTGTTCTCGAATTTTGCGTGCTCAAAATATGAATCAATAAAGTTAACATTTTCACATTCTAATTGGCTAAAGGTGCAGTTCAAAAATCTACAATTATTAAACAATGATTGGTGCAAATCACATTGGTTAAAGTGACAGTCCTGAAATATAGTATTAGTGAAAATAGAGCCACTCAAATCTAGTTGCGTGCAATCTAGCTTGGTAAATTCACAGTCACTAAATGTCTCTCCAGCTTTAATTTGTAAGCTAAGTTCTTTACCGTTAGTTGGTAGGGCAGGCTGCAGTAAGACCATTAGGAAGGCCTCCAGTCACGCAATATGGTAGCGTCTAAGTTGGCCCCATGAAAGCGTGTACCTTTGATCGTAGCGCGAACAAAGTCGACTCCATAAAGGTTGCTGTTTTCTAAATTGGCATCGGTAATGATTGATTTCGCCATAATGCCTTCCATGAAATTTGCACGTTTAAGACTTGCACCGTTCAGGTTGGCTTTTCGAAAAATGACCTGTTTACCAATTGCGTCATCAAAGACGGCACCTGCTAAGTTGGCGCCCGCCAGATTTGCGCTGTCTAAGGCACAACCGCTGAATTGCACTCTCTCTAGATCTAAATTCTGTAGGTTCGCTTTATTTAGAGTTGCATTGCTGAAGTCTAAATTGTCAAAAGTACACGGTGCGTCGTCATCTGAGCTAACAAAGCAATTACTCGTCATGTCGGCAGAATCAAATGTGCTATTTGATATTGATGTGTTTGCCCAAGCGGTGGAGGGCAGTATTGCATGATCAAAGTTGCAGCCATTGAGTGTGCTGTTGACGAAATTACAAGTTTCTAATTGAGCGTATTTAAAGCTTATATTGTTCATTACCAGCTCTAAAAATGGTAAACCTTTGATTGTGCTGTTGTTGAAATTGCAATCAGTTAAGCTTATTTCAAATACTTCTGGTTCATCGATACTTGCTGCTGTAAAAGAGGAATTCTTGAATTCAGCTTTTGAAAGTATACTATTTTTGAATTGGGCTTCATCAAATTTTGTATTATGACAGCGGCTTGCGCCTAGATTGGCTTGTTCAAATATTGCTTGACTGCAATTGCTGTTTTCAAAATTGGCGCGGGCTAAAATGGCTCCGGTGAAATTTGCACCGACTAAACTAGCACCCGTTAAGTTAACTTGCTCCATAAAGCAATTCTCGAAATTCATACCGTCTAGGTTTTGCATTGAGAGATCTAAACAGGCCCAGTCTTGGCTGCTGGCATCTTTATCACCACTGGCGATAGTCAATAATCTATTTCGTTGCTGCTCGTCGTTTGTGTGGGGCGATAAACCGTGATCAGTGAAATGGGCTCCCATGCCATAGCTTTTTTTGAACTGGGTTTGTGCTTGGTCAAGCTCGTTGTTTATTTTAACAAGCTCGTTATCCTGTAATGAGCTGAGTGTGTCTCTGGCTTGTTTAATTTTCTGGTTATCTCTCAGCATTGGATTGCTAAGCATTAAATGCAGTTCTTGTTGAGCCTTTTGAATTTCGGGTGTTGTCGTATTGACTTGTTGCTTTAATGCTTCAACGTTGATTCGAGGCAAAGCAACGAGGGCGGGAGTATCCTCGTTGCCAATACTTTTAAGTAGCTTGAGTTGGTCTTCGATAAGCGCTCGTTGCTCCGCACTTAGGTTGTTTTGAATATCAGTGCTTTCAAGCTGCTTAGTTAGCTTATCAATCTCTGGTTTAATCGTATCAAAGGCTACTGATTTTTTAGTATCCGTAAAGCTTGCAATTTCAGCGAACAGTTCGTCCAATTTTTTGAATGAAAAATCAGAAAGATCTATATCTTTTGGGTTGTCTGAGTTTATGCCTGGAAGGATGTCATCCAGTTTTTTCATAAGCGCATCAGTCGCAGGGTCATTTTCTGCTGGGGTATTGAGGCTATCAAGCTTAGCCAAAAGATCATTCTTTTTTTGTGTGTCTATCGCTGAGTTATCAAACTGCTGCTTGAGATCCTGCAAAGAGCTTTCAATCTTGTCATCAACCGCACTTTTAATTGTGTCGGCTTTGGTTTTCATATTTTCTACAAATGAATTTTCTTGAATATTTTCCATTGCCGACTTTTGCAATAACTGCATGGCTGACGGGTCACCAATAGGGATGAGATCCTGCGTATTTAAGCTATCTTGTAGAGGATCTTTGTTCTGAATACGTTCTTCCATCGCGTGACGATAATGTTCAGCATCGCGGCGAGGGTGCTCGCTATGTTCGTAGGCTAATAATACGTGACTGATTTGTTCCGCTTCGTCGCTGGCGACCTGCATGCCGCCGCGCCAAATTAACTGAACAAGGTCTTTGTCGGGAAAGAACCATACTGTATCTAAATGCAGGCCAACTTCTTTAAACTGGCTTTCGATGGTCTCTTTGCTGTCCTTAATAAAGCAGCGAGGATTGAAGCCGGGTAGCTGCCCTTTAATTGATTTTTTATAAGGGGCTAAATTGGTTAATTCGAACGTTTCGTTACCCTGAAAGAAGTCATCAATCCACTGATCTTGTGGAGCGTTCATAAACAAGCGCCAGTCCATGTCTTTTGGATAGCCAGGAAAAAATTTTTCCATATATTGCTTATCGTAAGTGCCTTGAAATTGCGCGCGCTGGGGCCAGCTTGGGTCAAGGGGGGAGAAGCTAGCCGGAGTATACTGACCGTTTTTGTGTGTGATTGTATCGTGGGGTGTTTCAACGTTGGGTAGATGTTCGCTATTAAATCCTATGCCGTTCGGGTTCATGGAAAATTCAGGGCTGCCAAATGCATGCTGATAATCTAATGGCATACAGGTAAAGCTAGCAGGGCTTGATGGCAAGCTTGCTTGCCAGTGTCGATCACCAAAAACATTAAGAGTTTTCTTTTTTTCTGCTATTTCAATGCTGGCTTGGGCGGCTTGAATCTCGCTACCTTGTGGAGCAAACAAGCTCGCACTTGCAAGCCACTCGCCTTTGGGTTTGGGCATGCCCATATCGAGCATTGGAATATCACCCATGCTGTCCATCACATCGCTGATACATTCATGTTGCAGTTCGACTTTTCCTGTTGATAGGCGAACGAACATAGAGGGGGATATTACCCAATGAAATTGGCGATTCTGTTCGAGAGTGCGTTGGTTGTGCACTAGCTGCATGGGGGCAATTATTTTCACAGTATTATGTAAGTCTTATCAGTTAAAATATTAAGTGCATAAGGTCATTTTGGATATTCACCTGTGCGCTAGATAACTTGGCAATAGATTTCTCTAATTTTGCATTTGAATTCACAATTTGTGCCGAGATAGTTTGGATCGTAGGTCCCATCGCTTCGATGGTTGCTGCTGTAGTAGCGGCTAAAATAGTTGCTTCTGTTTCAGCGACAAATTTCCCGTTGTTGAACTTGTATAGGCCACCGACATCTTTTTTCATTTCAAAAGTCATGCCGCCAGACAGCTTAATATCAAGGTTAAGCCCTGCTTCAAGAGCTATACTAGCATTGCCTGAGAGGCTGATTGCGAGTGAAGCATCTGCTTGAGCAGATATAGAAAAGGATGTCGATGCACCAAAGTTAAATTTCGAAGCGGCAGTGGCATCAAACGAAAAATCCATTTCGGCGGTTGCCATGCCATTTGTCGTTTTAATATTATGGGCGGAGAGTGCTCCGGTATCCATGTTAAAGGACTTTTCATCGGTTGTTATTGAATTGGGCGTAGTGATGGTCGAACTGTCTGAAATCTTAGTATCGCCTTTAACATCCCAGACAGTTTCTTTTTCAGTTTTAGTATTTGTATCACTATCAAAGCTGGAAGAGCCTTCAAAGGTTCTTTCGCCATTACCGGCCCATTTTTGCTCATTAGTATTGCGCCCAACTTGCTTTTCCCAAGAGCGTAGAACGCCTTTGTGGAAGTTCATTTCGATAGCCGTTGTATCGCCGTCGGTATGGGTAATTTCTAATGAGTTAACACGATCTGAAATCTCTATCCCTTCACCAAATTTATAATCATACGTTGCATTATAATCTTTAGTGATGTTCATGCCGTCGGCATTCCAATCCCCAGAAGAATTCACAGTAAATGTTTTATTACCATTGCTGGTTGCTACACCAGTATTACTATAGGAAGCTGGTTTTACATTGGCTTCAATTAGGCCGCCTTGTAATAAAGAGCTAAAAGATATGGGGCCTGGGTTGGGGCCTGAGGGCAAGATATCCCCACTGCGACTATCTTTATTTACTTTGATATTAAGAGGTGCGGCCTGATCGATAAAGTTTTCTTCGTAACTATTACCAAGATTATAATTCCAGTAACCACCAAAGTCATAAAGGTTACCGTTATGCCAATGTAGCTTGTCACCTTCACGAATTTCTACACTATCACCGTAATGGCGGGTAAATATGTATTCGCCAGAATCATGATCACTAAAAGAGAATTCAGAAGCATCGCCTACAGCAGAAGGGTCAATGAAGTTTTCATGTTGAGAAAATTCTCCACGACCAGTGTAGTAGTTTTTAATAGTGGAGCTGATGCTTTCATCATCTTGACGATCATGGTTTTTGGTCGCCGAAAAATTAAAGCGCCCAGTTGCCGAACTTGTTACAAGCATGCCATCAGTACTAGTGATAGCATGGTGTGGATTTGCATTTGTTACTGGTGCTGGGTGAAGGGAGTTATCAAGTGCATGCTGAATATAAGGGCAGTTGGGGTTGTTATCAATAAATGATATGAGTACTTCCGTATTGGGGGTCAGCGGAAGATCTGAGCTGTTACTGCCAGCTGTCGCTTGCGCTTTTCGCAGCCAGGGGTGAACGGATGACTCATTTTCAAAGCCTAATAGTTCGGCTTTGTATTCCCCACTGCCATTTCGTTGAGCGAGAGTGATATCATCAGTTTCAGAAATTACTTTACCAATTACATTGGTTGCTGTTGGTACGTTATAAAATGGACTTGGTCTGAAATAAACATTGCTTGGAATTGCTTGGAATTCACAGGTGAAATTTGCAGCAACTCCAGAATTTGCTGAATTTAAGTTGCGAGCGGTGTTTACTGTTTTAATAACAAAAGCTTCAGTAAAGTCACTATCATCCGTATTAATTAATAAGCCGGGCATGATATAAGGAATTCTAGCCTCACCAGTCGCTAGATGATTTAAACAGTTATTCGCTTCCTGACGAATTTGAGCAATGTAATCAGCTTCACTTTGAGAGTTTACATCGGATAAGGTTTGTCGAGCCTCAGTTAGGCCACTTTGGCTAAGGCTGTCAGTGGGATAGGAGGCCGTAATAGCAGTCCCAGCATTCTCGTGATCATGACCAGTAACAGTGGTATAGCTCTCAACAGGGTTTATATTCTCTTGCCAATTTAGAATTTTTAACTGTGAGCTGTCTGATGTCGTATTGGTGGTTTTTAGTTGAGTCGTGAATTTTTGATCGTATTGGTTGTTATCTGCAAAAACTAGCTGGCTGCTATAATGGTCAAAGTAAAAATGAAACCCCCAATGATCACAAAGTCGAGCAACAAAATTTAAGTTTGATTCGTGAAATTGGCAAAATAGTTTTCGTGAAGGTAAGGTGCTTGTAATATCAAAAATAGGCGTGCGATCACTTAGGGTGATGTCGTGATCAAATTCTAATTGTATGACGGAAAGTGCATTTAAAGACGCATCTTCTTTGAAGTATATTTCAGAGCGGCTATTGGTTGTTGTCTTTTTTAGCTTAGGTTGAAATTCTAAAATCCACTCACCGCTTGTTTTTGAAGCTTTTGAGATATAGCCCGGGATCTCGATATCGCCAGTGTGGAGAGAGGTGTCGTATTCCACAATGGTAAAGATGGCATCCCCATCAATAACATCGGCCAATTTTTCTCCTGTAGCAGGAATCTCTGTGGTAAATGTGTATTTAAATAGACGGTTCATTTCCTCTATACCGTCAAACTCAACAAGTGTTAATTCAAGGCCATCGACGGTTAACTTAAACGTTGGTGTGGGCATGTTCAAGCAGCTCCTTTTGCTTTATAGAGGAAGGGGATTAATCCATTGATAATAAGTAGGGTAAGGGCATAGGTCAAGCGCTCTCTATTAGCCAGTGCCTATTGATATAACGCGATATAGTATAAGGCGAATACGCTGTAGTGGCGCTTTATGGCATAATAAAATAAATACCAACCCCATTTGAAAGTAAGCTGTAAATTATGTTGATCGAAAATAACTCAGACATTGTTAAATCTTCCGAAATGCTTACGCTAAATCACGGTGAAGAGGTGGAACTGCTTGAGCTAATAAATGGACAAGTATTAGTTTTGGCGGAGAATGCCCTAAGTCTTTATAAAAACAGCGCTTCGATCGAGGATCCTCTGGCGAATGGCTTATTGCATTCAGTTGAGTTAGCGAAAGAGTTTTATCTTTTGCAAGAGGGTGGGCGCTATATGCAAATGCAGCGCTCAGGCTTAGTTGGCTTATTTGATGATAAGGTGATTTTGCTAACCCCTAATGATATTCAGTTGTTTCCAAATAGGGCCGCTGCCTTGCGCAACCAAGATGAGATTGCCGTTTTTCATCTTGGTTAGCTACCATTCTGTTGCTAGGTCGCCCAAAGTTGAATGCTTAAGGCTGTACAGGGGTCACTCTAACTAGCACCCCAAGCATTGGGTGATCAATATAATGTAATTCATTGCTTCGCATGCGGCGGCTTTGCTTAATAATCGCGGCACGTAGTGGGATTTCATTAATCGCAGTTAATGGTGTGCTGCGGTTTGATGGAATAATATTTTCTTTGTAGTTTAGATGGCTGGGAAGGGTGTTAGTGGATTTATCCAGCTGGTTATTACTTTCCAAGCTCTGCCAGTGCTGAACTTTTAAATCCGATACTAGGTGTAAGTAACGGCTGCGATATAGGTGGACTTGCCCGCTTACTTCAATTTCAACTAGGGCTGCAGAAGACTTTAACGCTTGTTTGAAATTAAGCACTTTTTTTATATCAATTATAACGAGATTTTCATCTAGGGTTGCTTTTGCTTTCTCTGGAATAGGCTGGCGCCATTTCTTACTCCATACGAGTTGTAATCCTTTTGTTTTCTCGAACTTATTTATTTTGTCTACAAAGGCTGGGCCTTGATTTGTAAAAGGTATTTCTAAGGATGAGGGCGTATTAGTCATTTTCTTTTGAATATTATAGAGGCCCACTGGCGCCTCGTTGTGATTATTCCACCAATTTAACCAGGCCCATGGATCTTCTTGAGGCGTTAGTGGGAGGTCTTCTTGAACGTTAATTAATTGTTTCTCAACAATAATTTCAGGCCAATTCTCATGGTTGATCTTCTGGCTATCTTGATAGCCGATCAGGGCCAGTTCAATATCATACCAGCGTGGAGATTCAGCACTTGCAAGGGTGCTGTGGCTGATGCCAATGAATAAACTTGAAACAATAAATAAACAATAACTAAGGCGATGCATTATGCGTCCTTCTGTAGATCGAGCAATAATCGTTCGATTACTGCCAGTCTTTGATCAATTTTGGGCATAGTCTCAATAAACTTAAGGGCTTGTCCACCTTCAAGCTTATAAGTGGCGGGGCGCGTTTGTACTATTTGAATGAGGCGGAAAGGGTTGATGCTAGTTTCACGGCCAAATTCCAAACGCCCAGATTCAGGGCCAGCATCTAATTTTTGAATGCCAAGAGGGGTTAATTGCAGTTTTAATGAAGTCACTTTAAACAGGTTTTTAACCTGTTCAGGTAATAAACCAAAACGGTCGATCATTTCAACTTGCAGCTCTTTCAATTCATTATCATTTTGTGCATTGGATATGCGCTTATAGAGTGTCAGTCGGCTATTTACATCGGGCAAATAATCATCTGGAATTAAGGAAGGCACATGAAGGTTAACTTCCGCGCCATGCTGTAATGGAATTTCGGCATTCGGGTTTTTGCCCGATTGGATCGACTTAACCGCTTGCTCCAGCATTTCCATATATAAGCTAAAGCCTATGCCTTGGATATGGCCGCTTTGTTCTTCCCCTAATAGCTCGCCCGCACCACGTATTTCTAAATCGTGTGAGGCCAGCATAAAACCAGCGCCAAGGTCTTGAGAGCTTTGAATGGCATCGAGGCGTTTTACTGCATCTTTACTGAGTTTTTTACCGTCAGGGGTGAGTAAGTAAGCGTATGCTTGGTGGTGTGAACGACCGACACGACCACGCAGTTGGTGCAGTTGGGCTAGGCCAAACTTATCGGCGCGTTCGATGATTATGGTATTGGCGGATGGGATATCGATTCCTGTCTCAATAATGGTGGTACACACCAATACGTTAATGCGTTTGTGATAAAAATCTTTCATCACGGTTTCTAATTCACGCTCTGTCATTTGACCATGAGCAATACCGACTCGGGCTTCTGGAATGAGTTCGCTGATATCACGACCGGCTTTTTCAATGCTTTTGACTTCGTTGTGTAAATAATAGACTTGGCCGCCACGAAGAATTTCACGCAGTAGCGCTTCTTTCACCGTGGGTTTGTCGTATTGGCGAACAAAGGTTTTTACCGATAGGCGCTTGGCGGGAGGAGTCGCAATAATGGATAAATCACGCACGCTGGCCATGGCCATATTCAAAGTTCTTGGAATTGGGGTTGCAGTTAATGTTAGAATATCAATGTGGTTTTTTATTTTTCGGATTGTCTCTTTTTGTTTAACGCCGAACCTATGTTCTTCATCAACAACTAACAAGCCTAGGTCTTTATATTTTATTGAATTTTGCAGCAGCTTATGTGTACCTATCAGGATGTCAATATGACCAGATTCAACTTTCTTAATGACCTCATTTTGTTCTTTGGTGGTTTTGAAGCGTGATAAAACTTCTGTTGTTACTGGCCAATTAGCAAATCTGTCCCTGAAATTATCATAATGTTGTTGAGCAAGTAATGTCGTAGGTACTAAAATGGCAACTTGTTTATTGTAATTTACTGCGATAAAAGCAGCACGCATAGCCACTTCAGTTTTACCAAAGCCGACATCACCACAGACTAAGCGATCCATGGTATTTGATGATAGCATGTCGTTGATCACTGCTTTGATTGCTTGGTCTTGATCAAAAGTCTCTTCAAAACCAAAGCTATCGCTGAAGCTTTGATATTCGGTGTTATCTCGTGTAAATTGATAGCCCTTGTTGTTGGCTCTTTGGGCATAAATATCGAGTAATTCGGCGGCTACATCGTGTACTTTTTCTGCGGCTTTTTTCTTGGCTTTACTCCAAGTATCATTACCTAACTTGTGTAATGGTGCTCTGTCTGCATCGGTACCTGAATAACGACTAATTAAATGTAATGAGCCAACAGGTACGTAGAGTTTTGATTCACCTGCGTATATTAAAACCAGGAATTCAGTGGTGATGCCACTATTTTCAATAGTCTGTAAACCCATATAGCGACCAATGCCGTGTTCAAAATGTACAACAGGTTGACCTATTGAAAGCTCAGCCAAGTTTTTGAAAATGGCATCAGCTTGAATATTTTGCTGCTTGGTTCGTCGACGGCTTTGCTTAACTCGCTCACCTAATAATTCATCTTCGGTGATTAAAGCAATGGCATTCTTCTTGGCAGTGCCTTTGCTTTGAAAAGTAAAACCACTGCTGAGGGTATTCACTGTAATACCCAATTTATTGGTGCTTTCAATAAAACTTTCAATATCATCAAAATATTGCGGTTTT
>MAAB01001516.1_pt1 | contig 19177 bp, 13 predicted proteins | sample 1115991 | NCBI WGS metagenome assembly MAAB01 (sample SAMN04961124, study PRJNA320927) | seawater metagenome | isolation source: sample BD02T18 sea water enriched with oil for 18 days | place: USA:Gulf of Mexico | collected 2013-07-27
GTTATTTCGCAAACCTACATAGACCTTTATGAAATAAACCCTAACCCTGCTTATATTGATAAAACGCTATATCAGATGGAGTTTATGTTTCATAAAAGACCTAAAGAAAACGACTTGAGGTGGAAGCCCACCAACCGAAATTACCTCAATGCGTGGAGTTGGGCTGACTCTTTATTTATGGCGCCGCCTGCTTATGCACAAATGACTAAAGCCACAGGAGATCCGAAATATCTCGACTTGATGGATATGTTATGGCGTGAAACTTATAACTACCTATACGATCCAGAGGAAGATTTATTTTTCCGCGATGATACTTGGTTTGACAAAAGAACGGTAAACAATAAAAAAGATCTTTGGTCACGAGGTAATGGCTGGGTTGTTGGCGGTTTAGTGAAAGTACTTGAAGCTATGCCAAAAGATGATAGCAGAAGAGGCTTTTATGAAGGTGTGTTGACCAAAATGTCAAAAAGTCTTATTAAACTGCAATCACCAGAAGGATATTGGTATGCAAGCCTACTTGATAAAGATGTAGTTAATGTTAAAGAAACCAGTGGCACGGCATTTTTTGCTTACGCCCTAGCGTGGGGAATTAACAATGGTCTATTAAATGAAGAGGAGTTTGCTCCTCATGTATTTAGAGCTTGGGATTTACTCGTTTCTGCCATAGAAACAGATGGTAAGCTTGGTTATGTTCAACCTGTTGGTGTTGGTGCTGACAAGGTTAAAAGAGAAGATACTGAACCTTACGGTCCAGGAGCATTTTTATTGGCAGGCACAGAAGTTTATCGATTATTAAAGCAATAACCATTTGTATTTAAAAGCTAATACCCTTTTGAACTCTTGTACATAAAGGAAAGAAAAGGAAAAACTATGAATATTAATTCCATTAAGTCGACATTACTTATTTTACTGCTTGGAGTGACAACTAGCACTATGGCTAAAGCACCAAAGCATGTCATTTTATTTATGATAGATGGCTTGCATTGGCAAGCCCCTGAAAAAGTGAACATGCCAAATTTCAAAGCATTGATCGAGCAAGGCACTTATATTGAAAAATCTTACGTGTTATTGCCGCATCATCCAACGATTGGTGATTATTCAACATTTAATAGTTGTTCTTTTCCTAATCCAGTATTGCATTCTGGTACCGTTTTTATTAAACCTGACAATAAGCTATTGCAAGAAACCTTACCTGCCAACTTAACAACAGCATTTGTTGTTAATACGGCTGCTTATCGTAGTGTCGCGCGTGGCTTTTCTACGTCGATAATGGATGGTAATTTATCGGATGCACAAGTTGTTGATAACGCGATTAATATTTTTGACCAACAGCAACCTGGGTTTATGCGTGTACATCTGCAATCTCCTGGAGAGTTAGGTCGTTCTGTTAACTCAGCAACGCCAGAGCAAGATTTTTATGAAAATGTATTTGGCAAAGGCTCGCCTTATGTAGAAGGCATTGAAAATGCGGATAAATTATTAGGAAAATTTGTTCGTCATTTGAAAGAGTCGGGTAAATGGGAAGACACTGTGCTTATTGTCACCTCTGATCATGGCCAGAGTAATATCGGCTGGCACCCATTGTTTGATAAAAACAGCTGGGTAACACCTATGGTATTTGCCGGTAAGGGCATTGCTAAACAACGTACTTTACCTTATTTTGAACATACGGATTTAGCGGCAACTATCAGCATGTTATTAGACACTAAAGCACCAAGCAATAATGGTGGATCGGGCCGTATGGTGAAGGAAATTCTAGCAAAAAATGATGCGAAAAATTTTAAACACCCAAGATATATAAAAACCATAAATGAACAAAATAAACTTTTTAGTATTTATAAGGCTGAGCTATTGTTAGCTTCAGATGACAACCTACATTATTCGATAATTTTGGCTTCATTAGAAAATACAATTTTAACGCCTGAGCCTTTTTATCACCAAGACAGAATTACCGAATGGCACAAAGCAGGTAGCACTGAGCATATGATTGCTGCTAATGAGGTAATACTTAAGCAAATGAAAACTGCCTTAGGAAAATAATCATGAAACATTCTATAGCTCAACATTTTTTAATGCCTCAAAAAATGCCTTACAAGATTGCGTTATTAACTTTGATGGCTTGTTTGTTACCAAGTCATTTAGTTCAGAGCCATGAAGCCATTAATATTGATAAGCAAAGTAGCATCGAAAAGCAAAGTCAAATAACTGTCTATAACGATTTGGCTATTGAAAGATCGAATGAAACAGTGACTGTTTCACTTGAACGCTTACCTTTTAGTGGGAAAAAGTCTTGGCCGCACATGGTAGTAAAAGATTTGACCAGCAATAAAGCGCTTAACTATCAACTTATTGACACTAAAAATGATGGAGCTGTGGATAGTATAATTTTTCAAGCTGATATAGCAGCCAATAGCTCAAAACAATTTCAATTTTCACTTAACAAAAATACCTCAGCGGAGTTTACTGACCGTATTGTTAGCTATTCTCGTTTTGTTCCTGAGCGTATAGATGATTATGCTTGGGAAAATGACCGTGTTGCGTTTCGAGTTTATGGCCCTAAGGCGCGTCAACTTGTGGAATCAGGCAAGCGTGGTGGCATCATCTCTAGTGGTGTGGATTGTTGGTTAAAGCGTGTTGAATACCCCATTTTAAATAAATGGTATAAAAAATATGCCGATGGAACAGGTGATTACCACAAGGATACTGGCGAGGGATTAGACAATTACCATGTCGGTAGTACGCTAGGTTGTGGCGGAACGGGTAGCCTTCATCAAGGAAATTTATTGTTTAGTGGTAATTTTAGTGATTATAGTACCACCACTACAGGATCTATAAGAACCAGTTTCGAGCTTAGCTATTCACCTTGGAATACTGGTACAGCTGTGGTCAAAGAAGTAAAACGTATATCACTAGATAAAGGCAGTAACTTAACCCGCTATGAATTGATATTTGATCAAGATGTTGAATTAGTGGCAGGCCTTTCTTTAGACAAGGACTCACTTCAGATAACAACGGATGAGAGAGCAGGATACTTCAGCTCATGGCGCAAGCAACAGGACTCAGAACTTGGTTTAGGCATTGTTGCACAGCCCAAATTTGTCAGTGGCTATCAACAGACCAAGGTGAAAGGTAAGCCGGACGAACATCTTTTTGTTCAACTTAAATCAATTGATAAACGTATTGTTTATTATGCGGGCTTTGGTTGGAAGAAAAACCAACGATTCTCCTCTTTACAGAAGTGGAATCAATACTTAAAAGAATTTGCATTTAAGCTAAATAACCCTTTACGTATCAAATATAATTAACGATATATATATCGTTTTATATACGAGGCAGAGTCGGTGTTGTGTTGTTAAGATCGGCTCTGTACTTCAATTAATAAGTACTGCTCAGTGCCAAATAATACCTACAAAGCTATAACAAAGTCTTATCTATTCATCCTAGTTATTTATTTTTATCATTTATCTTAGATTTAACTCTGGTTACATTTGGTTAGTAAATCAATGTAACCAATACACGCCTTTATCACTTTTCAGGTTATACCACCCAGCATCCCATCTCAATCCGGAACTATCAGGAATGATGTCAGTCTTTGTTTTTTGCCTTACAAGTCTTATTAACTTAAAAGCAACTCAAGCGTATGAGTTTTTGTTGTTTTTAGTCGTTTTTGAGATTGATGTTTTAGGTTTTTATAAGTTTAGTTAAAAGATGTGTTGCACTTAATTCACCTTTAAAACAAATTCTTATGGCTATTTTTATAAAGCGGGGAGCTATTGTTTAAAAAGTGCGCAGAAAATGCTTTTGATCCTCAAACGTTTGAGTTATGGTGGTGTGGAATTGTTGGTTTAGGCAATTTATGGGGATGGTATTTGAGTTATATCGTTGACTGTATTTCAAAATGAAACCGGAGTAGATGTCATGCAATATCCAATTACTATTAATGATAATTTTCAAAATGAGAAATTGTAAATGAATAATAAAAAAAAGCTGAAAGTGGGGTTGGTTATATTAGCATCACTTACTTGGTCATTAAAAGCATCAGCAGAAATAACTGTGATTGATGTGTCTGCTAATAATGAAATAGAAATAAGTGGTAAAGTTAAAGGCAGTTATTTAGATACACATGCCAGTGATGATATCGCGCAAAGGTTCAAAGAAACGAGCTCAAAGGGCACAAGAAATGATCGTTATTCTTATTTAGAACATGTTTGGCAGTTTGAAGTGACAGAGGGAACGAGCCAAACCTTACATATTGAAGCATATGGTTCAGACAAGAAAAATGAAGGTGATGATTTTTTAATCTCATATTCTACAGATAATTTAACTTTTACCGATGTATTAACGATTAACAGTGAAAGTGATGCAATCGAAAGCTCAATTCTACCTTCGGATTTAAATGGTACTGTATATATTCGTGTGAGAGATGCAGACCGTACTTTCGGTAATACATTTCCAGACTGGCTAGAAGTTAACCATCTATTTATACGTACCGAAATTGACGATACACCTGTTGTTGATGAAACTATAGATGCATTTGGCATCACTAAAGTTTATCCAACCAAGCAAGGTTCTTTAGAGTGGGATGCTACTCACTGGGACAATGGTGTTGTGAGAGATAAAGACGATTTGGTTAGTAATAGAGATCCTTATGACCCAACTAATTGGTCTCAGAGACGAGGCGGTCAGTCGGGCACGAGTCCGGATTGGAATGGTGCGGGTGTGATGAGAATGGAAGGAAGCTCACCTCAACTTAATATTGACTCTTATGTAAACGGTACCACAGCCGAACAGCTATACAAAGACGTTGAAGCTACCGTTTATTTTAAGCATACGGTTGTAGGCACCAAATCTTGGACCGGCTTATATATGGGTTTAAGAGCCAACGATGATCCTGATACTAGTTGTGATGACCAAGCATATTGGGTAAGAATGAGGCAGAATGGTCAATGGCAATTCTATAAAGAGTTAAACGGAAAAAGTAAATATGGGGCCTATCACGATGTTTTTACACCCAAAATCAATCTACCTGAAGACAAATGGCTTGGCATGAAGTTTATTACCACTAACGTGGATGTCGGCGATGAAGTACATGTGAAACTTGAACTTTATCTTGATTTGACCTCAGATGGCGATGTTTCTAGCGGTGGTGCCTTTGAAAAAGTTGGAGAGCTTATTGATGACGGTTCTTGGGGTGGTCACGATTTAGGAACGTGTACCTATAGCGACGGCCACATCATCACTGAAGGTGCTGGTGTTCCCATCCTTAAAAATTCAGGAGATCTGACCCGAGGTGACTATAAGTATTTTTCAGTAAGAGAGGTAGATACAGGTGACTCAGGTGATACTGGTGGTACAGGCGGTTCTGGCGATGCTGGTGGCACAGAGACTCATGATACTTTTGGCATTGACAAATTTTTTGCTACAGAATCAGGTTCTATAGAATGGGTGTCTAACTGGGGTAATGGTGTTGCAAGAAGCGTAGGCTCTGGAGATAGAGATCCTGAAGATACAACAGGTTTTACTCACAGAAGGGGTAGTGCTACAACTTTCGATATAGATGGTAGTGGTATTCTGGAAATGGGCGGAAGCCAACCTCGTATATATATTAATCCTTATACTGGTGACCCCAAAGCAAATCCAGATCAGTTTTATAAAAACGTTGAAGGTACTATTTATTATAAACGTACAGGTACCGACGGCGCTAACTGGGGTGGTTTAGTGATGGGGCTAAGAAGCGGTCCTGAAGGTCATGGCACTGCTACCGGAGATAACTGTGATGCTAACACTTATTACGCAAGATTAAGACATGACGGTAAGTGGGATTTCGAAAAAGAGTTAAAACACTCAGCTAGTACCTCTGCCGGTTATACCACACTTTACCCTGACGGTTTACCTGCAGATCAATGGATAGGCATGAAATATCTAGCCTATAACATTGAGAATGATACTAAGGTTAAACTTGAGCTGTGGATTGATGACACAAGCAATGGTGACACTACTAATGGTGGTGAGTGGAGACTGCTTGGTGAGCACATAGATGACGGTAACTGGATTGACACCGATGTAGAAGGTTGTTCATATGCTGGTAACAAAATCATAACTGAAGGTGGCGGTGCAGCCTTTATTAGAAATACCGGCGCAGAAAAAGCGGAATATAAGCATTTTTCTATACGAGAAATAGATCCCAATAACCGTCTTCAAGAATTACCTGACGTACCTCCTGTAGTTATACCACCTGCAACCATTACGGATGGCGCAGCGGAACTAACAGCAGTTTCAGTTACGGCAAGTTCGGAAGAAACAGATGCTGTTACCGGTGAAGTTCTTAGTCCTGTAGAGAACGTTTTTGATAATGATCTATCAACACGTTGGGCAGCATTGGGTCAAGGTGAATACTTGACTATTGATTTAGGTGAGCGATATTTTGTCACTGAAATGCATGCAGCGTGGTTTAAAGGTGACACTCGTCAATCACATTACCAGGTTCAAATCAGTGATGATGAAACTACTTGGGTAACAGTGGCTAGTGGCAGTGGTTCTGGTGGCACACTAGAATTTGAACAAATTAACGTTACTTATGCTGGCCGTTATGTTCGTTACCTTGGTTTTGGTAACACATCAAATGATTGGAACAGTGTTAATGAGCTGAAAGTGTTTGGTATGCCGGCTCAGATAATTACCGATGGCTCTGCAGAGGTTAGCGCAGTATCGATTATAGCTAGTAGTGAAGAAGTTCCGAATTTAGCGGTTAACGTTTTTGATAATGATCTTGCAACACGCTGGTCAGCATTGGGTCAAGGTGAATATCTGACTATTGATTTAGGTGCTCAATATCTTGTTACTGAAATGCATGCTGCATGGCTTAAAGGTAACGAACGTCAATCACATTACCAAATCGACATTAGTCATGATGGCGTTTCTTGGACTACAGTGAACAGTGGCAGTAGTTCTGGTACCTCAGTAGTATTAGAATTTATTGGCGTTAATGATTCAGGACGTTATATTCGTTTCATTGGTTTAGGCAATAGTTCTAACGACTGGAACAGTGTTACTGAAATTAAAATCTTTGGCTCTACTGAATAAAATTCAATAGCGACGTTTATTTTAAAAGGTTTTTAAAAAGGCGCTCAATGAGCGCTTTTTTTATGTTTTAAATTCCTATTTGCAAGACTATTGTGTTCCATTTTCAAATGATTATCTAACCGTATGATATCCGTATAAAACTTTAATAATTACCTTCCTTTTGAATGTCTCACGTCATAATTAATTTATTTTACAGTTAGAAATTATTTAATAACTAATTTACAGGTTGGTAATAATTTTATTGACAAGTTATATGCTTTATTTTAAATTATCTCAAACGTTTGAGGTAGATTTGTTAATTATTCGCAATTGTTTGTGTTTAATTGATTGTGCTGAAGGTTTATACGAGTTGAAACATCAAGATAAAGTAATATTATTATCAGGAAGAAGATGAATAAACATTTAAATAGAAAAAGAAAATAAATATGCAATTTAATAAGTCAGCATTATAACTGAATTATATACATAAAACTGATGAATGACATGTCGTATTATAGATAAATAAATTCATCCAAAGAGAATTTTATATGAATATTATCAACAACACTTTTTTAAAACCCATGACTGACAGCCAGTTAAAATTTCCTCTGTTAATTGTGGCGCTATTGCTGTTATTTGTTTTACCTTTTTCTAATGCTCAAGCTTATGATAAGACTAGTGATTTTAAAGTAGTAGCCTACCATGTTGACTTGCGTGTGCAAGTAATGCCAATGCCAACTTTAAAAGCATTGGCGACTGAAGTCGCTGCTTTAGGCTTTAATACTATTATTATGGAATGGGAAGCGACTTACCCCTATAAAAAACATAGCATTATTTCTAACCGTTATGCTTATACGCCAGCTGAAATTACAGACTTTATAAAACACAGTGAAAGCTTAGGCTTAGATATTATCCCACTGCAGCACAACTTTGGTCATGCTGAATACATATTAATGCACCCGCGTTATGCATATTTACGTGCTCAGAAATCGGTAACCAAGGCTCACAAAGATTATTCGCAAGTTGATCCAACCAAACTGGATGAAGCTCGAGAGCTATTTACTGAGCTTTACGCCGACATATTATCTACCCATAAATCTAAATATGTGCATATTGGTGGTGATGAAACACGCATTCTCGATTGTAACAATTGTAAAAAAGCCTGGGGAAAAGATGGTGAGAAATTAGGTACATCTAAACTTTATGTCAATTACATGAAGATGATTGCTGAAATTGTTACTGCGCAAGGAAAAATTCCTTTGCTATGGTCAGATATGATTCAAAAGCACCCTGAAGCTATTGTGGATATGCCAAAAAATGTTATTTATATTGATTGGAACTATGGCTGGGCTCACGACAAGTTTACTACACCCTCTGTTGATCTTATCAAAAAACATGGTTTAACCTTTTGGGGCGCCTCATCAATAAGATCTAAGCCAGATGACTTTCATATGACTTCTTGGAATTATCATATGAATAATCAAGCTGATTATATTCCTTACGCTAGAGAAGCTGGTTTTAAAGGTATAGTGCTAACTTCTTGGTCTACATCGGGAGTGTATGGCTACAATTGGGCTTATCCAATGAACGAAGTGGTCGAAATTTTCCCAGTTCGTCAAGCATATCCTAATGCCTATCCAAATGATGGTTTTCGGATGAATGTGAAAGCTTTTATTGCTGCTTTAAACCCAGATAATCCTTTGGTGCCTAAAGATTTTGCTGAGCAATATGCACAAGAGCGTTTTGGTTTACCAGCACAGCAAGCAGCGGACTTATGGGCGATTTTAAGTTCTTCAAGCTTAAATGAAGTAGTAGCTATTGGCTCAAAAGAGTATTCAGGTGTTAAAGCTTTAACCGATAAAGAGCGTCATGTAGATGAAAGTTTAGCAGCGGTAAGAAAACTGCAATCACAGCTGTATAAAATTGTCCCTCAGAGAAACCAGCAAGAATTTGCCCATTATCAAATGCAGGTTGATTTTCGTGAGTTTTATTTAAGCTTTAGACAGATCCAAGACTCTGTACAAAGCACTAGCTTTACTGAGAAAGATAGAGTTGTCGCCGTTCAACAATTAAAGCAGTTATTAACACGGGCTGATATGTTAAATAAACGTTTTAGAAAGTTATTTGCTGGTGCTCTGTATGACTCGGAAATTACCAAGTTAGGTGAACATCGCAATGCCAAGATTGAATATTTGTTGCAAAGGCTAAGCAAACAAAGGTAGCGCTAAGCAAGGACTTTTAACATTAAATAATATTACCCTTGAAGTTGGAACCGTCCGAGTTGTGCGTGAGCTGGGGAATAACAATTCTTCAGGCTCTGTCATAGATATGAAGTCAAGTGCTGAGTATATCGCTATTCAGCTTGGCCTTAAGGCACGGCAAGTTAAGCAGGTGACTGAACTAAGCCCCAAAAGGCAGTAAATCTTATCTGATCAGTTGTTGAGATTTTCTACCTTAATCAAAAAACCGTTTGGCACACCTGATATTATTGTCTCCCCAATAGATCAGGTTGTTTCGCCCACTCATGGATAAGGAGTGGGCTTTTTTACCCCTATCAACAAAACACTATTTTTGCGATTGAATAATTTTTATTGACAATTTATTTATTAGATTATAAATTACCTCATACGTTTGAGTTGGGCTTTGGCTAGTGTTCTGGTTGAACTGGGATGTTCTATTTGGCGAACAATAAGCTTTGATAACCTGAAATATCAAGGACAAGTAATTTCATTATTGTTTGAGGGGGCTAGAGATGAATAAGTACATTATTAGAAAAGGAAAATAATTTGGTAACTTAAGAAGTGAAATGTCGCGCTATTGCTATATTAAATTAACAGAGAGTCTTATATGAATATCTTTAACAGCAAACGGCCATTGGCCAAAAAACAACTAAATTTTTCAGTAGTACTTTCAGCTTTAGTGCTGCTTTTTGTGTTTTCCTTTTCAAACGCCGAGGCTAAGAACAAGGCTGAGAATGATTTTAAAGTTATTGCTTACCATGTCGACTTACGAGTGCAAGTTATGCCAATGCCAACGTTAAAAGCATTGGCGACTGAAGTGGCTGATTTAGGCTTTAATACTATTCTTATGGAATGGGAAGCGACCTACCCATATAAGCAACATAGTATTATTTCTAACAAATACGCTTATACTCGAGCTGAAGTAGAAGACTTTATTAAACACAGTGAAGGCTTAGGTTTGGATGTTATACCACTGCAGCAAAATTTTGGTCATTCTGAATACATACTCATGCACGAACGTTATGCGTATTTACGTTCTTTTATACGTAAATATAGAAAAGATTACGGGCAAGTAGATCCAACCCAATTGGATCAAGCCAAAGAGCTGTTTACTGAACTTTTTACCGATATGTTATCTACCCATAACTCTCAGTATGTTCACATTGGTGGTGATGAAACGCGCATTCTCGATTGTGCTCGTTGTAAAATTGCATGGGGAAAAGATGGTGAGGAATTAGGTAAATCTAAACTTTATGTCAACTACATGAAAATGATTGCCGAAATAGTGATTGCACAAGGGAAAACCCCGCTATTGTGGGCTGATATGATCCTAGCTCATCCTGAAGCAATTGCAGATATGCCTAAAGATGTGATTTGGATTGATTGGAACTATGGTTGGGCGTTTGACCGATTTGGAGAAAATCCTGTTGATATAATCAAAAAGTATGATTTGACGTTTTGGGGAGCACCAGCAATAAGATCTGGCCCTGATGATTATCATGTTACTAAATGGAGTAAGCATATGAATAATCAGGCGGATTATATTCCATACGCTAGAGACGCTGGCTTTGAAGGTATGGTGCTAACCTCTTGGTCAACATCTGGAGTTTATGGTTACGACTGGTTCAATTCAGATGAAGTTGTGGAAATTTTTCCTAAACGTCAAGTATATCCCCATGCCTACCCAAATGATGGTTTTAGGATGAATGTAAAAGCCTTTATTGCCGCAATAAATCAAGAAAAGTCCTTTGTTCCCAAGGATTTTGCTGAACAATATGCACAAGAACGTTTTGGTTTATCAGCGCAGCAATCAGAAAATTTATGGGCTATTTTAAAATCTTCAACCCTATATGAAAAAGTACCTATTGGTTCAATACCTTTTTCAGGTATAGAAGGCTTAACAGATAAAGAGCGCCATGTAAGCGAAAGTTTAAAGGCGGTTAGGAAATTACAATCACAGTTGCGTAAAATCGTCCCACAAAAAAATCAACAAGAATTTTCCCATTATCAAATGCAGGTTGATTTTCGTGAATTTTATTTAAGCTTTAGACAGATACAAGACTTAGTACAAAGTAGTGGATTTAATGAAAAGGAAAGAGTGAAGGCAGTTAATCAGCTGGAGCATTTATTAGCTCGTGCTGATAAGTTGAATGAACGCTTTGAAGCATTATTTTCTGGAACACTCTATGATTCTGATATAGAGACTTTAAATCAATATCGAAATAAAAAGATTAAGTATTTACACCAGAGACTTACTAAGTCTAAATAGTTTGTATTGTTTAAATGATTTTTAACACGTTATAAAGAAGTTATCGATGAAAAATAAATATTTTGATATTCAAGTAAACGGTTATGCTGGAGTAGACTTTAACCAAAATGACATGAGCCTAGATGAGCTATTAAAAGCGTGTGACAAATTAGCCCAAGACGGTGTTGAAGGCGTTTTAGCAACCATAATCACCGCTGATTTTCCTGATATGATTATGAGAGTGAATAATTTAGTCAAGTATCGAAAACAAAGTCTTAAGGTTGTTAATATGATAAAAGGCATTCACCTAGAAGGGCCCTTTATTAATGGCGCTGATGGTTATAGAGGTGCGCATCCGCAAGAGTTCATTTTAAGGCCGACTGTGGAGCGTATGGCTCTGTTATTAGAAGCTTGTGATGGTTTATTGAAATTAGTTACCTTAGCACCGGAAAAAGATGAAGATAATCTGGTCACTAAATACCTGCATCACCAAGGCATTGTTGTTTCTGCTGGGCATTGTGATCCTTCATTTGAGCAGCTTAAGCAGGCGGTGGCTGAAGGTTTATCAATGTTTACCCACTTGGGTAATGGTTGTCCACAGCTGCTACATCGCCATGACAATATTATTCAGCGAGCGCTGAGCCTTAAAGATAGGTTATGGCTGTGCTTTATTGCCGATGGTCACCATGTGCCTTTTCATGCATTAAAGAACTATATTGACTTGGTTGGCGTTGATAGGGTTATTATCACTACCGATGCTATGGCTGCAGCAGGAGCTAAGCAAGGGCTTTATACGTTAAGTAATATTACTCTTGAAGTAGGGGAAGATAGGATTGTTCGTGAACCAGGTAAGAGTAACTTTGCCGGCTCTGCCATTGATATGAAGTCGAGTGCTGAAAACCTTGGGCGACAACTAGGTTTAACGCCAGAACAAATTCACCAAGTCACTTATACAAATGCGATGGAAGCTTTTTATTAAAAGTTAAAGTTGTTTACTATTCTATTGTTTTCTTTTATTTGAAGACTAGCAAGATTCTATCTCGCTAGTCTTTTTTTTATCAATTCTCATTTGTTACGATTAAATTTTAACATTTATCTTGACAGTAAATGTAATTGTATATAGATTAGCTCAAACGTTTGAGTTGGTGCTTGCGGAGAGTTTGTTTGTACTTGTTGATGACAATATTTTAGCTTGATTTTAATTTTATTTTTCTCCTATGGATGGGGTTAAACCAATAGTTGAGGGCTTTGATGTGGCGATTGTTATCGGTGCCAATGGTGTAGTTAATCCCGCAGCGCGCGATATGAAAGGCAATCCAATTTATGGTATGCCAGTTATCGGTGCAGATTTCGCCAAGAATGTTTTTGTTTTATAACGTGCCATGTACTCAGGCTTTGCAGGTGTTGATAATCCACTGTTTTTTTTAAAAGAAAACTGTCGAATGATTTTTGGTGATGCAAAAGAATCATTTAACACCATAATCCGCCAGTTTGCTGATTAGTTTATCCAATATTAAAGGTATTTTAATGACTTCTTTTTCTAGTAATTCCTTCTCTAAATTAATGGGCTCTCAAACATTATTGCCAATTATTCAGGCTGATAGTGTCGAGCAAGGTGTAAATATTGCCAAAGCAATGGCAGCTTCTGGCTTAAAACTAGTTGAGGTGGTATTAAGAACCAATGAGGCTTTAGATGTACTAACGGCTATCAAACAACAGGTGCCAGAATTATTGGTCGGTGCAGGTACTGTCGTAAATCGAACTACTTTGCAACAGGCTATTGATGCTGGCGCTGATTTTATAGTTACTCCAGCGGTGTCTGAAAAGTTATTAAGTCATTTATCTGATTGTAGTCTTCCAGTTTTACCTGGCGTTTCAAACACGGCTGATATATTGATGGCCAGAGAATTTGGTTTCACTGAGTTAAAGCTGTTTCCAGCTTCATTATCCGGTGGAGCACCGTTTTTATCTGCTATATCATCCATATTCCAAGATATAAAGTTTTGTCCAACTGGCGGGATATCGCTAGATAATAAGGCTGAATACTTGTCATTAAGTAATGTTATAGCCGTGGGGGGGACTTGGGTATGCCGTAAGGACTGGGTTGTTAATGAAGAATGGCAAGCTATCACTGATGCTTGTAATGAAGCAATAAATTAAGGAGTATCATGACATCACTCAGTAAGTTATTGTCACCGGGGGTGGTCTTGGCTGACGACGTCCAACTTTTATACAATAATGCAAAAATTCAGCAGTATGCCTTGCCTGCCGTTAATGTAGTGAACACCAATTCAATAAATGCTGCACTGGAGGCAGCGGCAAAAGTGAATTCACCGATAATTATTCAATTGTCTAATGGCGGTGCATCTTTCTTTCTAGGCAAAGGACTCAAGCTAAAAGGTCAGAGAAGTGCCGTTGTAGGAGCTATTGCCGCAGCAAAGTATGTTCATGCTGTTGCTCATCTTTACGGAGTGCCAGTAATGCTACATACAGATCATGCGGTTAAAAAATTACTGCCTTGGATTGATGATTTACTTTTAGCAGGAGAGCAACACTTTCTTGAAACTGGTAAGCCCCTATTTAGCTCACACATGATTGATTTATCAGAAGATCCCCTTGAAGAAAACATTGAGATTTGTTCTAAATATTTAAAGCGTATGACTAAAATGGGTATGACTTTGGAAATTGAACTTGGTTGTACTGGCGGTGAGGAAGATGGCGTAGATAATTCTTATTTAGATAGTAGTAAGCTCTATACTCGGCCAGAAGACGTGGCCTATGCCTATGAGCATTTATCAAAGATAAGTGCCAACTTTATTATTGCCGCTTCATTTGGCAATGTTCACGGGGTTTATCAGCCGGGAAATGTATGTTTATCTCCTGAGATACTAAAAAAATCTCAAGCTTATGTTTCAAACAAGTTTTCAATAGACCACCACCCGCTAAATTTTGTTTTTCATGGTGGATCTGGCTCTGATGTTGGAGACATTAAGGAAGCAATCTCCTATGGTACAGTAAAGATGAATATTGATACTGATACTCAGTGGGCAAGTTGGAAAGGCATTAAGTGTTTTTATCAAGAAAATACCGATTATCTGCAGGGGCAACTTGGTAATCCTGAAGGGGAGGATAAACCAAATAAAAAACATTATGATCCAAGGGTATGGTTACGTAGTGCTGAAAAAAGTATGTCGGAACGCTTAATTCAAAGTTTCAAAGAGCTAAATTGTTTGAATCGTTATGCTTAATAATATCTTTTATTCATTGTTTTATATGACTCTATGGGGAAAAACTCCCCTGTTTGATTATAGCATTACAGCTTTTTTTGGTACTGTTGATAGACTTAATCATAGGAATAGAAGAAAGGGAAATCTATGCTGAATTTATCCCAATATGATCTTTGGCTCTTTGACTGTGATGGCGTTATTTTGCAAAGTAACCTGATTAAATCAACTGCAATGTATCAAGTTGCTTTACATTTTTCTAATGAAAATGTTGCTGAATTGTTTAAACAATACCATCAAGAAAATGCAGGGATTACACGCTACATAAAATTTAAATATTTATTTGAAACCCTGTTAAATCGTCAATTATTTGAAGATGATTACCAACAAGCTTTAGTTATGTTTGGTCAGTTGTGCACGGAAAAATTAATTGCTTGTCCATTGACTAAAGGCGCAGAAAATTTTTTATTACAAAGAGCTGGCGGTGGAAATAAATTTATTATATCTGCAGGTACAGAAATAGAGTTACAACATGTATTTGAGAAAAAAGAGTTAGATACCCTATTTTCTGGGATCTATGGTGGTCCACGAACAAAGTTTGAAATATTTTCAGATGTTTTGGCTTGTTACCCTAATTCTAAACCTTTATTTTTCGGTGATGCAAAGGCAGATTATATTGTTGCAAAAAAATTTGATATCGATTTTGTTTTTTTATCAGACTACACTGAATTTACAAATTGGAGAAACTTTTTTCGCCAGAAAGATAATGTAAAAATCATTAAAAATTTTTCTGAGTTTTTCTAAATTTTAATGTTATTTAAATGATAGTTGTGAGCGTTATAAATATTCTTACTATCTACTATGACAATATTAATTTTGCTATATTCACATCAAGGGTTAATTGTTCTTCAGTTTCCCAACCTGAATTGATGATACCTTAGTTATTGATATAAAACTTTATCATGATAAAACTCTATACCACCTCATGAAACAAATTCTGATCTAACAGATATCAATTAAATCTATTTTTGTGTTTCTATCTCGATTTGAGGGCGTTTCCGCCATAGAGTTTATAGTCTAAAAAGCTTTTAATCCAATCGGTTTCTATGGAGGTTAGGGGCACATTGCGCTTTAGAATTTATGGTCACTTCGTATTGTTGACATCAGACATAATTTATTTGCGCTATATTTTCTAATGTTTAGCAAAAAAGCCACCAGACTAGCTGATGGCTTCATTTAATCATTTTAGCTAATTGTTAGTTGCTCATTAATGAAGAGTAGTTGTTTCTCCAGTCTTGCAATGTTAGTTTCTCGCCATTTGCTTTCAAGATATTGGCATCAAAAGCTGCTCTGAAACGGTCACTAGACTGGCTGGCAAAAGCTTCATATGTACCATTACCTTGATATAGGCGTGTATCAGTTAACATATTTAAAACCGCATCAGTACCACTGTGAGCTTCAAGGTAGCTATATGCCTTAGAATAATGTTCGTAAGCAACACCTGAGTCAGCAAAATAACCTTGTTCGTCTTCATAAGTCACTACGTTAACAGGATAATGATCATCATGATTACTTGCTGTTTTTTGACCTGCTAAGTTTGTTGCTTGACCTTCCATGAACCATTGATCATTAACATAAACAGCCGCATTAACTGGTAAGCTGATATTTATTTGAATTGTGTGAATAAGCTCATGTAAGACAACTTGCTCAGCATCAGAGCGACTAGCTTTAGAGTCAGGCGCAATATTCATACCCAGTAAAGAACCCTGACCATAAATAACAGAATCTTTTGTTTGATCTAAGCATACAGTTATTTTTTCTGGAATGTATCGGCCGTCAATTGCATCAAAGTTATATAATTCACCGAAAGCAATAACGAATTCAGTCTGCTTGCTATCAGAAATGTTATTCCAGTAACCCTTGATAATATTCAAGCGATTATTGTAATTCATTGCATCCCATCCTGATGGAGCTACAAAATCGCTATCAACATCTGTAATATCTTGACGCTCATTCCCATTATCTGTCTGAATGTAATGCTCTTCTAAATAACTAACAGTAACATCGTTAGCTACCTGCGGAGAATATTGAGGACGATAACTATCAAACTTAGCACGAGTAATGGCCATTAAGTTAAATGCTTCATTCAACTTGTTTTCAACCAATGTTGCGGCATATTGAAAATCACTATTTGGTAATGATGGATCACCATAAACCAATACATTAGCAGATTCAAAATAATTGTAGTTGTAGCTGATAACACATTCACCACCATCGTTACCAAAAGCTTCATTGTCATTTGGTAGATACTGACCAGTGTTATCGGCTGTTTTAAATTCACCTGCAACATATGTCATGCCAGAATTGCCACCTCCGCCACCTTTACCAGTGCTACCACCAGAGTCAGTACCGCCTCCACAACCAATTAGTAACAATGTCAATATACATGGATTAAAAATTAAGCTAGTGATTGTTCTCATTTATATAATTCCTTAAGCCTATGGAGAATTTGGGATGCTACTAAAAAGTTTTGAGATACTAAACAACTCACGACACTCAGTAAGGTATTGTTTTATACTACTTAAATTATTATTGCTTTGTGCTCTGGATAAATACGAATAAAACATATTATTAAGTAAATGGCGGAAATAGTTCAGGTATAACCTACAAAACTATTGAGATGGTTGCTGAAAGAGAATGCAATTTGATGAAACAATCATCTATGTCACTAAACTATAAAGCTGCTTTAGTAAGCCCAACATGGTTTTAACAAAGAGGGGTCAACTGGCTTAATTTTTACTGCCAAAATCAGTTCACGAAAAGAGTAAAACTTTCATTATCGAAAGGTACAACCTCGCATCTGTAAAATTGGAGTTCATCCCCGTGATATATTTTTCATCACTTAAATCATGGATACGTGTTGCTTGCTTTATTTTTCGCTCCTCCCTAACGTTTTACGAACCATTTTACGTCGCTTAGCAAAACGTTATCGATACAAAAACTAATCCAACTTGTCCAATTAGCTGTATTAGCTAATGTCTCTATTGTGGTAAAAGTTAACATTAACCACTCAATTAAATCGAATTACTGAGATAGGATACGGTTTCAGAGCCTGACGTGAGCAGTGTTATAGGTTTTGTCGAGCAATTCTTACTATCCCATTTCAGTCATAGTTAACAAGCAAAACGTTGGACGCAAAAAGACAGCACAAAGCGGATTGAGTCTTACCGACGTTTTGTAGTGTTTTCTGACGTCTTCAAATGGTAAAAGTGTGCATTAAAAGTGTTCAATTTATGCAAAGGTGCCAGATCTAATAAGGTCGAAATGTTGTGGCACAGTTAAATGTAATTGGCTGGATGAGATAAATGCAATTAGGAGGCACTGATGGTAGATATTTTCCAATAAGTAACCATTAAAGCCAAAATTATAAATGAACAGATAAAATACACTAAAAAACTGAATCATGACTTTTGGCACATTTAATAGACTACGATTTTATATAACATTAACCCCACGTTTTACTACTGGATATAAAGAATGAAAAAACTCTTGTTATGGATTATTCCACTTGCCTATTTAATTATGGCCAATACGACTATTCAAAAAGTAACAGGGTTATCTACACTAGATTCCTACATCATTTATAAGGTTGGTTTAGCTTTACTGTTTTTAGTTGGAGTAATACTCACTCACACCACAAGAGAGGTAGGCACTTCATTAAAAGTTAAGATAGCTGTCATTAAGTATTTGTGGCTTTTTGTGGTGTTTGCTTGCTTACAAATAGCTGTAAATGGATTCAATGTTGACTCAACAATGTTCATTAAATACCTATTACTGGCAATAGCTATTGGCATTATTGAAGAGTTGGTATTTAGAGGTATTCTCTTTCATTTACTCCGAGGACGAACACAAATCAAGATTGTATTGATCAGCGCTAGCGTGTTTGCTGCTATTCATTTGCTTAATTTCTTCGGTGGTATGAGTCCCTTATTTATCGGTTTACAGATATTCGCAGCATTCTCCATAGGATTAATGTTGGGTGTTGCTCGAATGAAAGATAATACTATTTGGATGGTCGTTATTGCCCACACACTGATAAATCTCTCTACCTTTGTATCAGTAGGACTTGAGAATCCAAAATTAAACACAACAGAAGTGTTAATGTGGTTGATCCCATCATTGGCATTCTTTTTAGCCGGTATTATCAGGCTTAAGGACTTGAACAAAGTTAGTACCTAAATATTTAAGCTCTAACATGGTGTGGGAGAGTAGCATGCGGAGAGGTTCTCGATCACGAAAGAGTACGTGCCAACCTCTTTCCTTCCCTCGTTGCCGTTTTGGCTACAGCGTATTAACCACTTCCGCTGCTTGGCGCATTACGCATTTTACATGGGTTCACTTAC
>MAAB01001517.1_pt1 | contig 19173 bp, 21 predicted proteins | sample 1115991 | NCBI WGS metagenome assembly MAAB01 (sample SAMN04961124, study PRJNA320927) | seawater metagenome | isolation source: sample BD02T18 sea water enriched with oil for 18 days | place: USA:Gulf of Mexico | collected 2013-07-27
AGGCATTAGATAGTGATTTTGAATGGGATGAGAGAGATGAACTTAAAGCTCGCTATGATCAGCTAGTGAGTAATGGTCAGGTCGTATTTACAACCTTTCACCAAAGCTATAGTTATGAAGATTTTGTTGAAGGAATTCGAGCGAATACAAATAAAGAATCGAAATCAATTTCATACGATGTTGAACCCGGTGTATTTAAAAATATCTGTGAGAGTGCGAGTGACTTTGAGGTTTCTCATAAGAGTAAGCTAGAAGGCGGCCTAGAAGGCAGAAATATCTGGAAAATGTCTTTAGGTAATACTTATATTGGCGAAGAAGATTCTGGTTATAAGTTTTTTGACTGGATCCTATCGCAAAACAAACTAAAGGATATACCTATCGTATACATGTCATCTGAGTTTTGTGGAGATCGCCAAGCCGAATGTATATCTAGAGGTGCTGTGGATTTTATCAGAAAACCCTACTCTATAGGTGTTGGGCTTAATGAACGACTAAAATTCCATTTGAAAATACAAACTTCAAGGGTTGCATGATATGGATGAAATTAGCAATAAGTTATTGGATGTCAAGTTGATGAGTTTTAAGATATTCAAAGTTGTCTATGAAGTTTGTAATTTCACGCACGCAGCAACTCGATTGAATCTAGATACAAATGCCGTTACCCGTCGAATTGATAAGCTGGAAAATATTTATGGTGTGTTATTTAAGAGGTCAAAGAATTCGATACAAAGAACACCATTAGCTGATCGTCTTTATCCCGCATCTATTGCTTTATTGGGATGTTTGAAAGACACACAGTCGACGACTAAATACAAATCCACAGAAGAACATACCTATACACTTGCAACAAACGATCTATTTTCTATATCTTTCGAAGATAGAGTTTTAGAGCATTATAAATGTGCGACTAGCCATAAACTCAAATGTGTGTCAATTCCTAGTGCAAGTGACGCAAACCTTTATAGTGGCGTCACTGATATGTTGGAAGACAACAAATTCGACATGGTCATTCATAACGACATTAATATTTTTAGTCAATATAAATCGGAGGAGATATTCAGGGATAAATGGGTCTTTATTGCTTTAGAAGAGATTGTTCCAGATTCAATATCTCATATCGACTTTATTAAGAGTCAAGCCATATTGTCTAGCGGGACTGCAGAGATTGATACCCTCATTGAATCCAAACTAGGTGTAAAAATCGACCAAAATTCTTCTAGCTCATTTTCAAGAGTTCCGGAGAAAATTTATAGGGATCGTAGCATTGGTGTTGTTCCCTCAATAATTTTAAAAAGAATATCATTCAGGAATACCTTGTTTAAAATAAAAGTTTTAGATATTGATTTAGACTTGCCACCTTTTGTTTTGTATCAAATATGGAACTGTCATTCAGGTGGTGACATCTATTTGCAAAACTTACGAAGCGTTATCTGTAATGTATGTTTGCCGCTGTCAAAAGTAGACATAGGCCACTCTGCATCTTAGCAATCTATTAATGACAATCAAACATTACATAGAAGCATCATGCCCAATGCGTTCTAAGAGGAATAAATGGCCACAAAACTTCTAGAGGATGTGTAGTTTACTGTAATGTCACGATATCTGATCCTCTTGTGGACGAGGATATAGTTTCATACCTTAAAGCCCCACGGGCCGCACTCCACGGTTAGTTATAAAATTCATGACTAAATATTAATCGCCAAGCCCTATTCAAATTCTGAGACAAAGAGCTTTTCTGAACCAGGTTGTTACGCTTTTAGTTCGGTTCGCCATTATTCTGACGGTTAATTTTCCGACGTATTTTTGCCCCTCATTTTTTGTAACTCATCTTCTCACTTTTTGTATATCCAACTTCTACCATTTTGTTATTAAAATAGCTGTCAATTGCTTAGATACTTTTTAAGTCGTATTCAAAAGTCTTAAAGATGAAGGAAAAATGAATTAATGGGCATTTATAGGCCAAGCGAATACCTCAACAGCATCTTCTGCAGTGATATCTTTGTGATATCAGGCGGGGGAACTTTGTTAATGGGGTATGGAAAAACAAAAACGGGCCAGATATCAACCTCAGAAGCCATGGATAGCTCAATATCTCAAAGCTATTCGCGTCTTTTTTCTAGGGATGGAAAGTTGTGGGGGCATTGGGAAATGCCAATTGGTGGCGCACACGAAAAAAGAGAAGTCGAGATAACCAGCGTTGTCTATTGCGTAGATAAACCGATGACCGAAATAATGTTTACAGAAGAAATGCTAAAAATAATATCAAAAGATGAGTTTCTAAAGCTAGCACGTTTCGATATCACAATGTGTCCTGATAGCAACCCAGCATTTTCTACACTTAAACAAGAATTGGACTCTGAATCATATTTTCAATACTCACAACCAGCGCTTCGTATCGAAAGACTAAAAAACATACTTAACGAATCGAATATTGAAAACTACGGAGCTTTGCCTTGGGCAGTAGATGTATCTACCAGAGCTAGAGTGTTACTACAAGGCAGTAAACTTTGGAAGAATGGCAAGACTATCTTCGATCCTGTACATGATAAGGCTGACTTATTAAAAAGCATGTACTGAAAGGCATTGTTGAGTCGATGTTGAGCAATAAATTGATGTTACTAGAAATATAATCGAACGAGGAGTAGGAAATTAAAGTAATGATCCGCTTAGTGTTTTTTTCAATATCTTTGATGGTGACAATGCCAGCTTTTTCCGCGAAACAATTTTCATTGGAAAACACAGTCTTTGAAAAAGTCGGAAAGGAACAGGGAGTTGATTCCTTATTGCTTTATTCGATCGCAATAAATGTATCTGGTCGATATGTAGGAAAAGGGGAAAATGCACCATCAATTTATGCTATGCGTTCAAAAAAAGGGACTTATTTTCATGAGACTAAAAGCCAAGCTGAGGATTCCCTTGCTTCTTTGTTAAAAGAAACGGATTGGGTAGACGTAGGGATCATGCAAATTAACGTGCACTATCACCCTCAATCGGATCCTCTCTTACTGTTTGATCCTTACTACAATATTACAGTAGCAGCTAAATTCCTAAATAGGACAATGTCTACAACAACGGATCCTATTTTAGGTGTGGGACGATATTTCGGGTGGAATAGCAAAGACACCGCTATTAAAAATGGACAACGTGTTTGGGCAACTTACAGCCAATTAAAAAAACTCATTTTCGAACAAGGAGACGTGTAAATGAGGGTAATTGTGATTTTACTAATTTCAGTTCTTTCCAATCAGGCGCTTAGTGTAGAGCCGGGCTTTACCCTAGAAAACTCTATTTTTGAAAAAGTTGCGTTAGAAGAGGGCGTTGACCCGTTGCTACTGTATTCCATAGCTTTAACTGAATCAGCCATGAGCGCAGGTAAGGGTAACATCAAGCCCTATCCATATGTATTTCGTTCAAATACAACAGGAGCTAAATATTTCGATTCACGTACGGATGCAGAGAGAGAGCTAAGAAAAGTACTAGCTGTAACGAATAACGTTGATATAGGGATGATGCAGATAAATTTACATTATCACCCCCAAAAAAATCCATTGTCACTTTTGGATCCTACTAAAAATCTAAAAGTAGCAGTTGGGTATCTAAAGAAAACTTTAGCGTCTACAGATGATCCTATTTTGGGTGTTGGGCGATACCACTCCTGGACAGAAGAGCTTGCTTACTGGTACGGACAACGTGTTTGGAAAACCTACAATAATATTGCTCAATTAATGGCTTTTGAATAAACCGATAGATGGAGAAAATAATGATAAATGGATCAATGAACGAAGAAATTCACGAAACGGCTCTACAAATAGGGGAAAGTACTACACATGAAGGCTTGTTTGACTGCCAGTTGGAATATTGGTTATCACTACAATCTTTGATGCGAAACAAAGGGTTTCCTTCAGTAAGAAAACGATTTCCGAATATTAGCGAGGAGCTTGCTAACAGGATAGCATCAGCTAATTTTAAGTCTTTGCGAAATCTTTGTTCGGGATCAATTAGCACATTAACACCTAGTCTGAACGATTCACTTATTCAAGAAATGCTAGAACCGAAACAAGAATCACACGCAAAAATGATGCTTCAAGTATTTTCACGTAAAAACTAGGGGTATTATCATGAAAGAAGCAAAACAAGTTCATCGTTCTCCAGCAGAGACCCTTTGGCTTCATTTGTTATTAAATGTGGGCTTTTCTAAGTCGCTACTATCACAAGCTCCACTTCGAGCGAATGCGTCTCCATTTGGAAAAAGATCAGTGGAGCGGGCGGCGAACATGCTTGATGGTCGTTTGGCGCACCAAGTTGGCAACTGGCCGACGAGGCCTGCGAATCTAGAACCAGGAAAAGCAATTAGCTCGACCAAACAGCTTCTTGAAATATCCATGATGGCATCTTCCTTATATTATCTATACGCAGATAGAGTATACGAAGAGTTGACAATGGAAGAGATTCTAGAAGCTATCGACCTCTATACGAATATTAGAACGCCGGCGGAAAGCGGTGCCCCACAGATTTCCCCGGACACCATATTTTACCTGTGCAGAGAGCTCATCGAACATAAGGCTTTGATACCTTATTGCCCATCCTGCGAGGTTCGTTACTATAGCTCCGTTGAGCAGCGAGTTAGAAATGCATGCCCATTCTGCAGAAAGGTTGGCGTTGGTGATTTCGGTAATTCAGAACACTAGTTGTACTGCTGGTTATCACCTACACTCAATCTGCAAGAGAATAGAAAGAAACTTTCCAGGGGCTTTCTGCCCCCCTGACCACCTCAATTTTGAATTTAAAACACGCTATCCGTTAGATAACAACATGTTATCTTTTTCTATTAAGATGCCTTGCCTTCTCTCTCAAAACTATTCGCCCTCATCTCAGCAATCGAAATCACTATAAAAAGTTGCATTTTCCTGAAATCGTGTAAACTATTAGGTAGGAAACTAGTTGAGAGGGTACGTTATGAGCGCTTTGTTGTTTATAGTTATAGTTACATTAGTTGCATGTACGGTGAGCATAAAGACAGCTATTACAGTTTGCTTCCTGTTAACTTGCACCATAATTTGTTTGTGGGTTAAACGGAATATAAAAGTACCTGGTGGTAGTACCACTAAAGCGGCTCTTTGCTCTGGCATGGTCACTGGTGATTTCGTCGGTGGATCCAAAGACACAGTCCTTTCTTTCGATGAAGCTACTAAAGGAAAAAGAGTTTACTAACAGCCCTCAATTAGGGCTGTTAGGTGTGACAATCTGAGTTGCTGTATTATATCCAGAGATTGGTTCCAAATAAGAACCCACCCTATCTCCTGCTCCAGTTGCAGCCGTTATTCTATCGACAACCGCGTCAGTAAACTCTCTGTTTTCTGACGTCATTGCCCATTCATTTTGACTTGAATTCCATACAGGCTCTCCTTGTTCATCTCTAATTGCGTAATCTTCCTTAAAGTTTTGGACTTTCTGCTGCATGGACTCGTTATTTGTATCATATGATTCAGCAAAAACGGCTGCCTGTTTTTGTGTTAAGCCATATTTTTCTTGCCCTATTTGCTCCATGGAATTTTTGAACTCGTCTCCATAGGTGCTCATGAATGATGAGAAAGCCTCTCCGCCTTGTACTGCCGCTTCGCCAGCGGCTGCAGCAAAAAATGCACCCTTTTCTTGCACTGATAAACCCTGTGCTGATTGAGATAAATCAGAGCCATTATTGCTCCACTCGCTATAGGCGTCCACTCCAGATACAGCAGCCCCAATAACTTGATTTCCAACCATCTGAGCACCTTTTACGGGAAGTCCCCACGCTCCCATGGAGTCAAATAACGCATCATCTTGTGATGCCATTGCCTGACGGAATGTGGATGCATCTTGTGGACTTAAGTCTTTATATGCTCCCACTGCTTCACTTACCCCGCCGCCAATTTCATCTAGTAGTGCCCCTGTTCCTCCTGCAATTTGTTCAGCCTTACGTCCTACCCAACCAGAGGTATTGTCATAGGCCCCAAACATGGAAGCCGCAGTACCCATTTCAGGGGCGTTTTGAACCTGACTTCTGTATTTAGATTCATTTTCTCCGACTAGCTGTTGCTCCTTGGATCGCCCGGAAGATTGTGTTTCTGCTTTACGAGAATTATGATCCGACTGGAGCTGTGATGTTGGGAGTTCATCTTGTTCGCCATAAACTGAAGTCACATCTTTTTGGGTCTCTTTTTGGATACCTTCTGTTGGAGATATATCTGGAGCGATAAGGTCTTCGGTTTTCTCTTTAATGTCGCCTGATTGGAACGATGGTTTATCTAAGCCTGAATTCTCATTGAAATTGAAGTCGTTATTGTTACCACCAACTCCTGTTGCTTGTTGTATAACTTGAGCGGCTAGCATCGTTGCAGCCACGTGACCATTTGGATTGCCCGCGAAATTATTTGAATCCGTAAGTGCGGTTAAACGTGCAGTATTAGTCGCGACGTCCTGTGGCATTCCCCATGAAGCATATCGGTTATAAAGGTCTTGAGCCTGGGACTTAACCGCTTCTGGCTGAGCAGCCCAACCAGAGTTTAACGTCTTTTGAGCATCGGTATTTCCTGAAATTCCTGCTTGATCTCTGCCCGCCGCTAAAGCTCCAATTGTACGCATTTCTATGTTTGAAGCTGCACCCAGCGTTTTTTGCAGGCCACTAGCTGTTTGATAATTTTCCGTCGCAGACACAAGCTCGGTAGCAGCATTTTGTATTGTTTGTGAATCACCGGAACCCCAGGAATTTTGAGAACTTTTAGTATCCTGTCTGGTAATCTGAGAGCTTAATTCCTGGTTAAACTGCGACTGTTCCTGGCCTGAATAGTTATACTCTGCACCGGAAGATGTCTTTTGACCAGAGCTACTTTTTGTTTGATCAGTGGTCCTGGATTGCGCTGATGCTTGTGCAGTAGCGCTAGCATTTACGTCTAAGATAGAATCGTTAGATCCATCCTTGGTAACAGCAAGCCCTGTACCCGGAGCCCCTTTAAGTCCGGCCTTTTCAAGAAAACCTTTTGCGGCGGAACGAGCCACACCAAATTTCTCGGACATATATCCTGCTGCCTTATCGACATCAAGATTGGCACCCAACGATGCTGAAAGGGCAGCGACACCTGCTACACCCTCCATATGTTCTTGATCAATGCCATGATTTTCCACAAAACCGTGAGCTTGCGACATTGCATTCCGCGAAATAGTAGAATCTCCCGAACTTGCCGCAGCCCCTGCAACGTTTGCTTTTGAAAAGAATTCATTGGCATTCTGGGAAGAATTTACGGAATGAGCCAAAGCCTGAGAAAATTGCTCTGATTCTGTGTTCTGCACGTTCTTTCCTGATTGTGCCATACTAGTAAATACAGACGATACCGTTGCTGTTCCCAACGTGCCTTGGGTACCGTTTCGCATAAGGCCACTAACACTGTCGCCTGAATACATGGAATCGACGTCACCAAGAGGCTTATTATTTTTGATGTCAGGTGTATCATACTTCTCGTCGATGGAATCAGTACTTTTTAGACGGCCAGCTAGGTGTGTAGCAGTAACTGATGAGCCGTAAATTAACATCAAAGCAATTGCCGGTGTTGACGAAGCCAAAAGCCCCCCGGTAGCGATCCAGTTTTGCATTACATCTGCCGCTGAATTTAGCGCGTAAAATGAATCCCAGTTGTGGCCATCCATTAACGCATAGACTTCCATTTTTCGATTGGCGGAAACATAAATATAGAGGTTTATTACTGAAAGTATCGGCATCCACAACTGAATCCATATTAGTAATGCAAAATACTTTCCGGCTAACTGAACCCCCCTAGAGCCAAGTACAATAACAAACGCCATTATCGGTGTTACGGCATAAATAAAGGCCTCGAAGAAAGCGAGCATTGGCCTTACGATGGTCATGAACAAACTTTGTTCTGCTGCCCATTGGGTATTTCGTTGCTGAATAGCTTGGTTAATCATTAAAGCGCCGGACATGTCTTGGTTAAGATCGTATTTACCGGAAGCAGCTTGTTTGACTATAGGATCAAGTATTGCAATTTTCATATAATTTTGTGAAGTTACTCCGGCACCGAGTAGGGCAGCAAGTGCTGTTTGAGTTTTTGTCATCGAATCTTCACCCACCGGAAGATTGTTGGAGTCAAACCCCAAAATAGAATCGAAAGCTTTTGTTGTTTGATCACCTACATTCGTTAAACCGTTAAGTTCAATCCAACCTTCCGCACAATCTACATCCTTTCCATCAGGGTTTCCCGCTTCAGTATATATTCGCGTTCCAAAGAGTGTGGCGTTAAATTGCAAAGCCTCTTGATATTGAGTCGTGGCAAAATCATCGGCACTCATGAGCTGTAGATCAATCTTTTTTAACGTACAATCCTTAATATAACTGATCCAACTTTTACGTAGATCGATAAATCCAGCACCTGCATCTTTGTTAAGACCTCGCCAAATGCCGCTGTTTGTAGCTTCGCCACGAATGTCATTAAGAATTCTTAGTGACTCACCAAATTCTGTTTGAGTCACCCTAGGAATAATTGGGCCATAGCTAACCTCAAATAGCTCGGTTATCTTAAAACCAACGAGAGATATGATCCCTCCAGCTGCAGCAGCCCCCATCGGTACATTGTCAACGACAGCAATATTTCCTGTATAAGTGTCTTCTATAAGTACGCGAGAAGTCGGAATAAACATAGTGGACCAAATAATGTAACCAAGTAAAACGTGTTGAATTTCAATTTCACGCCCGCCTTTTGCAATGGCACTCATAATGGTTGAAATAACGCCCACTAGTAAGCCAACTTGAATCATTGCTCCAAAATCGTCAGTGCCGGTAATCATTGCAAGAGATATGAGCACTTGCTCAAGAAACTCTGAATCACCTATCGAATAAATAGTAAATTCCATTAAGTGCTCCTCCTATCGCTTCTGCTTATTTGAATCGTTGGTAATGTACTTCGGTTTGTTTATGTTCTTGAGAATACTAGAATAATGTTCTTCCAGTTCTGCTATCGGCCTAATATCCCAGGTCAGAAGATCATATTCTGCTCGTAAAAGTTTTCTCGATTTTTCGATCTCCTGCATTGCCTTCTCTTTATAGGTACTCTCATGGTTAGCCAGCGCAATATCTACTGCAGAGAACGCGGCTTCAATAAATCGGTGAATATATTCAAGGGTAATAGAGTCAATCGAATCCTCTACAAGTTGAACTGCTGCATCAGGTGACAAAGGTGCTAATGTGAAAATCTTTGACCCGATAGAATGAGGCATACCAGCAATGATATTCTTTTGCGAATCAGTAAGGGCAGCGTTAACATTTTTCATTCTTATTCTATTTATTAATCCAGTTGGCCCCGTAAAAGCCTGGAGAATCTTTTCTTTTAGCCCTTCTATGTTTTGTGGCTCAGTATCGCTAGGCGCGATTCTGCAGTAGTCTGTTTCGTCATCTGCGTCACAATTGTAGATTTGCTTATTTTGTGCTCCCTCCATTAAATCGACTATCTCTAGCATATTCCCAGGCAGTGACCATATTTTAGTGGTTTTACCTTGATTATCTTTTCCGTCTTCGAGATCCCCAACTACGACCGTTCCAGTCATCGACATTATCGTTTCTATTAGATCGTCATCGCCATTTGTAAACCAATTTTGAGCATTATGTTGGGTTAGGGCCTTGTATACAACGGAGCCTGTACTTTCGTTGAATTTATCAGGGTCTGAATCCTTACTCCGTTCGGCGGCAGTCGAGGACTGCGTTATACTCTTTTTCAAGTCTCCAAAATCATCTCCAATTCCAGATAATGTACCTGTAATACTATGCTCGTTTGCTTCTTTCTCCTTCCAACCTGCAGCATTAAAGGTATCGTTAACAATGCCTTGGGCTAACTGGCATGAATTTGATAGAGCATCATTCATCTTCTGCAACTTTGTTTGCAATTCATTCATCCATTTCATACAGTCTGGACACATATTATCCATAGCTAACTGAAATGCATAACCTTTGGCATTTGCAGCTACCGCTCGAAGTAGTTGGACTATCTGATCTGAGTTTACAAAGCTAAAGCTACCACCAAAAACATCAATACCTCCACAACCTCCTCGTGCCGATGGCAGTTTCATTGAGACAAGATTTTGATCGACTATTTGCGTTTTGTAGGTATATCTTCCGCCAAAAAAAGCAGATCTGCGTTGTGTTTCATAAGCACCAGGAGGGGAATAGTTTTCCATCTCTAGAAATATATTGTCTAACTGAGATTGCATTCCTGAAGAATACGATGTTTGACAAATAGTTAACAAAGAAATAGCTAATGTGATTCGTAATAAAACGGTATTCATGACTATGAACCTCCATTAAAGGCTTTGATAAGATCTTGTGCGGGAATGGGAACGGAGCTTGTTTGCGAGACTTTTTTCAGATCGAAATATAATGATTTTTCAATATTTGAGATTGGCCTGGTACTGTTGAAGTCATTTTCACTAATAACCCCTAAACGTTTTGCACCAACAAGGATTCGTTTTTGAAGATCAGTATAACTAACTGGAGCCTGGCTAATTACATCGAAAGTTCCATCTGACCGTAGCAAGGCTATTGCTGGAGTAGTGGTAATCCCTAATTGGTGAGCATGCCCAGAGTCAAGTTTAATATCCTCATTCTGTAGTTCTGGCGGAAGTTGTTCTACCGCAATTTTTACTACGTCAAACTCATAGTTTCGAGAGAGCATGTCTATAATGCTTGACTGAATAACGCTGTTTTCCGTACCGTCCATGAAAAAGAAGAGGCCGGTGTTCTGACTGATTCCACTTAAAACACCTTTGTGGTTGTCGGTTGCTATATCATCAAGTTTTCTATTTGCAAAAGTAGCTGTTGGCCGTCTGTTGATCTCGTCAAACATGGAATGGCCAACAGTAGCTTCCTGAGATGCATCCATGAAGGCGAACGATTTATCCATCGCATATCGCTGTATGTAGAGAAAAGCGGTAATATTTTCTGGGGTAGGATTGTCAATAGCAGCATCAAGGTAATGTTGCATGTTTTCTCTTATCCATGCAGATGAGAGTGGGGGAGGGCCTTCTGGTGTACTCTCAGGTTTGGCTTGGGCAACTGGTGCTGGCTTTGGCTCTGGCTTTTTAACCTCTTCAATCTCTTCTGGTTCAGCTTCTTCTTTATACCAAAAGAAACCTTCACTTTTACGATCCAACCATCGTTCGGTGGGTTTCCCCGCATTATCAGCGAAAGATATTCCACTGGCGACTAAAAAAAGACACCCTATAAAAAATTGAGACATTGGCAACACTCCAAAAAGACAATCCGGCAAGCTGGAACTTTAACCCAACACCTCGGAATCATTGCTCTGCAAACAGCCCCTAAAAGGGGGCGTGTAGATATATTTGGAAACGAATGCCTTTCATTTAGGAAATGGGTAGGATTGAACCCAAAATTCAATTGAAACCCGTTTGGTTCTGATTGCGTTGTTTGTTGAAAAAGAGGAACTAAAGCAGGGCTTTGTAAGGTAATTGGACTGGGTTGAATCTAGCGAGTAATCCTTTGCGAGGAGTCACGGGGAGGTTCGTATTATGGTCGGTTATCAATTCAGAGGGTTTGGGGTCTATGTGATTGTCCAATTTTTCTACAAAAGAGCATTGACTGAAGCCACAATGATGATTTTTGCCAACTAAAATCTTCTACTTAGCACAAAAACTGTGGTGAGACAAAGTTCGCACATTAATTAGAATCGGTAGCACTCAAGCATTGATGATTTTGGGTGGTTTGCCAAACTACTATCTAGCGAGGTCCTGCATAGGCAGATCAGATCAAGCCACACATGAATAGTGTGCGGTCTTTGTTCTCCCTGTACAAAAAACTGTTTAATTGTAAAATGACACATCTATCCTATAGACCGTTATCATATTTGGTAGAATTAATATAAGTTAATGCTGTTAAAAAGGAATCCAAAAGATAACGGTGTATAGGAACTGGTGACTAACTCACTGTAGATCTCATAGTTTTTCAGTACACCAGTCATTTATTCCAATATAATTGAAAATCACATTTGGCCAGGCTGCAGCAGGGTATAGGGGATGAAAAATCATGAGTCGAACAGCTATTGATAATTGTAAACTCTATGTTTATGACGCTTTTGACACAGGATCACTTTCTGTGATTAGCACTACTGATACGGCTATTTCTGCAGCAATTGCTGCTCCATTCACGTTGCCCGAGCGTACGGCTGCTGTTGATTATTTTATGACTCCGCTAAATAAAGATGGACTGGGTGAGACTGAAAGGAATGAAGCTCTTTCTACAGCAGTCATTCACTATTTTTCGTTAACAGAAACCTGGAATTTATCGAAAGATAAGATTGGCGAAGACGTTCTTCATGGAATAGTGCTTCGTTATGCGAAAGGAGGCCTCAAAATTGGAAAGCTACGCCCATTAGCGTTTATCGGCGACAACGAATGCCTATCCCCGGAGGATGTATATTTGGCCGCTGTAGGCGTTATCAAACATGATAGAGCTAATAATCCAGAGATGGTCCCATCTACTGAGATAGTACCAATATCTTAATTTCCCAAATAGAACCATCAAAACAGTGTGAATTTAATTTTGATCCCATATTTCCAAGTACGAGCCCTTATGCCAAAATTTATCTTTTTCCGGTCACTTGTGATTAGCTATGTCTCTTTACTACTTCTGTTTGCGGGGAGTGTTTTCTATCTCTATATAGTGATTAACAATCCGGTAATTTATCATCAGGTTTCCGGTACAGACTATATCCGTTTTGAGCTTGACCAGTATACGCCGATCTATAAGACCAGGGCGCACAATCTAATAGAAGCCGAGCACGAAGCAGGGCTATCCACCGAGGATGAGATGGCGAATGCCTATTTTGTTCTAGATCGCTTTTTGGATTATTTTAAAGACGAAAAGCCCTACGATTCACCCAAATATGCAAGAGCCCTTTTTGGAAGGATCGCTCAGGAAATAGATCAACATTTTATATACCTAATCCACACGCCTTTCACGCAAGGGTTAAACGACGGTTTGTTAGATTGCGACTTGCTATCCTATTTATATCTTGGTGTCGCCGACAGCATTGAATTCAATCGTGTATCGTTGATGTTATCACCCGGACATGCATTTCCAGTCTGGAGGGGCGTTGGAAATGATTTCCAGATCGCATGGGAAGCCACTGCCAAAGGGGGAAATGTTATTGATATAGGAGCAAGCAACTACAAGGAGAGTACTGACCCAAAGAACTATCAATTTTTTTCGGATACTGATATTAAATACCAACAATTAGCTAACGTTGCTTACCGTTTGTACGCAGATCACCAAGAGCAAGCATCCATCGACATATATAAAAAGATAGCTTTGGAATGGGAGAATCCTCTTTACGAAGTTCTTTTCGCTTATGCAGCCAAGGATCTTGACCGGTTAACAGTCCTTATTAAGAAATACCATGACATGCCTCTAGATGATTATATCGGGAATATCCACTACGAAAATGGAGACTTGACATTAGCAGCGAAATATTACAAAAAAATGCTGCCCAAAGGAGCAAGCGATTACGATGCTCTATTTCGAATCATTGAAGTTGAACATGATCTCTGGTTGGAAATACAGGCACATGTGATGAGATTTAATATAACAAAGTTAAGAAACTATTTTATTTTGAGAACTGATACTATCGAATCTTTTATTATCATGATTTTAGTCTTCTTTATCGTAGGAGGGCCGCTACTTGTGATTACAATTCACTGTCTGAAGATTATTTTATTCTGGCTAATTTATAGCGGAAAAAGCGTCTTACTAACAATACACCCATAATTACTAATAAGTTGAAGTAAGACTCTAGTCGAATTCTTCATTTTAACGAAGAATAATTACTATAGTTCCACTATCATTGTTGTAAGTGCGCTAAGGAAATGTTGATACGCACAATGATTTATTTGTTTTCAAAAGTTATGCTGAGGAGCTGCCACCCCAATATTTTACGAATGTAGGGGTGGTTTTTTGTTTATGGGTATTGAAACATCCCACGACTCCACGATGTAAGCAGAGCCTGCGTTAGTTGAGATACATCAGAACTGGAGATGTGCTAACGAGTCTTTCTTCACTTTGGGAATGCTAAATCCTTTGGGTAGTTTATCGGGATGATCAACTGCTTCTTGCTTCATAAAAGCATTCGCAATCTTCTGTAGTTCGTCTTCTGAAAGCATTCCTGGGTGAACAGTAATGGTAGGCCTTATTCTCATGCTTCCATCATCTAGGTACCAGCCAATCAATATCAAATGAACACCCGTTTGATACATCTGGTTCTTTATGTATGAAAATTGTTTGGTGTAAGTGAAGTAATCTGACCAGGCTTGTAGCACCATCGGTGTATTTTGCTGAATGGCAATTGGGTTACCTGCCATCTGCATCATCAATTCAAAACCTCCAATGGCAGGTGATTTGGCAATCAGCAGCTTTTTGTTTCGTTTTTCCTTATATTTCCTAGAGAGTTTTCTCATTTGCCAAAGTGCTTTTTGAGTCAGCTGTCCCCTGGATAAGCAATGCCCGTCCCAACTGACGCCGTAGACGTATGCTCCGCTCAGAGCGTTTTTGGTTTCTTCAGGTAGTTCTGACTCATGTACCGGTGACTTCATTGTTTTTTCTCCAAAACTTTTGCCATTATTAATAACTTGAACTCTGTCAAATTCATGGCAATCGGAAAGGTGTATTTGGTGTATGGGCAATGGTAATGTGTAGCACTAATTTTACAGTTATGCGTATAGCTCCTTTTCGGGGCTTTCTGCCGCTTGTTCATCCTACGTTTTGATAGACCTGTTGATTACAGCGAGACATGGTAATAATGGACGGTCGTGTCTAAATCGACGAGTCCAGCATAACGCTGCACCCAGGACAGCTCTTTGCCTTGATCTACCAGATGGGCGATGCCACTGCGACTGAACGATAGACGGTTTCAAAAGGGGTATGTGATGACTTAAAATATTCAGAGGTAGTTTCTGATTGGCCATACTGGGATTTAGCGTAAGCAATAGCCTTTTCAGTCAGGATTTTCCTGATATCATCTACATTTTGTTCTTTATACCTTTCATCATTAACTTTCAAATATTCAATTGCTAAGTTTATAACGTATCGTCGCCCAACAAGCCGACCATGACTATGATACTGAAAGGGAATGCCAGCGCTGTCGTGAGGTGCCTATATGCCTGGTGCCTGCTGTTTCCGCTAAAATTGTATTCTTGTGCCACTGTTACTATTTTACCTTTAGCTGACTTAAAATATCCAAACAAAATAGTCTTCTTCCTACTTCGCTTATTAGAAATGTCGTGTGAAATTGCTTAATCTTTCTATTCGCAACGTTATTCATGATTTTCTTATGTATTTTTCAATCGATTGCTAAATCTAATGTTTATAACTTTTTCATTGGCAGTTTCAATGATTTCGTATTTATCCCAAAATACAGAATACTTAAAATATTCCGCTGAACCACCTTGGTCATAATTAACTTTTATGGCATGGCAATCATTTGGTACCACTATTCCTTTTCTTTGATTTTCCCTATTTCGAACAATGGTGCTGACAGGTGGTTTTTGCACTCCGTCATTCTCAACAATAACTTCATGATCGCTGAAAAACAATTTCCTTATACGGTTTAAAACTCTGCTGTTGCCTGACATACATATTTCCTTTCAACCCATTTCGCGATATTTCAATATCAACTCTAGTATTTCATGATCACTTGTTGACGCTGCCAGTGATTCGTTCATCGTTCGGCGTTGAGGAAGCATGATTTCAAACTTGTCCTTGAGGACTTCGTCTACTTGCTCATCAATGTTCGGATCGATCTCTAGTCCTGCAAAGATACGTATTCGCTGCAGAATGAAGTCCTTGTTAGCCATTTTTCCCTTACCTAAGAAATGTTCACCGAGATCTTGCTATTAGCATTCTTCAGGACTTGATCTGCCTGTTCCTTGGCGTTTGCTCTAGCCAATTCGCTTGGATCAGCGTCATTGATAATAGAAATAGAAACACCAAATTTTCTACCCTGATTCCGGTAAAATTCCAAAACCGTATTTTCTCGTTCTGTTAGCGTGGAAAATATCCTACCTTCCAGCAATTGAAGCTCATCGATTGTAGGTATATTGTGTTTTTGCCATCCGGTTGAAAGCGGTTGTCCCTGATTTTCATCGTCCATCACTTAATTTCGCCATTACAATTATTCCTCGGTCTTAAAATTCAAATAATTCTTCAGTTTCTCTGCATCGTTTATACAAGTGCCAATAGAGATCGTCGTCCGATTTAGCTCCTTCCATAATCCAATCAGTCAATAATTCCAACGTGTAACCTATTGAGAAACCATCACACCACATCTGATAAAGCCTTGAGCTGTAAGTTCTACATTGCGCTAATGCTACTGATTGAGGCATTTTTAAGTCTCGCCCAACTGAAACTAGGACGGACTTTTCAAACGTTGACTTAGAAATAGTATCGCTTGAAAACGGGTCGTGATGCATAATAATTATTTCTCAACCTCAGAAAGATCTTCTAGCTCATCACATACCGTTTGATAGCTATTTTTTAGTGGGTAGGTGATTGAAACAAGTGGATCAGCCTCTTCATCCTCTTCTAAAACATCCATACCAAATATGCCGTTCAGCACACAGAGAATTGAAAGGTGCTCTCTGCACGTATTCGAGTCAAGTACTCCAAGAGACTTTCCGTGTACATTCTGCTCATAATAATTCTTTATGCTTTGGGCATAACCAATAGCACGTTTCTTGGTGACATTCATCGGAGAGATATTAAATTCGCGAGCTTCGAAAGCTTCATCATGAATTAATTCAAAAAAAGAATCTGGCACCTTAAAGAGGAGTGTTTCTAGCTTATCTACAAGATCTGTATTTTTCTCCAACCTTTCTTCATACTCGTCTTTAATCATTTCGAGGTGATATATTAGGGAGCACAAACCATGCTTGATTTCATCAGAGAACTCGTGACGACCAAAAAAGTCCAGTACGTCTTTTGAATTCTGATACAGATCCCAAAATGCTTCTTGCAAGCCTACATCCGCTGTAAGCTCGCCTAGTATTTTAATATCATCAGGATCAACATCATCGAGTAAACTGTGATAATCATCTTCAAAATTATCTTTCATTAATATTTTCCATTAAGCTTTTCGAAGCTGATCTAACTTATCGTTGATTTCGTTTTGAATTAGGCGCTCAAACTCACTGACACCATCAACATTCAATTCTGAGTGATAACATTCGCCATCAAAGAAGTGCCAGCCAGGTCCTATTTCAGAATACTCCTGATTGTATTCATAAACTTCTTTCTCATTTACATTGGCTAATATGATATCTCGTTCAATCGTGTAGCCGTCTATGCTTAGATTTGCACCCCACTCATCTGGTGTATATCGCTCCCAGGTTAGCGTGATATTGGTAGTTATTTCGGACGTAGAGCCAACGGTTTTGAGAATCTGAGATATGTCAGATTTACCTTCCTTTCTGCCTGGAGGTACCTTAGCTAGAGTACCTAAGGGCGCTCCCTTTGGATCAAGCATGATTTTTGGATTAAACGTTACAGTCTTATATTTCGTGTTATCGCTCATCTCTTATTCCCTGTATTTTGTACTTTAAGTTGTAGATTGTTTAATTATTTGAGAAACAGAAATGCAATTATTTTTAGACCTGGCGAAGATTAGCATGCTGTTGGTATTGCTCTTTTTCTCAAGAAAGGCTAATTCCTTATCCTTGTAATATCTATCAAGTTGATAGGTTCCATTTTCTAAAACCTGCCATGGACTAAATTTGGCCACTTTACAGCTGGAGCTACCACCTGAATAAACCCACCAAGATTCCGCCGCAGATGCAGATAAGCTTAAACACAGCGTTAATGCTAGAACCACGTTTCTCATTTTCATTTTCCCCTTTATTTACAAAAAGAGGAATCTACGGCCTCTTTACAGTATTCTTTAGCTAGCATCCAATGAGTTCTTGGCCCACCGTCATAAGTACATACCCACAGTCGTTCGTTGTAGGTAACGGGGTCATCAAGACCAAAGATCAATCCTTTGTATATGCAAGTCAACAGATCTTTGCCGTTAGGTTCCTCAACTGCATGAGTTAGTGTCGTAACGACTGACAATGCGAATAGTATATATTTCATCATAATATTCTTTTCATTATTCCCTGCTATTTGACGTGGTTCGCACTATTCATAAACGGTGTATCTTCCCACTCGCCACCTGGTATACGTCGAACATTAATCAGATGATCCCCATGATTAATCACAAGTACATTTTCCGCCTCTTCATAAACTTTTCTTGATGAGTCAGGATAAGGCTGGTCAGTATCATGTGAATCCCAGATTTCATCCAATTTTTCCTGAGTATATCCGCCTAACGTTTTCATGTATTTTTCCCTTATATTTCTTCACCGGTGTCCGGTGGCTCTAAGTCAATTATCCATTAAGCTTGCAGGCACTCTTTCAGTATTGCTTTCGCAGTAATATCCGCAATATCATCACGGTTCAGTAATCCAAACCTAATTACCTGATCTTTATCGAGAATACATTTTTGATCATGTGGCACCCTAATTAGGGCACGAGTTGTTTCAATAGGGAAGTCTTCGTACCAAACAATTAACATACCTATTGATTCAAAAGCAATGTTCTTGCTTCTATGAAAACCCAGCCGTGTGTTCTCACCTAGGGTGCGATTAGGAAATGAGGCCCATATACCAGTACAAGAAGAAGCACAAAGTTTTCCAAATGCCGTTGAATCCTTTATACCTTGCTTTTTCAATGAAGCGATTAAATAGTTGGCCACAGTATTGGAACCACCACGACCTGATACGTTAACGGTACTGATCACTTTACATCCTGAAACGTATTTCGCATGCTCGTACTGGTAAATTGTGGTCAACGTAAGAACACCATTAATATCCACATGAGATCGCTCGCAGTCAAAAGCTACTGTGGATCTACCTTCAATATTTAAAGAATTCCATATAGTAATCGGTAAAAGCAGCGTGAGCGCCACGCCGAATGCATACAAAAACAGTTTTTTATTAGCTTTTATCGTGTTTTTAGCCAGGGAGACGTAAACTACAAACAGCCCACCGCCCAATATAATCAAGATGCCTACAATTGGTCGATAGGTATCAAAG
>MAAB01001542.1_pt1 | contig 19156 bp, 22 predicted proteins | sample 1115991 | NCBI WGS metagenome assembly MAAB01 (sample SAMN04961124, study PRJNA320927) | seawater metagenome | isolation source: sample BD02T18 sea water enriched with oil for 18 days | place: USA:Gulf of Mexico | collected 2013-07-27
AGGGACATGGGTTATATAACCCTTAATAAGAGTCCGGATCTATGGCTGCAATCTTAACCTTCTTAAAATCATGAAATGAAAACTTGGCAAATGGGGGGCGACCATCTATGTGTGAAAACTTTTGATCACCTTTTCGAATAAACACCAACTACTTATGATCACTAAATCTCAAAACAAGCTAACAAATAGTTCTATATTTAATATAGTATTCAGCAGGTTAAATGACTCTACGCTGTATGTCACGTCATATTAAAGATTTATCTCGCTCCCAAGCAACACTCTTTCCTGAAATGCTTGAAGATTTCGTTTCTAAAGAAAATACTGTCAGAGTAATCGATGTCTTTGACGATGGTCTAGATTTAGAACACCTTGCTAAAGCAACGGGTCATCATGGTTATGTAGGCCATTTAATTAAATCTTACCTTCAATATTCATTTATCGTAATTACTACTATCTAATTTATTCATGAAGTTTACCCAAAAAAATTTTCTGTGATTATCAACATCCTTTATTTAACGAGAATAATTATAAATTTTATAATTATTTTTAATCAGTTGAACTATGCAAGAATATCCATGTAATAAATCGAGGTGTAGATGGATAATAATATTATTAAAATGAATGAAGAGAAAACTTTCTTCATAAAATTAGCTCTTGATTTAGTAGGTGACGCTATTGACTCATTGAAAAGTAATAATATCTCGTTGTTAGCTACCTATTTAGATTATTTACAACAACTTTGCGATTACCTCACTATTACTTTCGATGCCCCCAAATACATTGAAATTAATAGTGAGGCTTTTTCCGCCTTGCAATACCTAACTAGAACGCTTACCAATGATTATCAGGAATTGCAGAGAAAACTAATTACTGGGGGCAGTAACACAACAGAATAAAAAATACTCCAATAAATAAGAGAGTAAACCTGTTGAGATCAAGGAAGATCTGATTCAATTTTAATTTTTTTCGGTGCATAAAGATACTAAATTCTTATAGAGATAAAAGATATGAAAATAACTAGTCGAACAATACAATCTTGCACAAATTATTGCACTAAGTGTGAGCACAAGAAAAATTTAACTTTTAATAACAATATATCACTATCTAGTCAAATGCAGTCTATTAATATTGATGGTAAAATAATAAAAGTCTCAAATAGAGCATTTCGAGTACTATGTGCACTTTTACAATGTAACGGTACTATTGTTAGCTTTTCCTTTCTGCATGAATATGCATGGCCTGATAGTTTAGTGGTCAGAAACAACCTGATGGTCACAATATCTGAAATAAGAACAACCCTTAGACATACAAGTATTAAAATACAAAATATCAGGGGGGTCGGTTATATACTTACTTCCCCTGCGGATGATAATGCACAAGTAAAGGCCACAAAGTGTTTATTTTAGATAGCATTAATTTTTGCAGTATTATCTGGGGTGAAGTTATAGTGTCACCGCGTGTAGAAAAAATAATCTCTCCCCCTGAAGAGTGCACAAGTGTTGAGATCCTATGCTCAATACAGGATGATAATTCATGTATATCAACATGGCATTTCTTTCAAAGCTTAACAGAGAATGAACACGTTAAATTATTTAAGCTACTTTTAAATACTGTTTTAAAGGAGCCTTTAACTAAGAATTTCACTATTAGCCTAAACACTCCAATTCACATTATTCGCAATATCAATGATTTTCTCCCATTGTTATTGAATAACAAAGATCAAAGGATAGCTTTCGAGTTATTAGAAAGCGATATCCGACATATTGGTACTTATGAATACGGGATACTTGAAAGATTAAATAAGCTTTCAAATGTTAATTTATGGCTTGATGATTTTGGTAATAATCAATCAAACTTCGATATAGTGCTCTCCAAAAAGGTACATTTTAATACCATAAAAGTATCTAAAGAACTTTTCTGGGCACTAATAGACTCAGATATGAGTTTCTTACGAAGCTTATTAACTTATCTAAGCAAAGATCACAGCGTTATTGTTGAAGGAATAGAGACAAAACAACAACTAGACTTCATATCAAAGATTAAAGGGATAAAAATCCAAGGTTATTATTTTAATCCACAATTGGAGTCAATTAATGAATAAACTTACTAAAGATCAAATAATTATGGAGTTTGAAGTAGCTACGCAATATATATCCGACGAAGTAGCACCTATAAATGTTGAGGTTTTAAAAAAAACGGCTAGGAACGACCATTCAATCAATACATGTTACATAGAAATTTGTTTGGAACTAATGCAAATGTTGACTCAAGAAATTAAGCTAAAAAGCACCAGCCAACATAAAGTAATAGAAGTACTTTCAGAAGAAGAAAAGTACTTTTTAGAGTCCATTTATAAATAAAATTGAAAATATGATTCTAAACCTATAGTGTTAAGCTATAACCTTCTTTTCTATGGTTTGCTATATCTATTGAAGCACCTTTCAGCAAAATGCGTAAATCATATATAGCTACATTCAAGTTGTTACTTACAATAGTTGACTCAGGCCAAACATATTGAATTAAATAGTCTTTAGGTAATATTTCATTCCTGTGACGCGTTAGCGCACAAATTAATCTAACCCCATGAGAACTAGTTTTTCGGTGTTCTCCATGAATAATAAAGATACCAAAATCCTCCCCTTTATTGATATTGGCATTTTCAAGTTGCTCGAAAGGGAATAAATGACAACCACGGCATCGGCTAATACAAGGTGTGAGCTTAGCTTTTTTAGGCACTAATATTTTATAAGGCCCATTACGCTCTAAAAAATTTAGGCTATTCATAAATCACACCGTCAAATACACCACTATTAAGTAAAAACTTACAATCACGATTGTCAGAAGATATTAAAGATACTAAGTATTTCCCCTCCCCACTTTTAGCTAAAATCCTTACATATTTACCATCTAATGTTTTTACACGAGTACCAGCGGGGAATTCTCTTATAACTTCAATAAACCTTGCGACAAGGCGAGGGTCCAGCATAGAGCCAGAAACTCTAGCTAACTCGGACATGGCAGAATATGAATTCAAAGCACTCTTATAACCTCGATTACGAGTTATAGCTTCATATGTACACACCAATGTAAGCATTCTTGAATAGAGGTTAATATCTCGACCTATTAAACCAGCAGGGTATCCACTGCCATTAAAATGCTCATGATGAGACTTTACAATTCGACTAACAATACTAGGAAATTCTTTATTTTCTTCTATAAGCATAACGCCTAGTTGTGTATGGCTAAGAACATGTTCCCTTTCTATTACAGTTAACCTTTCTGGTTTGTCAAAAGGAATAGGAAGCTGAATCATACCTATATCATGTAATAAAGCAGCACAACCAAGGTTTAACAACTTATCTTTTTTAATCCCAAGATATTTACATAGCGTTAAATAGAGTATCAGAACTCTTAATGACTTATGAGCGATGGAAGGGGAGTTAATTTGAATAGAGTTTAAATATTCATAGGTTTTAGAATCTGTTAAAACCTGAACTGTTAGATGATTAACAATCTCTTTTACCTTTCGTGAGCATAAATAAGAGCTTGTTTTTAAGTCATCAAAAATGACATTCAATAGCTTAAATGAATTTGATAAAGCTGCTTTCCCTTTCTTCTCTCGCTCCTCAGCAGGCACACTTTTATTGCTAGTATCGATTAAAGGTTGATTAGACTTTACAAAGACATATTTACAGTTAATACGTAGCTGGTCTAATTTTTTTTCTGAATTTATTACGAAGGTATGCTTTAAGAAAGGGGTATCGAGCCATTTTCTATCCAGCTTAACGACTTTCATACCAATTTCAAGTTGGTTTACTGACAATTTTTTCATAGGTATCATAGTTTCAAAATAATGATATCGACTAGATATAGACGATATTAAGTTTACAATTTAAAATTAGATACCATCCCATTGGTAATAAAGGAAATCCATTCCCACCCAGAATATAACTGGTTTTACCAATAAGTTCAACTTTTTTGAAAAGATATGTTATCGCTGTTAGTTGGGAGGGGGAACACTATGACTTAAATACGGCATAGAGGTTTATTAGAATAACTGAAAGTAAATTAATGCAAAATTAACAACTTTAATTACAATCTAAATTAACTTCTGATGCTAACATAATTGATTTGCATTTTAAGTTGTTCTAAATTAAATATGTAACTGTATTGCTATGTTATAGAGCTAAAATATATACGTGGTATCAGATCCACTTAAACGCTAATGATCTTACCCCCGACTGGTGGGAATTCCCCTTTATTCTCTGTTGGGTGTAATACAAACCTGCCCAATAAGATGAATAAACGGTTTTATCTGTCCATTCTATAAATGATTGTCGAAGGAATGTAGAGTATTTTCAGCGCCAATGTACCCATGATTTTTGTCCGCTTCTAACCGTTACTGGTGCGACTCCAGCGTACATTTGTACTTCTGATACAGTCGAAAATTGATCTCTGTTTTCACCAAAGGCGACAAACTGCCTTTGATATAACAAGGTTTCGTCTGTATTTGCTACTTCCATCATTAGCTGACTGCAAAACTGCAAATGAAACCTCTCTGATGGCGTGAAATCTGATTTGGTTATGTTTCTTCAGCAATATGTTTTACAAGCTCTTCAGCATCGCGCGATAGTAGTTATATGTGCATACAATATTCCAGTTTTGATTGCTGTATATTTGGCAGGAAGCCTCTCTAGACTCTATCAAATTGCTCTATAAGCGCCTTTGTAAGATTTGGTTTTCTGATAGTAATAATGGAACATTGTTATTATTATTTTTTAATTTTGGCTGCGCTCAAATACGGTTTTCGTTTATTATTCACGCAAAGATGGGCCAGTTTTTTTTATGATGGTGACCCACATTAGTTGATGTTTTTTAATATTCTTTAAAAGAAAAACAGCATTTAATGTGGGTAGAATGGAAATAACCAGAAGGTGGAGTAAACAACCTAGGTCTATTTCGCAGCTTGAAAAAGAGAAGAAGTGTTTCAAGCTGCGGCATAAAACAAAATTAAAACTGGTAACGCACTACCATATACTGATCGCATAAACTGCACATACCATCCTGTTTTGCCAACAGCATTGCTCTAAATTTTTTTAATTGTGATTCAGTTAATTTGGCTTCTGTCATTATTTTATAACCTTATGCGATTTCTGATAGGAGCTCAATAGAGCTAAAGGATAGAGAGGCCTAATACATGAAAGACCTCAAAAGATTATGCGGTTATCACCAAGCGCTTATTAGCAGCACTCTGAACGAATTCATCAAACATTATCGGTGTAAAACACATTAACCTCGCATTCCTCTATAGTGCACGTAGAGCCATCTTTACGTACCTTACACCAAGGCAAATGAATATTACGTTATTGAAGAATAAACACAAACGTAACCAAGCTGTTCAGCAATATGTATGTACTTCATGGCTTCAGATATATCTCTAAAGCAGCCCTTGATTTCAAAAAATATGCGTTTATTTAAATTTGAAACCGCATCAGGCTGATACTTATGCGAAATAGTGTATTCGACTTTGTGCTCATCGGTTCGTATTCTGCGTGTTTTAGCAGAGTATTATTAAATATGTGAAATTCAGGCCAGGAGCGGTACGGAGCAGGTGCTGGAGCTGGAGCTGGAGCTAATTTAAGGAAATTATCGTAATCAGATGCTTTAGACTGCCGCTTAGCCTTGTTATAGCCATTCCAGACCACATCATGAAGATGTCTGAATAAGCAAGATGTCTGAATAAGCAAGATGTTGCTCATGTGTTAGCTCATTGATTTGTTCTTTAGTTGTGATTTCGCCGAGTATAACAATAACTACAGCCCAGGTTGCTTATTTCGAGTATGAAAAGCAAGTAGGTCGTAATGATGCTGCCTTATGTTAACCGCCCCGCTAACCAACGCTCTTGCGTTTCTCTCAGTACAGGCTAGTAACTCACCCAGGTGGTCATAATCGACGACAAGGTTATCCGACATATATTCATCTCTACAGCCGCGACCATCCATTTTTGTAATGTTGTGCTCGGATATAAAATCGTGCAAATCCTCTAGTGTAAATTCTTCAAATGGCTTCATGTGGGCTCTCCCGCCTCTTATTATTATATCTTATTTTACCCATTCACCCCCTTATCAAATCAAGCATTATTTATAATTTTATTATCTGTTTACGGGCGTAATAAATTAACATCAAAAAATTGAAATGATAGTATATAAACCCTGGTATTTTATAGCAATGTTGATATATGGATTATACAAGCCGAGATATATCGCTTATACAAATAAATGAATAATAATCATATCAATACTGCATACTTTTATATCGTAGATGATATTAGCCATAAACCTCAATAAACCAATTATTTACCACCTTATTAAAAAGGCAACTTGCACATCCACGCTTTGTGAGTAAACTCCTCAGTAACCTGGAGAGTTGATTGATGATTCTTGAACAACCATCGTTTTGTTTCCTGCTCATATCGCTCACTAACAGAACATGATTGAGCTTTAATCAACGAGGCTATACACATGATTGCATTAGTATCTATATTTAAACCTCCAAAATAGTACACACATGAGCGTATACAGTCTTCCCAATCCTTCGCTGACAATGCGATATAGATTGCCGCCAAAACGATATTTTTAGCATCACCATTAACCTTTAGATTTTGTTTAAGTTCAATGTGATCTTTTGGTCGAGCGTAATTGAAATTAGCTAGCAAGTAGTCATAAATTTCATCAACTGACTTATGTCTAATAGCATAGACAACATAGCAAACTGCTTGAGCGCTAATGACAGCTTCATCACTATTGTGAGTGCAACGACAGCTCTCAGCCGCCAAATCCTTGATTTGGAATAACGGTATATCCAGGGTCCCGATTACCCCCGAACGTACCGCTGCGCCGCTTCCAGAGCTTTCTTGCATGTAATTGATATCTGATTGTAAAAGCCAAAATTCAGTTGCGTCATCAAAATCAGTAACAGTATTCTGCTGACCCCATCTCATATAACACTCACCGAAATCAAGGTCGTTAAGCAATGCATCAGCTGTCGCAGCTAACATTAATGAATGTGACGAAATTCGGCTTCTGGCACTGGTCAGCTCAATAATATTATATGACTTAATGGCTGTGCTTTCGAACTCTGAGCCTATGAAATTGCCTACGATTCCGCCGATCATTTTTTCTCCAACTTTAAGTCATCAGGACTAAGCCCATCGATTAATGAAATAAGCTGCGTATAGCTAGCAGTGTACTTGCTACCTTCGCCGACCAGCTTATAAGAGCTGCCTGTGTGCGTTTTTACAAGATTGTCTTCGATATATAAGATGCGAGAGCTACAAACATAATTGCCGCGCTCGACTATTCCCCACAGAATTTGAAATGGTGATAATTCATCTTTGATAGTCACCAAAGACCAATTTTTCACTACTGTCTTTATAGTTGTTTTCATAGTCGAATCCTGAAAAAACCTGAAAATAAAATAAATGGCACAACAAAACAGATGATCGGCAAAACGATTTGACTTGACAAAAAATAAGATAGTTCGAACGACAAATCAAAAGGCAGCCAATCAAATATGAACCTAAAGAAATGTCGCGTTTCATAAATATTTTTTGAAGCTACTAAATAAAGTGTATAGCTAAGTATTGCAATTCCGAAAACTCGATCTGACATGCTACCTCCTTATTCTACAATCGAATGATAGTTATTACTGAACTCTTCAAGCGTAAGTTGTTCACCGTTTTTCTTTAACATGAAGGCATTAAATGCTTTAGTAAATCGGTCGCTTGATTCACCTGAATACGCATATCGATCTACTTCTGTTGAATAACGCATTTTCAGCAATAAGGCTTTTATTCGCTCAGGTCCACTATTTTCATATAAGTAGCTAAACGCCTTTGAATAATGACCATAAGCCACACCTGACTCATTAAAATTAGCGTTCTCATCTTCATGAGCAATTACATTAACTGGGTAATAACCTGACGCTTCTTTTGCTATCTGCTGTCCAGCCAGAAAGGTTGCCATCCCTTCAATGAACCATCTGTCATGAATTTGCAAAGTTGGCTCAACAGGCGTACTTACATTTAGCTGAATCCAATGAATTAATTCATGTAAGACTACTTGAGAGGCATCACCACGACTAGCTACAGAATTTGGCGCAATGTTCATTCCGAGTAAAGTTCCCTGGCCCCACATTGAGCTATTCATACGACGATCAAGGCACACGACAACTTTTTCTGGGATTGTATTGTGTCCAACAAGATCAAAGTCATACAGTTCCTCATATTGCTTAATGAACCCTGCTTGCTTGTCTGTGCTGATTGCATTCCAATATGAAGTAATAAGGGTATGCGTTTGTTATCATCAAGCTCATCCCAGTTTTTTGGAGCCTGAAAATCAGAATCAATATCAGTAATATCACGTTCATCCAAACCATCATCAGTTCGCACATAATGCATAACCAAAAAATCAACAATTGTTAAGCGCTGGACTTCAACAGAGTACGCTGGACGAAGCTCTTTAAACTCTTCTTCACTAAATCCTGTTTTGCTATAAGCAGTCTGTAACTGCCCTTCAACTAATGAAGCTGCATGTTCAAAATCAGAATCTGGTAGGCTTGGATCACCAAAAACAAGAACACTGGAGGTCTCAAAATAATGGTGGTTAAATATTGAATGGCATTCACCAAAGTCACCAGAAGCACTAGGATCACTTGGTGCGTATAAGCCAGTATCATCAGCTGACTTAAACTCACCCTCAACATATGTCACGCTGCCGCCAGTGTTACTACCATTATTATCTGAGTTGGAATCACCGCCACAGCCAGTTAATACGATATAGAAAAGTGAAACGATGATTAAATATTTACTCATAATTTTTCCTTTTTTGTTTTAACTTTTTGAATGCGATTTTTGTGGTACTTTTTCAACCCACGAGCAGTGCTAATAATCAGCCAAAAGACATTGTTTTCTGTATCAAACATGTCATCTGAAAGCACCTTTTCATCACTTTTAAGCACTGCTTGCACTAAAAAAGCTAGCTTAATGTTCTTATAATTAAAGAACCCAATGCTGCACAAATCAGTCTCATGCAATCGCCCTTTAAATTGTGATTTAAGTGCATGAACGACTGATTTTTCAGCATCTGTAGTACAGATTACCTTTTTTAAGACTGGAGAAATGACTACTCGCACAGTCCCACCCTGAAGATATTTATAGGCTATTAATGGGTGCTCATGCACAACTCTGATTACGTTAAAATTTAGCGTTGCAATGCGGTCCAATAATTTACTCAATGTCGATCACCCCACTTTCCAAAAACTGTTTTATATCTTGCTGCTCAAGCTCTCTCTCAAGTTCTTCATCAAGCGAAACAATATGAAAAAAAAGAGTGCCTTCGACTTGCCGTTCTTCACCTGTAACTTCAAACACTGTTATATATAATTTAAACTGATCAAAAGCAGCATCAGCATAGCCATTCGCATCAACTTCAATTTTTGATAAAGCTTGATAAAACAGCTCTCCTTTTCCTTCAATAATCTTGTTAACTTGCCTTGATGTACAAATGCTGACAACCCTGAATTCGACAAGTTGTTGGCGTTTAACAGGATCAGTAATCATGCTCAATATTCGACTGAGCTTTTCTTTAGACATAGCTATTCCTTCCAAAAAATTGAAATCAAAAAATGTGTTTTTAATTAGATGTTAGAAATTAGAAGTCTTTAACTGCTTCTATGCTGAAATATTCGTATTTTTCGAATAACTTCATGTAGTGACGCTCGTTAGTGAAACCGATCAAAATCTCATTCTGATAATTTTTGAAGAATACTGTTTTGTTTTTGAAGTCAAAGTACCCACCGACATGCAATCTTGGGTGATCTTTATCTCGTTGCCATTTGTAGCTTGATACTGCGTCTAATAGTTCGCGTAAGTGATTATTCTCACTTAACCACTTGGTTAAAGCACAGCAGAATGTTGTTTTAAATGTTTCGCTTTCATCGAGCTTGACTAGCTCCAGAATTGATTTTTTAAGTTGTATTTGTTGCTCAGTCTGAGTGTTCGTGTATACCGATAAATCATCTTTATTCATATAACTCTCCTTGGCCACTTGATCAACAACGACAGCTACTCTATCATAATTGTATAAACTTGTCAATACATGTATATACGTTTGATTATTAATTAAACAAATATTTATAGAGCTTATAAGAGAACATTATGAAGAAAATTTTGGCGATAGGACGTTTAAAAGATAGAAAAGAAAATACTACACCTATTAGCGTTCATGCTGATAACGATGTCTTGAAGTGGATTGAAGAAAACAGTTCTGGAAATAAGCAGTTAGTGTTTAATTATTTAATGCAACAAGGTATTAAGGCTGTTGAAGAAATGAGTGAGACTGTAATAGTTGAAGGTCTTAAATCTCAGGCATAAAAAAAGCCACTCGTAAGCAGCCTGTTTTTTACTAAATGGTACCAGTGGCGAGACTCGAACTCGCACTCCCGAAGAAACCAGATTTTGAATCTAGCGTGTCTACCAATTCCACCACACTGGCATTTAGTAATTTTTATACAATCCTTTGTATTTCCCATATATCTTTACTGATATTGAGAATATTAGCAGACGTTAATTATACACAAATATAATATAAGTAACAGCTAATTTTTATTGCATTTAACTCTTTTAAATCAACGTCTTAACAAGGTAAATAGCTTACACACGCTGGCTTTTGAATCCGACGTGTCTACCAATTCCACCACTGCGGCAAAGGACTGTAGCATATTTTGCAATTTGCAAAGAATTGAATTTTCATTTAAAAACTAAATTCTTTACAAACTTTTTTCTTTTGATCTTTATAATTTTCTTCACATCTTTAGCTACAAGCTAAAGATGTGGGCATTATACGAAACTTATTCCAGTAAGCAACAAGTTTTTCATGCGTTCACGACACTTAAGCATCAAGTGTCGTTTATTTGTGCAATCATCTTACATTTTGTGGGCATGTAAAAAGATGTCAACAGCCTTAGTCACTTGATAAGTGATTTCTTCATCACTGGCTTTTTTATCTGGTAATAATAAGCTGCGGGTATGGAGCGGCCCTTTCGCCATTTCCATCAACATTTGCGCACTAAAATGACAATTTTCAATTTTTAAGATGTTTTGCTCTGTCAACCACGTTAAATAATCAACTAAAGGTAATATGCCGGTCATTGGTCCATTTTTATATATCATTTCACCCAATTCAGGAAACTTCACTACTTGCTGAACGACTAAACGAAATAGTGACATTAACTCTGGAGACAACATACCTACCACAAACTTAAAGCATACTTGGTTAAGTGCTTCCTTTGCTTCAAGATCACGATTTATTGAGGTTAAAATTTCAGACTGTGCTTTTACTTGCCTTTGAATAACAGCCATCAACAAGCCGTGCTTATTTCCAAACTCATTGTAGATAGAACGTCTTGAGCCGCCAGCTTCATTAATGATCATTGCTAAAGACGTTTCATCAAAACCTTGATGATAAAAAAGATTTTGTGCTGCATCTAAAATCAATAACCCCCTTGGGCTGAGTTTTGTTATGTCTACACTGCTGTCTTTAACCATGCGATTGTCCGTAATTGTAACTATATTGTTGACTTTGGTACTACATAGTACCAAAATATACGGTACTGACTAGTACCAATTGTACAGATCAGCAAAATTGAACTTTACTGACAGGGACATCCCTGCACTTTTGCCTAGTCAAAAGCACCTGAAGGAACACGTATGCGCGCGCTCTCATTTATATTTATTGCTCTGATACTCGCTGGATGTAATGAACCAGCTAAAGAAATTACTAAATCAATTCGTCCGATAATGTGGACCAAAGTAAAAATATCTCCATTTGAACAAATCCGCACCTTGTCTGGCATTGTTGCCCCTGTTGAAGCAACTAAATTGAGCTTTGAAGTGCAAGGAAAAATTCAAAGCATTGAGGTGAACCTAGGTAATGAAGTTGTTAAAGGGCAAGAGCTAGCACGCTTAAACCAACGTAATTTTAACTTGGGACTTCAATCTGCACAAGCGCAATACCAACAAGCCAAAGCAACATTAGTTGATGCCCGAAATAGCCATAGACGGTACGAGAAATTACTTAAGCAAGGCGTAGTATCACAATCTGGCTTTGATAATGCCAAGGCTACTTATGATGCCAGTAAAAGTGCTGCTGATGTTGCACAAGCACAATTGGATATTGCCAGTAAAAATTTGCAAGACAGTATTTTATTAGCCCCTTATGACGGTATTATTACTAAACGTTTATTTGAGCCTTCCCAGCAAATATCTGCGGGACAATCCCTCTTTGAAATTGAAGGTAAACATGGCCTTGAAGTTCATGTCATGGTACCAGAAACGCTCATTCGTGAATTAAGACAGCTTTCTATTCTCCCTATCCATTTTCCAGTGTTACCTGAATTAACCATGCAAGGTCAAATTACCGAAATTGGAACTCGTGCTGAATTTGCTAATGCCTTCCCAGTTACAGCAGTACTAGAAGGTGATAATCCTTTGCTACGTGCAGGTATGACAGCTGAGGTAGATTTTTCTTTTGCTGGTACAGGAAGAACAGGCCATACAGGTGATGTTTTTCGTATTCCTGCAACTGCGCTAAGTGCAGGATTAGAACAAAAGGCCTATGTTTTTGTTTATAACCCTGACAGCCAACAAGTGATTAAAACCCAGGTACAAACAGAAAACATTTTCAAAAATGAAGTGTTCATTTCATCCGGCTTAAAACAAGGCGATATTATTGCTACCGCCGGTGTTGCCTTTTTGCGTGATGGTCAACAGGTCAGTTTGACTGATAATAACATTCAGCGTTTTAATTAGTGATACCAAGTCTATTAAGTTATTTCCCGCTCAGCGAGAATTAAAAGGCTTAGAGGCAAGGCTTTGGTTGAAGATAATGGTTATTCCCTTATCAAAATCAATAACGCAGTATATAAGCCTTTTAAACTCGCCCTTCGGGAGCTTATTAGCAAACTGATAACATCACAAAATTGGTGAAATATAGAATAACTATGTTTAATCAATTTCACTTGTTCTAAGCTCGCTAATAATAGCTCTGAGCCGGGAATAAATTTAATAGAATTGGTATTAGGAAGATTAATGAACATTACCCAACTGGCTTTTACTTACCGAAAAAGCGTGTTTTTGATTATTGCAGTGTTACTTGTTAATGGCCTCTTTGCCTACTTCACTTTACCAGCCCAAGAAGATCCAACGATTACTATTCGTGAAGCTATTGTTAGTACCTCTTTTCCCGGTATGGCACCCGATAGAATTGAGCAGTTAATCACTAAAAAATTAGAAGAAGAAATACGAAAGATACCGCAAGTAAAAGAGATAAAATCTAGCTCAGCCACCGGTATATCGATCATTCACGTTAAAATTTACGACCGTTATTTTAACCTTGATGATATTTGGCAAAACCTGCGCAATAAAGTAACCGCTGCCCATAATAAAATGCCCTCTGGTACCCATACTCCTTTTGTTAACGATGAGTTTGGTGATGTATCTGTTGTTACCTTAGCGCTAACCGCTGATGGTTTTGATCTCGGTGAGATGTATGATATTGCTCAACATATTCGCGATACCTTATATGGCGTCGAAGGTACTAAAAAAATTGAAATATTAGGCCGCCAAGAAGAACGTATCTTTTTAGAAGCATCAAATGCAAAACTTGCTCAGTTAGGTATTTCTCCGCAATCGCTTATCAATGAATTACAAAAGCAAAATATCGTCCGCTCTGGCGGCGAAATAAACACCGGAGCAATCAGTTTTATTGTTGAACCCTCAGGTAATTTCAATAACTTAGCTGATATTGGTGATACTTATATCAGCATCCCTAATACTGAAGATTTTATCGCATTAAAAGATGTAGTGACTTTACGCCGTGATTTTATCGACCCACCTGATAAAACCGCTTACTTAAATGGTCAATCGGCGATATTTTTTGCAATTTCGATGTTGCCAGAAAACAATCTTTTGGAATACGCCCCGCGTGTATTAAATAAAATCAATGAAATCGAATCAAGTTTACCTATTGGTTATAACCTTGAAATTGCCACTTATCAGGCTGACCAAGTGGCAAAAACCATTAATGGTGTCTCTGTTAATGTACTGCAAACATTGGCTATTGTATTAGTGGTTGTGATTCTATTTTTAGGTTTACGTACTGGTTTGATTGTTGGCGCTATTGTGCCTTTTGTTATGCTAACCACATTAAGCATAATGCAATTTAGTGACATGAAACTCGAACGAATGAGCTTAGCCACCCTTATTATCTCGCTCGGTTTATTAGTTGATAATGGCATTGTTATCGCTGAAGACTTCAAGCGTCGCTTAGAGGATGGCGTAGATCGTTATAACGCCATGTTGCAAGGCAGCAAAGAGTTAGCCATTCCTTTACTGAGCTCATCTGTGACAACTGTTTTGTTTTTCTTACCACTGATGTTAGCTGAACATGTTGCTGGGGAATATACCCGCTCTATCTCTCTGGTTATTCTAATTACCTTACTTACCAGCTGGATATTGGCTTTATGCGTTACTCCATTACTCTGTTATTTCTTTATTACGCTGCCTGCAAATAAAGAGTCTACCCGTGAAGAGCCCGGTAAATTTTACCGATACTATGAGACATTCTTGCATTGGTTACTTAAACATAAAGCACTCTTTATGACCGCGATGTTAGCATTGTTCATTGGCTCAATCCTTTCAATGAAATATGTCGCCAAGCAATTTTTTCCTGATTCAGATCGTACCCAAATACTGGTAAATATCGATTTACCTAATGGCACTTCATCCACAGAAACCAACCGTCAGATGAAAGATATTTTCACTTGGTTAGAAGATGATACACGTTTTGACTTTATTGAGAGTTACTCTGCTTATGTCGGCTTTAGTGGCCCAAGATTTGTAATGTCGCTTAACCCTGAAGACCCAGCTCAAAATAAGGGTTTCATGGTATTAAACGTTAAAGACAATACTGATATTAGTGCAACGGTATTAACACTCGATGAGCAAATAGAACATGATTTTCCTAACGTGTCAGCTCGCGTTAAAAAAATGTTTTTAGGACCTTCCGATTCAAGTACCATTAAAATCCAAGTAAAAGGGCCAGACAAAGAAGTTATCTATAAAAAAGCTCAACAGATAATGGCTGTTTTGCACGATGTACCCAATACTATTGATATACGTACCGATTGGGAAAACCTAATCACTAAAATTGACGTGCAAATAGACCAGCATAGAGCCAAACGATCTGGTCTTACTTCTGAAGAAATAGCTCAGGCACTCGATGCTTACTTCTCCGGTTCTAAAATTACTGAATTTCGAGAAGGTGATAATATTATTCCTGTTGTGCTACGTGCAGAGCAAGCAGAACGACAAAGCTTAGATAGACTTAGAACCCTAAATATTTATTCCAATAAAACAGGGAAAACGGTGCCCTTGTTCCAAGTAGCCAACTTAGCACCCTATAATCAATTTTCTATCATTCACCATGAAGATCTCTTTCGTACCATCAGCATTCAAGCCAGAAATACTGATGTTGCCGCAGAAGATCTTAAGTTAATTATTGATGCAAAGATTAAAGCTTTAGCGGCTGATTTACCGATAAACCATAACATTGAATATGATGGTGTGATTAAGGAGTCTCGTGCCGCTCAAAAAGCGCTAGGTGCAAGTATGCCGATAGTATTAGGGTTAATATTAATATTATTAGTGGCGCAATTTAATTCTTTTAGACAAGCAGCGGTGATCACCTTAACTATCCCACTATCATTTATCGGTGCTGTATTAGGCCTATTTTTGATGCAAGCACCTTTTGGCTTTATGGTAACCCTAGGGCTGTATAGTTTAGCGGGCATTATCATTAATAACGCTATCGTGCTCATTGATCGCATTAAGATTGAAACAGCATCAGGAAAGTCTGACTATCAAGCAGTGGTTGATGCGTGTTTAACGCGGTTACGTCCAATTGCGATGACCACTATCACTACCGTGATGGGATTATTGCCCTTAATCATTGGTAAAGACCCGCTGTTTTACGGTATGGCAAACGTTATTGCTTTTGGTCTCGGTATTGGCACCATTTTAACCTTAGCCGTGGTGCCTGCATTGTATTGTGGTTTTTATAAAATCACAGATGTTCAAGTAGAACCGGTATAAATTAGCCTAAGAAGCTAGCCCTCAGCTTACTTTACATATGACACAAAAAAGCCAATTTTCTCAGACGAGAAAGTTGGCTTTTTAGTTACGCTTTGCACTATTCAAGATTTAGTTATTTAACACGGGTTAACAAGGATACTCAATTAAGGTAAATTTTGTTAAACTGCCAAATTATTTTTACATCCTTAATTCCCAAATACCAACATAAAGAAGATTAAATGACTGATATTACCCCTGTAACTTTTCCTCGGGCTGGCTTTAGACGCCGCTTTGGCTCATGGATTTATGATCTATTAATTATCATCGCTATATTTATGCTTTCAGGCTACGTATGCGTAGCGCTTTTTGTTGCTTTAGATGCAATGGGGTTAATTTCAATTGCCAGAAGTGGTTTTGGTATTGACTGGAATGCCACACATCTTGCTTATAAAGTTGCCTTTAATTTTTGGTGTGTTGCTTGGGTTTGTCTGTTTTTTGTTTACTTTTGGTCTAAAAAAGGCCAAACATTAGGAATGAGAGCATGGCGTTTACGTTTACAAAACCGTGATGGTTCACTACTAAGTAAAACAACGGCTATTAAACGGTTAGTGCCAACGTTATTAGGTTTAGGTAATATTTTTGTTATTTTTGATAGAAAAAATAAACTCAGCTTACAAGATAGAGTTACTAATACTGAAGTCGTGGTGTTATCACTTGAAGCAAATCGAGGCCGCTTATAAGCGTTACTTTATTAAGAAAGTAGTCCAGCTGTTAATAGCACTTTTTATCTTGTGAGTTTTTATCTTGTGAGTAATGCTATTAACAGTAAACTTTAAATTCAGTAATTTACCGACTAGATTCTGCTTCAAAGTTTACCAAAGACTAAGCTATTTTCTTATTAATAAAATACCAAGCAAGACCAACAAAGAACAAACTAGGCAGCATGGCACCAAGCATTGGTGGTAATTGATAGACTAAACTTAACGAGCCTAAGACTTCATTACTAATAAAGAATAAAATTCCCGTAAAGACACCCATCATAATACGCGCCCCCATAGATACTGAACGTAAAGGGCCAAAAATAAAAGAAAGTGCCACTAAAAGCATTACCGCAACAGTTAATGGCTGCATTATTTTTCGCCAAAAAGCTAACTGATAACGGCTAGGATCTTGTTCATTCGCCTCTAAGTAATCTAAGTAATCGATTAAGCCGCGTAAAGAAAGTGACTCTGGGGTAACGGTTACTACACCAAGCTTTTTCGGTGTTAGTGAGGAGTTCCAAATCTTTTGACTATGGTTTTTGGTGATAATTTCATTTTCAGTTAATGTAAACTCCTCAACATCAGTCAGTAGCCAGCTTTTATCTTGATAAATTGCACTTTTCGCCGAAAGCCAACTATCAATTTTTAACTCATCATTGAAGCCATAAATTTGTATTTTCTTTAATTGACCTCTGTCCAGCACTTCACCAATATTAACAAAGTAATCACCGTCTTTAGCCCAGACACCGTTTTTAGCGGCAATCAAACTTCCGCCTGAAATTGCTTGAGCCCTAATTTCACGCGCTTTCGCCTCACCACTTGGCGCCAACCACTCACCAATAGCCATACTTACCATTATCAAGATTACAGCGGTTTTCATCACTGATTTAATAATATCTAATCGTGATAAACCTGCGGCTTGCATCACAATGAGTTCACTATTACTCGCTAACATGCCGATACCAATTAAGCCGCCAATAAGTGCTGACATCGGGAAGAACACTTCAACATCGCGCGGTACAGCATAAAGCACATACAATGCGGCATGGGCTAAATCATAATTACCTCGGCCTATAGCACGCATTTGCTCGACAAACTTAATAATGCCACTGATACTAACAAAAACGGCTAAGGTAATAAAAGTTGTAGAGGTAATTACACGACCAATATAAAAATCAAGAATGCGCATTAATTACCTTTTCCTTCATTCATTTTTTTAACCGATTTACGTTTAAAATTCGGGAATTTTGCTTTGATAATTCGCCCACTACTGGGCCACAGCCCAACAATACTTGGAATAGCATTTTTTTCAATAGCTGAGCGCATTGACGTTAATAATAAAAAATACCCTAAAAATAACATCAAGGCTGGCAACAACTTGCCAAACTTACCCTGCCTTGGGTTAACCACACTTAACGGCACGGCAATAAAAATGATAATAATACAAATCAAAGGAAATGCGATTCGCCATTGAATAGTGGCACGATAGGCTGACTCTAACTCTGGAGGCATATTGTTATACAGCTCTAACGTAGTTATCGCACTTAGTTTACGGTGTTGGTGCTCAACTTCTTGGTCTTTAATTTGAATATAATATTTGTTGAACGCCACAGATTGAAATTCTTTAGTCTCTATATCTCTATGGTAACGAATGCCGTCACCAAGCACTAATTGCTGAGAGCCTGATTCATCTTCAAAAACCTTACCTGTTTTTGCGTAGACTAAACTCGAGTTAATAATGCTGGCATCAACATTGTCACCTTTTGGTAACTGAGCAACAAAAACTTTATTAAAACTATTGGTATCCCGGTCTTTATCATGAATAAAAACCACTGCATCTTGATTGCCTGTTTGCTGGAAACGTCCGGAAACTAACGCGCTTAGACCAGAATCTGCCGCGAGTTCTTCTTTAACTTTATATTGATATTCGGAGGCTAACGGCGCTAGGTATAGAGTAAAAATCCCGGTAAAAATAGCGGTAATAATCGCGAGCACTAAAGTCACTCGCACTACATACCATTCACTTACACCACACGCATGCAACACGGTCATTTCACTGTCCGCATAAATACGGCCATAAGCGAGTAAAACGCCTAGGAATAAGCTAAGAGGTAAAATAAACCCCGCAAGATCTGGTATTTTCAGGGCAATAAAGGTCATTACCAACTGTCCAGGTATACTTCCTTCAGAAGCATCACCGAGCACA
>MAAB01001518.1_pt1 | contig 19116 bp, 16 predicted proteins | sample 1115991 | NCBI WGS metagenome assembly MAAB01 (sample SAMN04961124, study PRJNA320927) | seawater metagenome | isolation source: sample BD02T18 sea water enriched with oil for 18 days | place: USA:Gulf of Mexico | collected 2013-07-27
TTATCAATATAAGCAGGGTTAGGGTTTATTTCATAAAGGTCTATGTAGGTTTGCGAAATAACAAAATGATCCGCACTGTAAGGATGTGGGAATAATTTCCACTCCATAGATTCACCCATCTCTAACATGGCATCGAGATATTTTTGTTGAGGCTTTAGCTTATAAAAGGCCATCAAACCGGTATAAAAAGTGCCTTGCTCCCACACCCATAACTTTTTATGGCTTGGATTTTTTAACTGCCAGCCGGCAACATTATCCATATGTTTTATAACGCTTGCTTTAGTTACATTGTCACCTGGCTGAGCATTAGTATATGAAGAACAAGCCATGTTTGTGAAAAGCAGCACTATAGTTATAAACAAAAGGTTAATAGTTTTCATCGATATATACTCCTAAATTAGTCGTTTTTAAGACATGAATACATCACCTATTCATGTCTATTAATCATTAGTTATTTAAGCGCTTTGGCTATTAAGCGTTTCAAGCGTATGGATAACACCACGAAGTTCAGCTAAACCTTTCATACGGCCAGCAAACGAATAACCCGGATTGATATTAGTTTTGCCAATTTCATCACCTAACAAATGACCATGATCAGGTCTCATGGCAATATGAGTATCGCCCTTTCCTGACTGTTTACGACGTTGCTCTTCAGCCAATAAAGCTTGAATTAGACCAACCATATCGTTGTCGCCATCAAGATGTTCAGACTCACAAAAAGAGCCGTCAGCATCACGAGTTACATTACGTAGATGAACAAAATGAATTTTGTTGCCAAACTCTTTAACCATGCCAACTAAGTTGTTATCGGCACGAACACCGAACGAACCAGCACACAGGGTTAGTCCGTTTGCTGTACTAGGTACCGCATCAAATAAGGCCCTAACATCATCAGCCGTTGAAACTACGCGTGGTAAGCCAAACAAAGAAAACGGTGGATCGTCCGGGTGAATACACATATTGACACCAGCAGCTTCCGCTACCGGGATTATCTCACGCAAAAATTCAATCAAGTTTTCGCGAAACTGATCAGTACCTAATTGAATAAACTCAGTAATAGCGCTAAGAATACCTTGGCGATCATAAGAGCCTTCACCGCCTGGTAAGCCGGCAATAATATTCTTTTCTAATAGATCTTTTTCAAGATCAGACATGGCATCGAAACGCTGTTTCGCTTTTGCTAATACTTCCGGTTCATAATCATTTTCAGCATTGTCACGTTTTAAATAATAAACATCGTATGCGGCAAAATCTGACATTTCAAAACGTAACGCTTTTGATTTATTGGGTAGGTCATACAACAGGTTAGTACGTGTCCAATCAACCACCGGCATAAAGTTGTAACAGACGGTTTTCAAGCCGGCCTTACCCACATTAATTAGCGATTGCTTGTAGTTTTCAATATGACGTTTGTAATCTTTGCTACGAGTTTTAATATCGTTATGAAGTGGTATACTTTCGATCACTGCCCATTCAAGCCCCACAGCTTCAATACAAGCTTTACGCTCTAAAATGTCGTCTAACGACCAAACTTCGCCTGTTGGTACCTGATGTAACGAAGTTACAACGCCTGACGCCCCTGCTTGTAAAATATTCGTTAATGAAACTGAATCATTTGGTCCATACCATCGCCACGTTTCTTGCATAACAACCTCTTCTGAAAATTTAGATTTGTAGCTAACAATTGTATTAGCACAAAATGTGTAAAAATAACGGTGTAACTATTAACACCGTTAAAAAATGTGTCTGTTAGATTAGTCAAGCAAGTTGGGTAAGGTCATCGATAATGCTGGTATGAAGGTAACTAACATCAACACCGTCACCATCACCAGATAAAATGGCAACATTGCTTTTACTGTTGTGCCAATGGATACTTTACCAATAGAACAACCAACCAAGAGTGACGTGCCTACTGGTGGGGTACATACGCCGATACCTAGGTTAATCAACATAATCATACCAAAGTGAATGGGGTCATAGCCTAGCGCAACTGCAATGGGTAATAACATCGGCGTAAGGAGTAAGATCAACACGCCCATGTCCATTAGCATGCCTAAAATAAGCAGTAATAAATTGATTGCCAACATGGCAACAATGGGATTGGAAGAGAGTGATAAAATCATATCAGACAACATTGTTGGTACATTCAAAAAACCCAGCAAAAACGCAAAGGCTGATGAGGTCATTATGATGGCCATTACGGTTGCCAATGTGCTCATCGACATTTTAAGCACTGAAACAAATTTACCCAAGGTCATAGTTCGATAAATAAACACAGTAACTATCAAGGCATAGACGGTGGCTACAGCGGCTGATTCGGTTGCGGTAAAAATACCAAACAAAATACCGCCAATGATAATTACAATGGTAAACAAACCAATAGAAGCATCTAGCCCCACTTTGATCGACTCTTTAAAGCTATATCTCTCGCCTGTTGGATGACCTTGCTTAATGGCTAATATCCAACAAAGCAGCATTAAAGATCCGCCTAACATAAAGCCAGGTACATAACCGGCTATGAAAAGTTTCTCTATAGATAAGCCGCCGGCAGCAAGGGCAAAATAGATCATATTTTGACTAGGAGGGATCAAAACGCCTTGCACTGATGACGATATTGTTACCGCAACAGAGTAGGCCGGCGTATGCCCACGCTTAACCATTGAAGGCACAAGAAATGAACCAATAGAGGCAACATCAGCTACTGATGAGCCTGAAATACCACCAAACATACTACTTGAAACAATATTGGCCTGAGCCAACCCGCCGCGCATTCTGCCCACTAAAGTATCAGCAAAGCGCACAAGTTTGTCTGAAATGCCACCCTCGCCCATCAACTGACCGGCAAGAATAAAAAAGGGTACCGCTAAAAAAGTAAAACTGTTAAGGCCATTAACCATTCTGTGAGCGAGCACCATGGTTGGAATATCTAGGTAAAAGAAAGTGGCCAGTGATGAAAAACCTAAGGCAAAAGCAATAGGAATACGTAAAAACATTAGCGTTAAAAAGCCGCCTAACAAGATAAAAATGGCTATTGATTGTTGTTCCATCGTTAATTTATCCTACTTATTATTGGTTATTTTCGGCATCAATGCTTTCATCGACAAAGCGATCGAGCAACAAATTACCAATTGAATTGATTGTCATTAATGCCATTGCAACCATAGGTGCAAAGTACAAACATGAGCGGAGAATGCCAGAGGCTGGCAAGGTTTGCTCGTCAACCATGGCGATTAACAAACCAGAATTTAACATGATGTTTACAGCAAATAGGGTGATTAAAAACTGAATGACTATATTTAACCAATATTTTCCCGATGTTGGTAAATGATCATAAATAACATCAATTGCCATATGGCTGTGCCGATAAACGGCTGTCGCCACCGACAACCAACCAAACCAAACTAAAATAACTATGGCAACTTCTTCAGACCAACTAATGGGTGATTCGAGTAAATAACGAAAGCCTACTCCCACAACAATAAGCACTACCATGGTTGCCAATAAAAAGCTGCACAGTGATTCAACAAGGTGATTTATAGTTTCAAGAAACGTACGTAAGTAACTAGCTATTTTGTTCATTACTTAACTCCTTTAATGCGTTCTATATAAGTAGCAAGCATGGGGAATTCTTCATAAATGGGCTGCATCGCCTGACGAAAGGGGCCATTATCAATGCTAGTAATATTTACACCTTGTTCTAGTAAGCTTGCTTTGGCATCTTGATTCGCTTGGAGCATCAGTTGTCGTTCATAAATGGCCATTTCAGCCGCTGCTTCACTGATTGCTAGTTGAAATTTTTCGGGTAATGATTTGAACTTCTTAAGATTCATCAATAACATAGCGGGAGGGCTCATGTGGCCATCTTCAACATAGTTACCTGCCACTTCATAATGCCCTGTGGACATGTAGCTGATATAATCATTTTCGGCACCATCAACTATCCCTGTTTGAATGGCGGAATACACTTCACCAAAGTTCATCGGGGTAGGCACTGCGCCTAAAAGTTCAATCATACGTATCATCATCTGCGCAGGCTGAACACGAATTTTTAGCCCCTTCATGTCCCCTATGCTAGTAATGGGATGCTCGGCTCGGGTGTAAAATGAGCGTACGCCCGACTCTAAGAAATCAAAGGAAATTAAGCCAATATCTTGTAATTCATTGCGAATATCCTTACCAATGTCACCATCAAGCACTTGATATTTGTGTTGGTTATCTCGAAATATATAAGGTAGATTTAATACCCCGACACTAGGGCTGACGTTAGCCATAACAACAGCATTGGTACGAGTAAAATCAATAATGCCTAAACGCGTTTGTTCTATGGTTTCTACTTGTTGACCTAATTGACCGCTGGCATATACTTTTACAATAACTTTGCCTTTGGTTTTATCGGCAACTAACTCGGCAAATTTATGCATAGCTACAGTCACTGGATTAGTCTCAACCAAGTTTTCCGCTAGCCTTAAGACAATAACACCTTGCTGCTCTTTTGAGGTCAAAAGTGTACCGTAAATTGCCATTATTGAACTTGTGATCAAAGCAATAATAACCAGTACTTTGAAGAGTAAATATTTCCCCATAGGATAAGTAAACCTCACGTTATTCATGGTAGACCTCATCTATGTCTGCAACAAATTCTTGGTAGCGCAATTTATTAACAATCGCCCCTTTATGTTGCACAACAAAGCCGGCAATTTTAGCGGCATTCTCTAAAGACTCAACTCTGCTTTGCCCGACAATGCGCGAAGCGAGATATGTACCTGCAAAAGAATCCCCTGCTGCTGTTGAGTCAAGCTGGTTTTCTGCTGGTGTAAAAGGTAAATGGTTAAAGGAATCATTACCTCCATAACAACAAACCCCTTGCTCGCCACACTTCACTACAGATTCACGTACGCCAAATTTTTGTAGTTGTTCTCGTACTTCTTGCGGTTTGGTTTGTTTAAATAGCAGGTTATGTTCATCTAAACCCGGTAACGCGATATCACAACATTGATAAGCACTTTCCAACCAAAATTTTGCATGAGCTTCACTTTGCCACATACTGGCACGATAATTTGGGTCAAAGGCAATTTTGGCACCTCGACCCCGTAAATTTTGGATTAAATCTAACAATAACTTTTTATCATTATCATTTAGAATGGCTAAAGAAATGCCGGAAAAATAGACATAATCAAAATAAGGGATTGCCTCTTCACCACCAACATTTGCTAATGCTTGCATAAGTTGAGTTGCGGCAGAGTTTTTACGCCAGTAAGAAAAAGAGCGTTCACCCTCATCATCGGTTGAAATAATATAAATGCCCGGCTGTGCTTGCTCTACTTTCATCACCAGGGAATGATCAATATCTTCACTCGCCCACTGATTTAGCATTTCTTCACTAATATTGTCAGTACCCACCGCGGTTAAATAAGAAACGTTAAGCAATGGCTGCCAGCGTTTTGCATATACGGCACAGTTATAACTATCACCAGCGAATGCTTTGCTATAACCATTATCAGACTGAGTATTTAGCTCCATCATGCATTCACCTATAACCAAAAGAGAACTCATCTAAGCTGCCCCCACACAAGTTAATATAGTTGATACTTCGTCAGCTTGATGTTGATTGAACAACCGATAAGCCGTTTTAATATCGTCAATAAATTGTTTATTGGTCTGAAGCCGTTTAGGAAAAATTTGCTCAAGTGAAATAAAATGTTCCACATCAATATCACTGCCATCACAATATTTAGCAATGCCCACGAGCTTATCTTCAAGGGGATCAATAATCTGTTGTCCAGTAGACATTTTAGCCACAACAAACTTCATCCAAGCGGCAAGACTTAAACACAACATCGGAGAAGCTTTGTTATTGGCAATATTATCGCAAACGATAGCTAATATTCGATAAGGAATTTTTTGACTACTATCCCAAGCAATTTGAGCAAGTAAATGTCGAATGGCTGGGTTTTCAAAACGCTGGATGATTTTTTGTCCGTAAGCTACTTTATTTAGCCCCTCAACATCTGGTAATGTTGGTATTATTTCTTTAAGCAACATTACTTCTAAAAAGGCTTTTATTCCACGGTGAGATATCGCTTGTTCAACCGTGTCTAAATCAGCAAAAGCACCTAAAAATGCTAAGGTTGAATGCAAGCAATTAAGCACTCGCAACTTAGTCAACTCATAACCAGAGACATCTTTTGTTACGATGGCACCAACGGATGCCCAAGGGGGCAAAATTACATTAGGAATATCTTCGATAACCCATTGACTAAAGCTTTCTCGTTGAATTGGCCAATTATCTTTAAAGCCAGTAAGCTGCTCAACATCTTGGCAAAACTTGTCATCTGTAGCAGGGGTGATGCTATCAACCATAGTACATGGAAAATGTACTTCATTTTCTAACCAGCGCACAAAAGCTGAGTCCGTAGTTCCGGCAAAATCTAATACCGCGCGCTTTAAGCGTTTGCCATTGTCACTGACATTATCGCAGCTTATTACCACAAAAGGGGCTATGCCTTGTTTGTAGCGCTCCCTTAAACCTGCACAGATAAAACCAATAACGCTACGAGGCTTATTACAATTTTTTAAATCATGGACAATAGCCTCATGTTCAAAGTCCAAGCCGCCTTCAGGCGTTAAACAATAGCCTTTTTCAGTTACCGTTAATGTCACCGCTTTAACTGCTGGCAGTGTTAAACGTTGGACCACTAGCGCTGGATCTTCAGGAGCAACTAAAACTTCTTTAATTGCACCAATGACCCGATATGATACTTCACGATCCAGTATCGCTAAGGTATATAAATTATCTTGAGGTAACAGCTTATCTCTAACCGTTGCACTATTAATGGAAACTTCACAAATGCCCCACTTGGTCGAGCCATTTACCAACAAATCGTCAGTATATACAGCTTGATGGGCGCGATGAAAAGCCCCAGGTCCAAAATGAACTATACCTAACTCTACTGAATCTCGGTCATAACCTAGATGGCAACTGCTTTGGCCCGTAAGAGCGATATTTTTCTCAGAGAGTTCTGTATTCATTATTTACTACCCTTAAAAAGACAAATGCCATCACAGGCAACTAACCTTCAATACTAAATTATAATAATCGCGCCGATTCTTTATCAAGAAGCACTTCACAATCAGCATGTGTTTGCATAATTGATGAAGGATACTGTGCTGAAATTTTTTCATTAACCGTGTTTCTAACAGCTTCTGCTTTTCTGCTGCCCGGCACTGAAAGTATTATTTTCTTACTTTTCAAAATTTGCTGAACACTCATACTAATGGCTTTGGTCGGTACATCTTCCAAGGTGTCAAACCAACCTTCATTGCACTGCTGTTGACGACAACCTTGGTCAAGCTCAACAATAATATAAGGCTGAGTTGTCGTTAAATCTGCTGGTGGATCATTAAAAGCTAAATGACCATTTTCACCTATACCAGCCAGACAAACATCAATTTGTTCACGAGCAATCAAGGCGTTTAAACGTTCAACTTCTTTATCAAGGTCTTGTGCTTCACCATTGACTAAAGTCATTTTTTTCAAGCCTTGAGCTTTAGCAACAAAGCGCTCATTTAAATACTTTCTAAAGCTTGCAGGATGCTCAGCTGAAATGCCGACATATTCATCTAGGTGGAAAGCTTCAACTTTCTCCCAAGGCACATCTTCTTGCTCGGTTAAATGTTTTAGTGTGCTAAATTGACTAGCCCCTGTAGCAACAAGAATAGTCACTTTATCTTGGTTTTGAGCTGCTTCGCGAATGGCCTTTGCCGCCATTTTAGCTGCCGCTTGCCCTAGCTGTTGTTCATTTTCATACGTTGTTAAATTCATTAGTCTTTCACTTTGTTATTTAGTTAAAGAAAACCGGCTTACTATTTTCATATAAGCCTGCAGCAAAAATACTGCATTCCTTCCTAATCGAAACTCGCCTATGCCATCATAGATTTTATATCGAGCTTTAATACATCGACTAAGTTACGCAAAGTACATTACACAGCACCTCAAACGTTTGAGTTAATGTATATTCAAATATAAAACCTGTCAAGATAAAACTAAACGCAGACAAAAATGCTTTTAGTTAATAAACATCACTACACACTTTAACGCATTGTTATAAAAAGAAAATATAAAACTATAGGCTAATAAAATAAATTTAACTTCTACTAAAACACAAGTTAAACATGGTTAGTAAAACAACGAAGTTACCATCAACATAGACACCTCAAAGGTGAAAACTGACAGTTTTCGTAAAAATGAATCGCCTAATTGCATGATATTTAATAGCACTTGCGATACACTAGGGCAAAGAAAAATTATGTCAAAGGAACGTTATGGCCACGCAAAAAAGCATTGCCGATAAACTTGGATTATCTATTAGCCTGGTTTCTCGGGTTTTATCAGGAAAAGCAAAAGAAATAGGGGTTGCGAAAGAAACCATTCAGAAAGTTTTAGATGAAGCTCAACGAACAAACTACACACCCAATTCCGCGGCATTATCTTTACGAGGTGTTAAAACACAAACACTTGGTGTTATTAGTTACGACTTCGAGGATCCCTATTTTGGTATTATTTTGGGTGAACTACACAAAATAGCCAAACAAAGAAAATTCACCCTAATATTGGCGGGCTCATACCATAGGGATGAAGATACATTAGATCTTTCAGCATTTTCTAAACATAGCATTGAAGGGCTAATTATTGTTGGTAGTGATCGAAATAAAGATTGGTACGAAAAATTTAATCAAAAATCAATTCCTAGTGTACAAATCGGTTTTACTACAGAAAAAATTGGTGCCAATATTTGTATCGATGAAACGGTCAGCGCTAACTTAATCGCTAAATATTTGCAGAAACAGAAAACCAATGACGCGACATTGTTTTTTAACCACAGCTTGTCTCATGAAACATTTAAAAAAGAGTATATAAAGGCGTTAACACAGCATAAAATTACTGTACTTGAAGACGTCATTTGCGATGGCTCAATCAACTCGGTTAAAAGTGCTGTAAAACGCTTAAAATCACTACCTGACGTAATAATTGCTGGTGATGATATTATGGCGACAAAAATAATCAGGTCTTTACACGAATTGAATATAAAAGTTCCTGATGATGTAAAGGTTTTCGGCTTTGATAATATTGCTCATGCTCGTAACTTTATTCCGTCATTGACCACACTAAATCCGCCCATTAAGGAAATGATCCAGGCTGCTTTTGATCTGGTTTCTAGCCCGAAAGCAAGTCAAGAAACTCTGCGCTTTACGCCTGAGCTTATCAGCAGGGAATCCGCATAAATACTCATCTTTATTAACGTAAGGTTTATTAAGGTAATATTTATTAAAGTAACGCGCCACGTGCAGCTATTGGCCATATAGATTGCACTTGGCTGTTTCTTATGCCAATTAACCAATCGTGTAAATTTACCGTTGGATCACAATGACTTGGTAGCAACGTTACACTTTCGCCCAATAAAGGAACAGGCAACGAGCTGTCAAACCTGATATTGGTATGTTCATCAGCAGCACCCAAAACTTCCGCATTATCAATGCCATGCACAACCGGTAAGCCTGAGTCTGTTGAATAGGCTTTTAAACCGGCATCAAGCACACATCGATTAGCTTCAGGCTTACTCAAAACACTAGCCTTTATAAATAAGCTTTGTTTAAAATCATTAATCTGCTGCCCTTGATCATTCAAATTCAACGCATAATCATGATCCATAAAAACATAAGAGCCCACTTGCAACTCATTATATATGCCACTGCTTGCTTCAAAAATATAGGTACCTGTGCCGCCACCGCCAACAACATCACAGTCAATATCATGCATACTTAACAGCTTGATCGTTTGCTCAACTTGATGCGTTGCTTGCAATATAGCCCGACGTCGACCTTCATATGAACGTATATGTTGAGCAACACCATGATAGGCCTGCAAGCCAGAAAAAGTTAAATTTTCACATGATATAATAGCTTTTGCCAACGCTAACACTGGCTCTTGAGGTAATACGCCACAACGTCCAGAGCCAACATTAACTTCAACCAAGACATTAATAGTGGCATTAAAGGATTTAGCCGCCTCGTTCATCTCTTGAATATTGGTTAAGTCATCTACACACACCATAATTTTTGCTTGTAATGCTAAAGCAGCCAGACGATCAAGCTTAGTTCTACCAACAACTTGATTACTCACTAAGACGTCTAAAATACCATGATTCACCATGACCTCCGCCTCAGATACCTTCTGACAACACACACCTACTGCACCTAATGCAATTTGCTGATGGGCAATAGCAGGACATTTATGTGATTTAGAATGCGGCCTTAACCTAACGTTTTGTTGTTTGGCGTAATTGGCCATCGTTGTTAAGTTATGTTCGAGATTATCTAAATCAACCACTAATGCAGGGGTATCAATATTTTTCCAATTATCGCCAATGCTTGCTGCAGGTATATTTGCCAATGCCTTGCTCCTAAATAATGAATAACTTTAGCGTAACTATGAAGTTACTTTGTTAAATGACTAGACCAAAGCTGGCCAGCAATAATGGTGCCTTTACACTCAAGTCGAGAGTCGGTCTTTAAGGTAGCCCCTGTACAATCAAGGTGTTGATAGGGTTCATTGACAATTTGTAAAATTGCCGCATCCCCAATTCCGCCTATAGCTAAAGAGCCTAATTCATGTCGCTTAATGGTTTGCGCTGGATTGATGGTGGTCGCTTTGATCACCTCTGTTAACGGCATACCCAAAGCTATAAATTTTGACATAACCGCTAACACATCGTGTGCAGGGCCATCAACACATAAAGCATGTACGTCACTACTGATCACATCAGGAAAGATACCTTCAGCTAACATTGCTTTTGCTGTATGGAAGGCAAAACCGCCAGCTCCGTGGCCAATATCAAAAATAATTCCACGCTCATGCGCTTCAATAATTTCTTTGCGTACTGTATTGTCTCGACGAACAGGTGAATTAGGAAAAGCACGAAAACAATGGGTTAGAACATCGCCAGGACGTAGCGCTTCAAGCACTTCTTTTCGACTCGGTGGCGGAGTATCAAGGTGCGCCATCACCGGAATGTCTAGTTCATCAGCAACGTCAATAGCCGCATGTAATGGGCCAATCCCCATTGAACCACCAGAACGAGCACCAATTCGGGCTTTAACACCAACTATATAGTCAGGATTTTCTTCAGCAACGCGCAAACAATCGCGCGGTTCGATTAAACGAACATCTGCTGCTTCACCAACCATGACAGTTTTGCTAAAAGCAAATATCCCTGGAAAAGCAATATTTAGAAAAGATAATATTCTAGGTGCACTTCGCTTGATAACATGCTCTCTAAAACCAACAAAATTACCTGCACCAGCACTACCAGCATCAACAAAAGTAGTTGTGCCACTGCGCCTTGCAATAGGCTCAGCATCTACGCCACACGATGTGCCGCCCCAATAAACATGCGAATGCATATCGATTAAGCCTGGGCAAACAATATGACCACTAACGTCATGTACGACTTTGGCGGTGCTATGTGAAATTTCAGGCAATAATGCCGCCACTTTTCCCATAGCAAATGCAATATCGAATTTGCCATCAATATGCTGAGAGGGATCAATCACCCTTGCTCCTTTAAGTAATAAATCATACATATTAGTATTTCCTCATTGTGTGTTGTTAGGACTGCTATCGACGCCCATTTAATGCCCTGATTATCCCTCAGCTATTGTCAAAAGGCTCATGCTCTTTATGTATAGCACTATCCATTTTTAGCATTCGACTATGCTCAGCGACTATGGGAACTTATTAATCTATTTATAAATTATCAGTAACTAAAAGTACGCTACTGCTATATCGCTGCGGTCATAAAAGCACAGATAAGCTAGACACTTAACGGTTGCCACTATCGGAGTACAGTATGGATCACACTGACAACGTTCTTTTCAAACAACAATGCTACATTAACGGCCAGTGGCTTAACGCCCTAGATGCACAAACAATAACAGTTACCAATCCAGCTAATGGCGAAGTACTCGGCTCTGTTCCGAAACTCAGTGGCGATGAAGTTAAACAAGCGATAACCGCCGCTGATAATGCACTTCCGGCTTGGAAGAGTAAAACAGCCAAAGAGCGTTCTGCAATATTGAGACGTTGGTTTGATCTTTGTAATGAATACAAAAATGAACTAGCTCACTTATTAACGCTAGAGCAAGGAAAGCCTTTAGCAGAAGCATTAGGCGAAATAGCTTACGGTTCGGCATTTATTGAATGGTATAGCGAGGAAGCCAAACGAGCTTACGGTGACGTAATTCCTGCTCACAGTAACGATAAACGTATTGTGGTAACCAAAGAAGCCATTGGCGTTGTTGCGGCTATTACTCCTTGGAATTTCCCTAATGCTATGATCACCCGCAAAGCTGCGGCTGCAATGGCCGCGGGTTGTACCGTTATTGTTAAACCCGCTTCAAACACGCCTTTTTCTGCCTTAGCATTAGCAGAATTGGCTAAGCAGGCCGGTTTACCTGACGGTGTTTTAAATGTCGTTACTGGGTCAGCAAGAATTGTTGGCGCAGAGCTTACCCAAAGCCCAATAGTTCGCAAATTATCATTTACTGGCTCAACCGAAGTTGGCAAAGTTTTATTAAAACAATGCGCTGACACAGTAAAAAAAGTCTCTATGGAACTTGGCGGTAATGCCCCCTTTATTGTTTTTGATGATGCAGATTTAAGTAAAGCCGTTGACGGAGTCATGGCTTCTAAATTTCGCAATACCGGCCAAACCTGTGTATGCGCAAATCGTATTTTTGTTCATGATAAAATCTATGATGAGTTTTCTAGATTATTGTCCATTCGAGTTGGTCAACTAAAAGCCGGCAACGGCCTTGATGAAGGCGTCACTATAGGGCCGCTTATTGATGAGGCAGCCGTTCAGAAAGTTGAACAACACATTGAAGATGCCCTTGCCAAAGGAGCAAAAACTATTCTGGGTGGCCAACGCCATGCTTTAGGCGGGCACTTTTTTCAGCCAACCATTCTTACCGATGTTAGCGACGATGCACTCTTACTGAACGATGAAACCTTTGGCCCGGTTGCCCCGTTAATTCGCTTTAGTAGTGACACTGAAGTGATCAAAAAAGCCAATGATACTGAATTTGGTCTTGCCAGTTATTTTTATACCCAAAATATTGCTCGAGTTTGGCATGTAGCTGAAGCACTTGAATACGGTATTGTTGGTATTAATGAAGGCCTTATCTCGACCGAACTTGCTCCGTTTGGTGGCATTAAAGAATCAGGTATAGGCCGCGAAGGATCAAAATACGGCATCGATGATTATATGGAAGTCAAGTATATGTGCATAGGCGGACTTTAAACTCCCCATACTGATACATTTATTGCACATAAAAACAAAAACACAATACAAAAGAGAAAAACATGAATAGTTATAAAATTGCAGTTATCCCAGGCGATGGTATTGGTAAAGAAGTTGTTCCCGAAGGATTAAGAGTTTTAGATGCTATAGCTGAAAAATTTGATATTAAATTTAGCTATGACCACTTTGACTGGAGTTGTGAAACTTATAAAGAAACTGGCAGCATGATGCCAGAAGACGGCTTAGACCAACTTAGAAAAAATGATGTTATTTTTCTTGGCGCTGTCGGTTTTCCCGGCGTGCCTGACCACCTTTCTTTATGGGGATTACTTATTCCTATAAGACGTGAGTTTGAACAATACATTAACTTACGTCCAGTGCGTTTATTACCTGGTATTACTTGTCCTTTACGTGATAAAGAGCCCGGCGATATTGATTTTTGGGTGGTTAGAGAAAACTGTGAAGGCGAATACTCTCAAATAGGTGGCATTGTTCATGAGGGAACAGAGTATGAGACGGTAATGCAGCAATCCACATTTACCCGTCACGGTACAGACCGAGCGTTAAAATATGCCTTTGAATTAGCGCAAGAGTGTGGCAAACCTCACGTAACTTCGGCAACAAAGTCTAATGGTTTATTTCATTCTATGCCTTATTGGGATAGCCGTTTTGCTGAGATGGGTAAACAATATCCAGACATTAAAACAGATCAATACCACATTGATATTCTATGCGCTCGTTTTGTCATGAGTCCGGAACGTTTTGATGTTGTTGTTGCCAGTAATTTATTTGGCGATATCCTCTCTGATTTAGGACCTGGAGTCACAGGCACCATTGCTGTGGCACCATCCGCGAATATCAATCCAGAGCGTAAACATCCTTCCATGTTTGAACCAGTTCACGGTTCTGCACCTGATATTGCTGGTTTAGGTATAGCTAACCCTATCGGTCAAATTTGGTCAGCGTCAATGATGTTAGACCACTTAGGTGAAAAAGAAGCCGCAGCTGCCATCATGGCAGCAATAGAGACGGTACTAATCGCCGATAATGCACCATTAACACCAGATCTTGGTGGCAAAGCTAGCACTATTGACCTTGGTAAAGCCATTGCCGATGAAATTTCTAAGCGCTAACTAAAACGTATGCGTATATGCATAAGCGCTAACGAAATCGTCTGCGTTTATGCACAACTTGATATTCAATCTCTGATCATAAAATAAAGATAGGAGTTTAGTGATGAAAAATACTCTAGCGGAAACTGACATAAGTTCCGTTTCACCATTGCATGCATTGAAAACATCACTGCAAAGTGTCAAAGGCATAAGGTGGTGGATATTAGGCCTGTTAGTTATAGCCATGATTAATAGCTATATCGATAGAGGCAATATGTCCATGGCCGCGCCATTGATAACTGAGTTCTTTAATTTAGACGCTCAAATGAAAGGTTGGATATTTTCTTCCTTCCTTTTAGGCTATGCATTGATGCAAGTTCCCGCCGGTATGTTGGTAGATAAGTTTGGTATTAAAAAAACTTATACCATAGCGTTTATTGTCTGGGGAATAACAGCCGCCTGCTTTGGCATTGCTACCGCTTTTTGGCATTTAATTGCCTTACGTATATTACTCGGTGTTTGGGAGTCAATTTCTGGTCCAGCGGGCAATGCCTATGTTGGTCGTTATTTTGAGCAACATGAACGCGGTTTTGCTACCGGCCTACTCTTATCTGGTAGTAAATTTGGCCCAGCTATCGGTGCTGTTCTTGCTGGCGCTTTATTAGACATGTATAGCTGGCAGATGCTCTTTATTCTTTGTGGTTTAGTGCCATTAATTTGGGTATTACCTTGGTTATATTTTTATAATAAACAGGATAAACTCGAACTGAAAGAGCAACCTTTAGCAAGAAAATTATCGACTGAAGTCAATAAAGAGACTAGTGAAGAAAAGAGTAAGGTATCACTGGTAAACCTGCTGAAAAACAGAAAAATCCAAGGTATTATTCTAGGTTATTTTTGTTATGGTTATGCTTGGTTTTTATATATTTCTTGGTTACCCAGCTACCTTTTTGATGAATTAGGGTTTTCAATCAAAGACACCGGTTGGTGGTCTGGTTTTACTTATGGCGTTTTAGCTATTGTGGTTATTGCTGCAGGATATGTGTCCGATGTTTTTATAAGAAGAGGACACTGTGCAAGCAAAGTAAGAAAGTCATTTGTTGTAGCAGGTTTTCTAGCTGGTTCATTAATTCTTCCGGTACCCTTTATAGAAGATCCTCAACATGTCATGTATTTAATTATGATTGCCATTAGTGGTATGGGTTTAGCAACGGCAAATACTTGGGCGATTAGCCAAACCATAGCCCCACAAGGCAGTATTGGTACGGTTGCTGGCATTCAAAATTTTGCCGCAGCTTTTGGTGGCTTTTTTGCGCCATTAATTACTGGTTATATTATTGGTATTACGGGATCTTACATGGCCGCATTTGTAATAGCTGGTATTTTGATGTTTGTCGCGATTTTTAGCTATATCGTTTTAGTTGGCAAAGTTGAAAGTATCAATATTGATTAACAGTACTGATTAAACGCGCTTTTAACTATATTTTGTTAAAAGCACGTTAGATCGAAAATATAACTAAAAGATAAAAATGAAATTACAATTTCCTTTACTTTCTTCGTTAATTTATGTGTTGTTGCTAGTAAGTCCAATCTCTCAAGCAAAAAAATCAGAAGAAACATTGATTCGCTGGATTCAATTAGATCAACCCCCTGCATTTGTTGTTAAAGGCACTAAGCATGGACAAGGGTTTGTTGATTATGTGCAAAAGCGTCTACAAAGTCATTTAGCTGATTATGACCATTACTCATTATTGGTTAATTCCGGTCGGCACAAAGCCATATTAAATAGTAATAAAAACCTTTGTTTTAGCTACTTAGAGTACTTCCCTGATTTACCTACCCTAGCCTACCCCTTTTGGATAAGCTACTGGGAAAAAGAATATCAAGTGCCAAGTGGCACCATGATTTCATTACCAGTAGATGAAATGAAATATCCTTATATTCTTGTGGCGGTTGGCTGTAAAACAATGAATGGGGTAAAAAAATCGTTGCTAAGGTGAATCAATTTTTAAGAGCAGAAATACCAACAGTTGCTTGGCGAGAAAATATGGAACGCTGGCTTTCGAAAGAAGATATAGCCACATTTAGAGAATATTATAATACGATGTTATTGGAGTCATACGGCTAGCTAGAACAGATAAGATAAAAGAATGCTTCATATAGAAATAACTAAAGTAATGTCACTAAAAAGTTGAAGTATTCTTTATGCACTCTCTAAAAGCTTATCTAAAGCATTTTCCGAAACATAATGCCAAAGTTGTTCAGCATTGTCCGGCAAAGCTTCACGTGCACGGAACAATTTGATGTCAATATCAATTGACCATTTTGTTTCATGCTCTTGACTACCATTATGCGCTTTCACTAGCTTACCGCTGTTAAGTTCTTCAATAATTTGTTGTTCTGGTAACCAAGCAATGCCCCGCCCTTCACAGCACATTCTTTTCAGTACACCCACTAGGTATGACTCAAATATTGTATCAAGATAAACAGATTCACGATTTGTTAACATTAAATGTTGTACTACTTTTCCAACACCTGAACTAGGCGTGTAACCTAAATAATTAATTGGTTTATCAATACTTCCAGGCAGCTGCATTAGAGGTTGATTGTTGTGATCTGGTGCACATACAGGAATCAAACGGTCTTTGCCGACCACGACTGAAATATAATGATTTTGATTAAGGCTAATATCAACATTGGGGTGGGTATGGCAAAGCATAAAGTGGCAATGACCTTTAACCAAAGATTGTTTACCTTTGTCCATATGATCGGACTCAAGCCGTGTTCTTAATATGCCCAATGTTTCTTCAATTTGATTTAGCCAACTAGGAAAGAAATTGGAGGATAATGTATGTGTAGCGGCAAACGAAACAATATTTATCGAGTTTAAATTTTCTCGGGAAATTTCATCTTTACATTTATATAAACGGTTTAACGTTTCTTCTGCAATAGGAAAGAATTTTCCTCCTGCATCTGTTAGACAGATTGGGGATTCACTGCGATCAAAAAGAGGAGCACTAAGCCACTCTTCCAGTGCCTTTATTCGTCGACTAAAAGCAGGCTGCGTTGTTGCTCTTATATCAGCTGATTTTGAAAAACTACCAGTATCAACTAAACTCAAAAAGTCTTGGATCCATTGAATTTTCATAATGTTTACCTATAAGAAATATATTGAATATTTATTAGTAACAAAGAAGAAAAAGCTTCCGTGCTTTTTCTTTTATACTGGACTGAAACTTATCTAAGTCATTGATTACTTTTGGTTACCAGTATCGATTTCTCGTACAGAGAAATATTTGTACTCTGCACGGGCAATCCCAGTATTACGTACGACAGCAACACCACCACCAGTAGTAATTACTTCATTATGACTATATGAGCAACCACTGACATCAGCAGTAGACCATGAACCCTCGTCAACCCTCTCACCAACAAGTGTCCACTCTCCACCATTAGTTACATCACCATTTGAGGTATTATCGATATAAAGTTCCAGTTTTACGTTTCTGTCATTATTAAAATTATAAGCAATGAATTTCATCCCAATCCATTGATTAGTAGGTAAACCAATAGGATAAAGCTCACTAGTTCCTGATGATGAGCCACTTGGATGCTTTAACTCCTTATAGAAGTCCCAATCCCCGTCATGTCTAAATCTTGCATAATATGTGGTTGCATCACAATAATCACCATAACCGCTGTGTCCATTAGGACCACTACGTAAGCCAATAACTAAGCCACCGTTAGCTGCACCATCATTTCCAATACGCTTATAATAAACCGTGGCCTCAACATTTTTAAAAAACTGATCTGAATTTACTACTTCAGAGCCTGGGTAAGGATTGACATAAATACGTGGTTGATTACCACCGCCCATTTCCATAACACCACTACCGTCAATATCTAACGCATCATCGCCTCTTTTATGTGAGTACCCTGTAGGATCATCTGGATCGCGGCCACCCGTTATAGAGCGTGGCTTACCATTAGCCCAAAAGGTTGCTTCCCAATCAGTAAAACCTGCTGCTGTGGGATAAAAAGTAGTGATACCAAACGAGTCTTTACCTGATGATGTACCAGCAATACTCGCCTCATGACTTGGATATTCATCAACAATGATTGCCTGCGCACTTTGCATAATGCATGAGTTTAGTGCCATAAACATGGCGAGTTTTATTTTTTTTTCATTTAGAGATCCCTATTTTTTAATAGTTCTATGATTGTAATGTTGATCCTCCCTGATTAAACCATCCACTCTAACATCAACCATTTAGCATTATTAACGCCAACAACGCAGAGTTTTACTTATCATACCGTCTAAAAAACACACTACCTCAAACGTTTGAGTTAGTAAAGTTATTTTGGGAGTCTTTTATACAAAGCCAACGACTACCTTCAAATACAGGCATTCATTTTAAAATTTATCAATGAATAAAGTTAAAGACAGTGAGAATGTAGTGGTTCAGTGAATATGGCCACTAATTTAGAGTTAAATGAGCAATATTTTATAAGGCGGTTTGTGCCCCAAAGTGCCATAGCAGCTAGAAGGATATGACAGCAATACGATCAGAAAACTGACCTTCAATTTCTTAAAAAAATTATTTTGAATTCTAACTCAGTCAATGACCGCTTTAGGTAAGGTCACA